>Ga0334890_1005430_pt1 | contig 10773 bp, 8 predicted proteins | sample GraSluR1_MG_3_FD_207220 | JGI IMG/M metagenome (GOLD analysis project Ga0334890, IMG submission 207220) | Sludge microbial communities from methane-producing bioreactor in Wageningen University, Netherlands - Granular Sludge_31_08-R1 | ecosystem: Engineered > Bioreactor > Anaerobic > Unclassified... | reverse complement strand
CGCATAAATAAACATTAAGAAACCGCAAGGAGCTGCCGATAAAAAAATGGGGTACATTATTTTATTTACCGGTTCGAAACTTGCGGTTTTTTAATTCATCACACTACATTGTCATGGGGAGTAATTTGCTATGCCGCATAACCGCCAACCTGGAATTCGCGCCCGCATTTTGTCTGGCACACTGATCGCTGTTTTGTTCCTCTTCCTGACAGGTTTAGCCGCCTGGCTGCAATGGAATCGAATATGGTACATCGCACTTCCCCTTGCCGGGGCAGTATTGTCGGTGCTCACCACGGTGTATATTGCCAGCAGCATGCATTGGACCATCAATGTGCTCAATCAATATTTGCGCCGCTATGCCGCCGGAGACCTGGCGCGCAGCGACGGCAGTGAAAAAGAACGTTTTCGCCACGAAAACAACACCCGTATGGACGAGGTGGGAGATTTAATTCGCGGCCTGTCCGCGGTAAAAGAATACATTGCCGACATGGCAAAAACCACCACGCAAATTGCCGCCGGTGACCTGACCACCCAGGTGAAACCCCACTCGCAGGCCGATGAGCTGGGCATTGCGGTCAACAAAATGCTGGCCAATCAACACAGCACCGTTGGACAAATTAACCAGAGCGCCCGGCAATTGAAAGACTCAGCCCAAGTGTTGGCCAATGCCGTAGAGCAAACCCGCACCGCCGCCGGTCAAATTGTGCGCACCGTGCAGCAGGTGGCGGTGGGCATTTCCAACCAGGCCGAAAGCGCCGGAAAAACCGCCCATTCCATCGAACAGGTGGTTCAGGCAGTGGACGGGGTGGCCAAAGGAGCGCAAGAACAGGCCTCTTCCGTCGCCAGTGCTTCCATCTTCACCGCCAAAATCACCGATTCCATCCAGCTCGTGGTTGAAAACCTTGAAACTGTCAACCAAAAAGCCAACCAGGCCGCCAGCCTGTCGCGCAGCGGCGCACAAAGCCTGGATGAGATGATCAGCGGCATGGATACCATCCGCGAAAAAGTTCACATTTCTGAAGAAACCGTCACCGAAATGGGGCGCCATTCAGCAGAAATTGGCGGAATTGTGTCGGTGATTAACGACATTGCCAGCCAGACCAACCTGTTGGCGCTGAATGCCGCCATTGAAGCAGCCCGCGCCGGCGAAGCTGGCAAAGGTTTTGCCGTGGTGGCCGACGAGGTGCGCAAGCTGGCTGAAAGGTCGGCCAGCGCCACCCACGATATTGAAAACCTCATCCACAACATCCAGGAATCGGTGGAAAAAGCCGTCAAGACCATGCAAGACAGCGCCGGTGAAGTTGAAAACGGCGTGCAGCGCGCCGGAGCCGCCGGCGAGGTGCTGACCGACATCCTTAAATCCATTCAAGAGGTCAACCAACAGACGGTGCTGGTGGTTTCAGCCACACAGAGCATGCAAGCCGCATCCAGAGAGTTGAGCGCCGCCATGGAATCGGTGTCGGCTGTGGTGGAAGAAAACACCGCCGCCACGGAAGAAATGTCGGCCAGCGCCACCGAAGTGAGCGGTGAAATCGAACAAATTGCCAGCGTGTCGGAAGAAAACAGCGCCGCCATTGAAGAAGTGAGCGCCGGGATTGAAGAAATGAGCGCCCAGGTGGATGAAACCGCGCATTCAGCGCAGTTGTTGGAGAAAATGGCCGTTCAGCTTGAGGAAGCTGTGGCTCACTTTAAATTAGCCTGATTTTGGCATTGGTAGCCAACCCAAAAAACCGCGCGGCGTCGAAACTGGCTGCGCGGTTTTCTCTTTTCACCACAGGCTAATTGGTTGACCCTGTGATTTTGTTTTCCTGGGTGTCTTCTATGCTTTTTTCGGAACCGGGCTGCTCATCCTTGGCGGATGGTTCGGGTTGGGCGGGCTGCTCCAGGTCGGTTGGTTCAACCGGCTCGGCCGCCTCGGGTGGCGCAGCGGTTTCGATTTCGGGCACCCACTGCAGCGCTTCAGCCGGTTCTGCCGGGGGCTCGCTGTCGCCGCTGCCCGCTTCACTGTCAGCCAAGCTGATCAACTGCTCAACACGGCGCGCCTCGGTGTCCATCCAGTCGGGAGGCGCTTCCTTCTGTCCTGATTCCAGTTCGGCTTGCAGCAATTCAACAAACGATTCAGCCACAATGATGTCCGGGTCCAGTTCATCTTCTTCCGTTTCAGCCTCAGCAGCCGGGGTTTCAGCCGATGCAGATTGCTGCTCAAGCTGCTGCGCGATCAGTTTATCCAATTCTTCCTGCGCTGATTGGATCGGCTCGGGGGCAGATGATTGGTTCAACTCAGCCTCAAGCTGTTGAGCAATCAGCCTGTCCAGTTCTTCTTGTGCTGATTGGATCGGCTCGGCAGGCGGCCAGTTCAACTCGGCTTCAAGCTGCCGGGCGAGCAATTGATCCAGTTCGTCCTGTTCCGATGGAAGCTGAGCAACAGGCGGTTCGCTTTTGGCTTTCTGCAATTCAAGCGACATCAATTCATCCAGCTTTTCCTGGTCGGTTTTTTCCGGTTCAAGCGGCGGCGCGGGTGGTTTTTCTTCTTTGCGCTCAACGGCCTGCGGTGTGTTGGTCAAACGCCACACACGCTTTTCGGGGTCAAACGCCAGGTACAGGTTGGTGATATCCTGCTGCGCCGGGGTTTCCTGGGGCGGGGTCGCTGCCGGCGCAGGCTGCACTTCTTGCGGCTTTTGCGATTGAAAACCAGATGCAACCAGCAGGGCGTCGCGCGCCTGCGCCACCATCTGGCTGCCCGGATTCACATGCAAAGCCGTGTCGAGCACCTGCAAACGCCGCCCTGCCGACTGGTAGGTGTCAGCGAACCACAGCCAGGCGGCTTCCTGCTGCGGGTCTGCTTTTAGAATCCCTTCCAGCAACTCGCGCGCTTCCAGTTTTTTTCCAGCCCGCGAAAGTGAAATGGCCTGTTTAAGAGTTTCCTGGTTCATACTTACTTCCCACTCAATAGAGATCATGTTCTGATTGCCATGGGTTAAAAAGATTATAGCAGAGAGGCATCTCTGAAAGATACGGGTAATAAACCCTTCTACCACCCTTTGACATAGCACGTTTCATGCCAAAATCCTTAATAATGCGGAAAATCCTAAGGGTTTCGAAAACCCTTAGGATTGGTCTTTGAAGCATGCCTGTGTTTACACGGCTACAACACGTGCATCTCGCTCACCTTGCGAAAATGGTAGCCATAAACCGAAAAGGTGATGGCCATGGGAAATTTTTCGGGGCAATGGAACAGCGACCAGAAGAACAACCGCCAGTATTCGCGCCGCTCTTTGCCCAGGATGCCCAGGTAGAGGATGGTGCGGAACAGCGCCAGGATATCTTGCACATCCAACTGCGCCTGCACCTGTGAGGGTTGATATTCGCGCAGGAAGGTTTTCACGCGCTCATAAAACGGGTGCGGCGAGTAGATTTGATTCAAGATTTGCCGGTAACCGTCTTTCAATAACTCCATATCCATCTTGGGCACAATGTTGGTGCTGCCGTCCACGTTGTCGCCCGACATCTCATCCAGCAGCCGCCCCTGCTGGCGCAGGCGTTCATACAATTGCGTGCCGTAGGGCGCCTGCAGCAGGCCCACCATGGCGGTGACAATGCCGCTCTTCTGGATGAAATCGACCTGGCGCTGGAAGATGGAAGGCGTGTCGCTGTCAAAACCAACAATGAAGCCGCCCATCACCTGCAGGCCGTTGCGCTGCAGGGCTTTCACGCTGTCCACCAGGTTGCGGTTCTTGTTTTGCATCTTGTGGCACTCTTGCAGGCTGTCTTCATCGGGCGTTTCAATGCCCACAAACACCGATTTAAAACCGGCCCGTCTCATCAAATCCATCAACTCGGGGTCATCTGCCAGGTTGATGGAAGCCTCGGTGATGAAGTGGCAGCCGCTTTTACCTTTGCGCCATTCGATGAGCGCTGGCAGCACGCTTTCTTTTAATAAGCGGCGGTTGCCGATGAAATTGTCATCCACAAAGAAAATGCTGCGCCGCCAGCCCAGGGCGTACAGCGCATCCAGTTCGGCCACAATTTGCTGCGCGGTTTTGGCGCGCACCCGCCGCCCCAGCAGGGCAGTGATGTTGCAGAAATCGCAATTGAACGGGCAGCCGCGCGTGAACTGAATGGCCATGGCGTCGTACTGGCGCATTTTGATCAGCTCCCACTGCGGGATGGGCGTCTGCGTCATATCCGCAAAGTCATCGCTGGCATACACAGGTTGGGGATCCCCCCGCTCCAGGTCTGCCAGGAAAGGCGGCAGGGTCAGTTCGGCCTCGTTGAGAATGAAGTGATCGATTAACGGGAAGCGTTCGTACTCGCCGGTGAACAGCGGCCCGCCCGCCACAATTTTTTTGCCGGCGGCTTTGCAGCGTTCCACCACCTGCTCCACCGATTCGCGCTGCACCACCATGGCGCTGATCCACACCATATCCGCCCAGGCAATGTCCTGGTCTTTCAGCGCAGCCACATTCATATCAATCAGCCGCTTGTTCCAATCGCCGGGCAGCATGGCTGCCACAGTCGCCAGTCCCAGCGGCGGCGAGGAGGCTTTTTTGCGCACAAACTTCAGCGCGTGTTTAAAACTCCAGAAGGTATCCGGGAATTCAGGGTACACCAGCAAAACGTTCATCAATGAAAAACCCTTTCACATCGAAGAAGCAGAATAATGCACAGTTTACTGCTGCGGCGCTGGGAAGGCATGTGCCGCCGGGCATAACCGGGGGTCACAACCTGCAATGTGACCCTCCCACTCCACAGCATGACCGGAAGGCCGCCTTCGGGATGCTATAATAAATTTGTGTCATCCCGGTTAACTTTTTCCACGCAGCACTTGCTGAGAACCGGCAAAGGCATTGACCTGGCTTTTGCCCTGGTGGTGCTGGCGTCTTTTTTCGCCACCGCCAGCGCCATTCACCAGGCCACCAGCCTGGAAATTGCCCTGATGGTGATCTTCGGCACCCTCTACCTGATGGTCGGCATCTACGGCTATCACTACTGCATGCGCAGCCGTTCGCTGGCCCTGCATCTGGCCTATTTTGCAGTTCAAATTCCGCTGGGAGGTCTGCTGGTTTACCTGGGCAAAGGCGCCGGTTACAACGCCATCATCCTGCTGCCGCTGGTGGGCCACAGTGTGCTGATGCTGCCCGGCAAATGGGATTACTGGGTCAACACAGCCATCTTGCTGTCGTATGTGCTTTCCATACGCCTGTATCACAATGGTGAAAACCTGGTGTGGTCCGACCTGTTCACTTTCCTGGCGGGGCAAATTTTCATCGTGGCATTCACGCGCATGGCCTTGAATGAAGAGCGCGCCCGCAACGACGTGGAACGCCTGGCGCGCGAACTCAGCGACGCCAACCAGCACCTGCGCAAATATGCGCTGCAGGTGGAAGAGCTGGCCACCACGCGCGAGCGCAACCGCCTGGCGCGTGAGATTCACGACGGCCTGGGACATTACCTCACCACCATCAACATGCAAATTCAGGCGGCCAACGCCGTCATGCCCACTGACCCACAGCGCGGCCAGCAAGCTTTAAAGACAGCCCAAAACCTGGCGCAGGAAGCCCTGGTGGATGTGCGCCGTTCGGTGGCCGCCCTGCGCGCCTCGCCCGAAGAAGATTTGCCGTTGAACGAGCAACTGGACAAAATTGCCGAACACTGCCGCCTGATGGGCGTGGAACCCCACCTGGAAACGCTGGGCAACCCGCGCCTGCTGCCACCCCCCGCCCAGCACACCCTCTACCGCGCCGCCCAGGAAGGCATCAACAACACCTTGAAGCACGCCCACGCCAGCCACATCTGGATATCTTTTGACTATACGCAAAACGATCAGGTGCATTTAAGTATCCGCGACAACGGTCTGGGACAGGCTGATTTCAAAGAGGGATTTGGCCTGCTGGGTGTGAAAGAGCGCGTGCACCTGCTGGGCGGCAAGTTCAACGCCTGTTCGGCTGATGGGCAAGGTTTCACCCTGGAGGTTGAGATTCCGCTATGACGCCGCCCATCCGCATTTTGATTGTTGACGACCAGTCGCTGTTCCGCGCCGGGCTGCACACCCTGCTCGACGTGCAGCCCGAGTTTGAGGTGGTGGGCGAAGCCGAAAACGGCGAAGAAGCCCTGCGCCTGGCCGTCCAATTTCAACCCGCCGTGGTGTTGATGGACTTGCGCATGCCGGTGATGGACGGCGCCGCCGCCACCCGCCGCCTGCACGAATTGCTGCCCGGCTGCCACGTGCTGGTGCTAACCACTTTTGACGATGACGAAGATGTTTTCGAAGGGCTGCGCGCCGGCGCGGTGGGCTACCTGCTGAAGGACGCTTCTTCCGACAAGCTGTTTGAGGCCATCCGCAGCGCCGCGCGCGGCGAATACTTCCTGCAGCCCTCCATCACCTCGAAGGTGATGGCTGAATTCACCCGCCTGTCGCGCGAAGCGCGCCGCCAGCCGGAGGGATTGCTGGAGCCGCTTTCAGAGCGCGAGATGGATATTTTGCGCCTGCTGGCGCAGGGCTTGAGCAACCGCGTGATCGCCGGGCAACTGGTGATCGCCGAGGGCACGGTGAAAAATCACGTCACCAGCATCCTGGCAAAAATGGACGCCCGCGACCGCCTGCAGGCGGTTTTAAAAGCCAAATCGCTGGGATTACTCTAATCGGCACAATGGATACTTATGGATAACGACTTGCAACCCGACCCCCGCAAAGAATCGCCCACCCGCCTGGCGGCCGCCGCCGGCCTGGTGCTGGTGACCGCCGGTCTGTTGATGCTGCTGGAACAATATGCCCGCACCGGCTGGCTGGGGCTGGTGGTGCCGCCCGCCGTGGGCGCCATTTTTCTGTTGAGCGGCATGCGTTTTCGCCGCCTGGGGTTGATCATTGCCGGCGCCATCATCACCGGGCTGGGCATGGGCGTTTTTGCCGCCCTCAACCTGCTGGCCGGGCGCGGCGTGCTGGTACAGGTGGGTGGTTTGCTGATGTGTTTCGCCGCAAGCTGGCTGGTCATTTTGCTGGCCTCGCGCTTTTTCGCCCGGCGGGTGGCCTGGTGGGCGTTGGTACCCGGCGGGACGCTGGCGGCGGCCGGGTTGTGTTTTTGCTTCACCAGCCTGCGCCTGGTTGACCTGGCGCTTTACCTGACATTGGGCGTGGGTCTCAGCCTGCTGGTGTGGGGCGTCGCCCGGCGTATTTTCGGGTTAATCATCCCCGGCGGTTTGCTGTGCGGCATCGGTCCCGGCATCTACCTGGCGTGGGGCGTCAGCGCGCAGCCCAACCCGCTGGCGCAAACCGGCCTGATGCTGGTGTGGTTCGCCTTCGGCTGGGGGCTGGTGATCCTCTTCTCGCGCATTGTCACGGCGGGCTTCGTGTGGTGGCCGCTCATTCCCGGCGGCGTGCTGGCCATGACCGGCTGGGGGTTGTACATCGGGGGCAACCCGGGCGGGGCCGCCAGCTTCATCGGCAACACCGGCTCGATTGGTTTGATCATCTTTGGGTTGTACCTGCTGCTGATGCGCAGCGGAATCCAGAGGTGAACGGGCGCCCCCCTTCCCAAATAGTTGAGTGTCTGTAAGGAACAAAAATCAAAGATTCATCTATAATCTATTTACAATACCTTCAACCTTGCACAACACAACGAGGGGGTCACCATCACCGCAGCCTCTCATTCATCTCAATTTTGTGCGTCCGATTCCGCACACCAGTCCAATCTCGAATGGGCGTGGGTACTGTTGCTCACCCTGCTGGGCGGTGGGCTGCGCCTGCTGCAACTGGGACATGACTCGTTCTGGTTCGATGAAGCCGGCGTGGCTAAAATTATTACCGTCCAATCGCTGGCTGAATTTGTCAACCTGGTGCGCTCGCATGTGATGGCAGTGCCGCTGGATTACGCCGTCACTTGGCTGGTGGGTCAGCAGTGCAATACCGAAACCTGCCTGCGCCTGCCCTCTGCCCTGTGGGGCACCCTGACGCTGCCGGTGGGCTACCTGTTGTGCTGGGAATTGTTCAATTCACGGGTGGCGCGCCGGGCAATCCTGCTCATGGCACTGTCGCCTTTCCTGGTGCAGTATTCGCAAGAGCTGCGTTTTTACAGTTCGCTGGTTTTCTTTTACCTGCTCTCGACTTACCTGCTGTACCGCGCATTAACTACGCCGGGCAAAAAATTCTGGATTTTGAGTGTTTGCTCGTTGTGCGTTGGCGCGTTCTTTCACATCTTTACCACTTTTGCGCTGCTCAACGGCTGGGTCTGGTTTGTTTTCAAGCAAAGCAGCCGGGCAGAGCGCCCGCGCCAGATGCGCAGCCTGGCCGTCGTCAGCCTGGCGGTGATGCTCACCCTGCTGGCAGCCTATTTCACCTTCATCGGTTACACGGCTGCGTCGCTGAATCACAACCTGTTCGACTTTGAAGCATCACCCCTGCGCCTGTTTGGCGTGGCGCTGGGCTGGATTCCATATTATGAAGGCGCCTGGTCAGCGGCATGGCTGTGGGGCATGCTGTGCTGCCTGTTCGAGATCACCGGCCTGGTGGTTGTGCTGCGGCAAAACCCAAAATCGCCGGCTGCCTGCCTGGTCTACAGCAGCCTGGCGCAAATGGGCGCCATCCTGGCAGCCAACCTGGCAAAGCACTATGCCCTGGCGCCGCGCCAGTTAATTGCCCTGTTACCGTTTGGATTATTCCTGGCAGCTTACGGCAGCCTGGCAGCCAGTGAGTGGATCAGCGCCAGGCTGGCAGCTATTCATTTTCCCGGGTCAGCTCACCGGCTGGTCAACGGGTTCATCCTGGCGGCGCTGCTGATGGCCAGTCTGCCCGCCCTGCAGGATTATTACAGCGCTGTCAAAAGCAAAGACCGCGAAACCGCCGCCTACCTGGCGGCCCACTGGCACAGCGGAGACACCATCATTGCCATTCCCATGACCACCGCTGAAACGCTGAACTACTACCTGTCTGACCAATTGGGCAGAAAAGACACTGCTGCCGCCCTGCGCCAGGCAACCGAGCAGGACCTGGATAAGGTATTAAACTGGCAGGGCAGCGTTTTCCTCATCGCGCCGCAGTCCATCAACACCGGCAGCGCAGCCCAATTATCACAGGCCGGGTTTGTGCGCACCGTCCTTCAAGATGAACACAACCAGGTCGAGCGGGTCATCTGGGTTCGCCAATCGTTCAACTAACCCAGCCAGAAATAGCCGAAGTTGGCGGTCCGGCTTTCGCCTTCATCCAGTTCCACCGTGGCAGGCCCGCTTTTGGAAACATTCCGGGTGGGGTCAGTGGGCACATCCACGCAGTAGTCGCCCGGCGCCAGGCCGCTGAAGCTGTAGTTGCCGCTGGAGTTGGTTTCGGTTTCGGCAATGGTGCCGCCGGGGCTGCTGCATGTGCCGCTGCGCAGCCTGACCCTGGCGCCTTCAATGCCAATTTCACTCGACTGGTACACCAGGTCGCTGTTGCCGTCGTGGAACACCTTGCCGCTGATGCGCCCCGGCACAATGGTGGGTGTGGCCGTGGCCGGCACAGGGCACACGCCCGGCTCGTCGCCAACGGCATTAAAACCCACCGGCCAGCGGCAGGTGTTGTCCAGTTCTGCCACGGCTTTCAGCGGGTACTGCGGCAAGCCGCTGATGGGTGAACCGGCTTCTTCGTGGCTGAAGTGGTCGATGTAATCAAACCAGCCGGGATTGACCAGGCCCTGGTCGGCCCAGGCACCCCACAAAAACTCGGCGTCGTTACCGATCAGTGAATATTTAAAAGCGATTTGCGCGCTGTTGGCGTCACCGGGGGCCACGCGCGCCCAGGCGGCATCGGGGTCGCCGCCCAGTCCCTGGTCGAACACCAGCGTTTCATAGCCGTCGCCGGTTTGCGGCGGAGGATCAGATCGCACCGGCTGGCGTCCTCCCACGTCTTTGTTGGCGTCTTGATAAACCTTCACCCGGTCAGTTGACCAGGAAGCGCCCGGCGCCGTCGCCAAAATCAGCCAGTCGCCGCGCCCGTCCAGGTTCAAATCCAGTTCCACACCATAAGTGCCCTGCAGGCCGCCCCCCGAACGCTGTCCCACCAGCTTGATGGTCACATACACCCACCCGCCGCCGCGCGCCAGCGAAGCTTCCTTGATGTCCAGGTCGGGAAAGTAGGTGTCCATGCTGTTGGCGTTGAAAGGACGCTCCAGGAAGTTGATCTGATAGTATTCTCCGCGCGAGGCGCGCCGCTCAGCGGCGGTGGTGGATGAATCGGAGTCGAACATCCAGCTCTCGCGGGTGGGCGGCTCGCCCGGCTGGGTGAGGTGCACAATGGTAGGCGTCAGGGTCAGGGTGGCTGTCGCCGTCTCGGTGGGCGGCTCAGCCGTGGGCTCGGCCGGCGGTTCAGGGGTGTTGGAGGCAGCCGCCTGCAAGGTGCCCGCCACCGCCGTGCCCATCATGTCTTCTGCCGACATTTCCGCTGTGTGTGTGGCTGCGCCGGTCATTTGCGCCGGCAGGTTGCAGCTCAACGCCACCAAACCAAGGACGAAAAACCCAATAACCAGCCGGTAAGCACGGGCGGGGTTGGATATCATGGCAGCCTCCTCTCGCATCGAACAGCACGCCGTTTCAACCCCCTCAACGCTTTTTATATTTATGGAACCACAGATGACACAGATTGACACAGATCAAAACACGATTTGTGTTCATCTGTGTCTATCTGTGGTTGCCAGTTCCATTCTTATTATACAAAATTTGTCAATCGTTGGATTCTGTTTCGGTTTTCGCCCAGCGACTGGATAGAATTCGGAAAGCGAGATAGGCAATGGGCAATGAAGCAATGAT
>Ga0334890_1005429_pt1 | contig 10775 bp, 6 predicted proteins | sample GraSluR1_MG_3_FD_207220 | JGI IMG/M metagenome (GOLD analysis project Ga0334890, IMG submission 207220) | Sludge microbial communities from methane-producing bioreactor in Wageningen University, Netherlands - Granular Sludge_31_08-R1 | ecosystem: Engineered > Bioreactor > Anaerobic > Unclassified... | reverse complement strand
CAGGAATACCGACAAGTCGATTAAAGAGATTGCCGGGGAACTGGGGGTTGCCAGCATACTCGAAGGCAGTGTGCGCAGAATTGGCAACAACGTGCGCATCACCGTTCAGTTGATCGATGCCGGAGCCGATGTCCATTTATGGTCAGAGACTTACGACGGAGATCTGAGTGATCTGTCACGCATATTTTTTATTCAGAGTGAAGTGGCGCAATCTGTGGCGAGGGAGCTGAAGGCTGTTTTGTCTCCGCAGGAGGTTGAGCATATTGAAAATATACCCACTACAGATCTTATTGCCTATGAGAATTTCCTAAAAGGCAAATTCGCTGTCTATAAATACAATAAGGAAGACCTTTCTCTGGCAATGCAATATTTTGAACAAGCCCTGGAAAGAGACCCTGACTTCGCCCTTGCATACGCAGGTATTGCCTATGTATGGGTATTCCGTCAGCAGGGTGGGATAGCTACACCTGAAGAAGCAGTTCCAAAAATGATGGAGGCTGTCGAGAAGGCCCTTGAACTGGATAACTCGCTGACTGAAGTACATTATATGCTGGCAAACTTGAATTTCCTGGGCTTGTGGGACTGGGAGGCAAGTGAGTCAGCATATAAAAAAGCCATTGAGATCAATCCCAATCATGCCGAGGCACACGGACTATATGCACACTTATTGTATACATTGGGGCGAAAGGAAGAAGCCATGGGACATACTGAACTTTCGGTAAAGCTCGATCCGGTTAACCCGGTCGTTAAGATGTGGCATACCTATGTCCTGTTGATTGATGGCCGGTATGACGATTGTATAGTCCTGTGCCGCGAAGTCTTGGAAAAGAATCCAACTGCCGGAGGTTTTTATCATTTATTATCAATGGCCTTTCATATGAAAGGAGAATACGACGAGGCCTTTGAATGGACAAAATTAATGTATAACAACGATATCCCCCGGAATTTTGATCAGGTTTTTGATCAATTAGGTTATTCAGGTACAATGAATCTTTTAGCTGACACCCTTTATGCCCGATTAAAAACTAAATGGATTAATCCTGCTCTTATTGCACATCTGTATTGTTATGCAGGAAATAAGGAAAGAGCCCTGGATTGTCTGGAGCTTGGTTATGAAATGCGTGACGTACATGTCATTTACTCGAGAACATATCCATTTTTTGCCATAGTTCATGACGAGCCACGCTATCAGGAACTCATGCGAAAACTGAACCTGTCGGTCAACAAAAATAAACCCTCGTAGCAGTAGGCAGCAGGTGAGGAAAACATGCCGCTCCTACGGAGCTCAAAAATCTTTTGAGCCCCCGGCTTGCTACAAACATGCCGTCCCTACGGGACTACAAACATACCGTCCCGACGGTACTCATAACGTAATCGTTGACCCGGGTATTTCTACAAACATGCCGTCCCTACGGGACTACAAACATACCGTCCCGACGGTACTCATAACGTAATCGTTGACCCGGGTATTTCTACAAACATGCCGTCCCTACGGGACTTTCTTGCTGAGCCGCATATCGGCGATATGTTTGTAGAACGTGGAAGTATTAAGACAATTGCGAGCCGCATAGCGGCAATATGTTTATAGAAATCAGAACCTCCTTTAAGCATGTGAGCTGCGTAGCTGCGACATGTTTCGGATATCAAATCATCCTTTTAACACAACGGGCAGGGATTTTCGCAAATATGTTGTCGGAGAGGCCTGGCAGAAATAGGAAATATAGCTAATTTTCTACTTATTTTCCCCTCTGTATTTATCCCAACAATTCAGTAACTTTACACTCTGGATCCTGAATAAGTAACAAACACCCGGTATGCAAAATCCCCTGATGACCTGGAAGAGTTTCAAGCCGTACCTGGTATTTGTTTTGCTGACGGCACTGGCACTTATTCTTTTATTCAGCAAGCTTGTAATAGCGGGACTCGGAGTCTTCGCAGCCGGATTGATCATACTCGGCATTCAGCAACTGATCAACCTGAACGTAAAGGTCTCCCTGTTTGAGAAGAGTGTCAGGGATCTCGATGAAAAGAACAATTCACTCACGGCCCGGAATGAAAAGCTGATTGAAGAGAACAGTTTTCTGAGGGAAAGGCATTTCCAGATAACACAGGTCAGAAGCATTCTGGAACTCAATATTTTTGAGATAGATACCCGGTTCACAAGGTCGGTATGCAAGAATGAAACATTGGATGGGAGGAATATCAAATACTTCGGAAGTCTTAATGTGATGTTAACGGCCAAATATGGCGTCGACTGCAAGGAACTCAGATTCCGATACGATACCTCAAAAGACGAACTGTCAGTGGCGAATATTTCTCCCAGGTTCCTGTCTTTCGGTAACAGGAAACTGGAGTGGGATTTCTTTGAAATATATGAATACAGGAGTCAGAACCCACTGGCAGAGAAAAGATGGATGGCGAGTGACGACCTTTACGAATATGCCAACACTATAAAAGAAGAGTACCGTACAGAGACAGAGAAATCACTTGAAAAGGGTCCTGAAGAGTTTTCCTGGATACATGCCCCTTTAAAACAGAATGTTGAAAGTGCCATCCGGATATTGTTTGGGGGAGTCTGCTCAAATATCAGGATAGCAGACGAAGCCGATGACACTTTTTTCACTATTGATGATTTTACCTTCGATTCAATCTCCCGGCAGAAGAAAATTAATTCAAATCTGAACCACACGGATTAAATATCTTCTTCAACTATCTCATTATTTTTCACAACACACCGATAGAGCATCTGTGACGCAAGTCCGCTTACAAGAAATTTCTCCTTCCCTGCTTTGAATTTTGTATTTTCCGCGGAATATTTCTATACAGAAGTGTGTCTATATTTTTAATGCGATAATTATAAATTAACTCTGATCATTTATGACGTATAGCAATAAAAGCTTATTAACCAGGATTTTACGTTTTATTCCGGTATTGTTGTGCCTGCTTTTTCAAAATCCTTCTTATGCACAGGAAATTATCAGGATAGAAAGACTGACCCAACCGGTTGAATTTGATGGTATACCGAAGGAGCCCTCATGGAGCGGACTTGAAATGTTCCCACTTACAATGCATAAGCCCAATTACGGGGCTCAGCCATCTGAAGAGAGCGAGGTGAGAATAGGTTACGATGATGAATTCCTGTGGATCGGAGCCAGTCTCTATATGAGAGATGCTTCGAAGATCTATGCGAAAACGAAGAAAAGGGACGAAATGCTTTTTGATCAGGATGCCCTGGGGATAATTCTCGACACATATAATGACAATGAGAATGCTCTTGCATTCTTTACCACACCTACCGGCCTGCGGACAGATTATACAATCTCCAATGATGCAGCTGGCGGGGGAGGTCCGGGCATGTCGGCCCTTAACACAAGCTGGAACACCTTCTGGGATGTAAAAACTACAAGGGATGAGAACGGATGGTATGCGGAGATGAGGATTCCTTTTTCAAGCCTCAAGTTCAAGGCCGAGAACGATATTGCACGAATGGGACTAATAATAGTCAGAAATATCAGTGCCAATAATGAAACAAACACATACCCACCCATAGATCCCAGGTATGGTTTTATGGCAACGAATAAACCGTCGCTGGCACAGAAAATAGAGATCGACGGAGCAAGACCTTCCAGACCTGTCTATATCTCTCCTTATGTCATTGGCGGCTTTACCCGTGACTGGTCATTAGATGATACCGAAACAGAGTATGTTAGAAAGGACTATCCAAAATACAACGCCGGAATTGATATTAAATACAACATTAACAGCAACCTTACCCTTGATTTAACAGCCAATACCGATTTTGCACAGGTGGAGGCAGACGACCAGCAGGTCAACCTGACAAGGTACTCACTTTTTTTCCCGGAGAAGAGGATGTTCTTTCAGGAGAGATCGAGTCTTTTTGGTTTTAGTCTGGGCGGCCGTTCGGATAATCTCTTTTACAGCCGGAGGATTGGAATCTCAAGAGGTGAACCCATAAGGATTTACGGCGGGGCAAGGCTTGTGGGTCGCATGGGTAAATGGGACATGGGTTTCCTGGATATGCATACCGAACAGCATGAAGAGACCCCTTCGGAGAATTTCGGCGTTTTCAGGTTACGCCGTCAGGTCATCAATCCCAACAGCTATGTGGGAGGAATCTTCACTTCACGAATAGGCATGAATGGCGATCATAACCTTGCCTACGGGCTTGACGGTATTTTCAGGGTATATGGCGATGATTACCTGAATATAAAATGGGCACAAACCTACGACAGCGAGGCAGGCAGTAAGCTGAATTCTCTTGATCCTTCTTTTATTCTGGCAAGCTGGGAAAGGAGATCAGAAGAGGGCTTTGCATATAATTTTGATTATACATATTCCGGAAAGGAGTTCAATCCCGGTGTCGGATTTGTCAGGCGCAGTGCTGTACAGGGAGCCAGAGGGGGAATGCTTTACGGATGGATACCAGGGGAGGATTCAAAGCTCTTCAACTACAATGTCAATATAAGGGCTGACCGGTATTCGAGGCTTGAAGACGGAAAGCTGGAGTCGATGCAGATCTCGCCGGGATTCGAGATCAATACAAAGAAGAACCTTCATCTGGAGATCTCTCTGGAATACCAGAAAGAAGGCGTTCTGCATGACTTCCCGTTATCTGAAAATATCATCATCGCCGCAGGTGATTATTCTTTTCTGGGCTTTGAGAGCAGATTCGGGACTTCCGATTCAAGGATGATATCGGTAAGAGGCCAACTGTTCGGCGGGCAGTTTTATGATGGCAACAGGGCGGGTTTTGAGGCGGAGACAAATTTCAATATATCATCAAGTTTTAACCTCTCGGCAGGGTATGAGTTCAATGCCATCAGGTTTCCGGAGCGAGTGACGGATAATTCACTGAATATCCATTCATTGAACATAAAAGCACTATACATGCTGAGTACAAAACTCTCGGCTACATTGTTCACACAATATGTCAACACCGAAGACGAGCTGATAACCAATTTCAGGTTACGCTACAATCCGCGCGAAGGCAATGATTTCTACCTGGTGCTTAACGATTTCAGGGCTGTATCCAAAACGATCTCAGTACCTGAGAGACCCGGGTTCTTTAACCGGACAATCATGGTTAAATACACTCATACATTCATTTTATAGCCAGTGTTGTTCAGTGAAGGATCACTCTTAACGCTGCACAATACAATTTATTTCGACTTATTGGTTACTTTTACCCGTTAAATACAGACTTTGATCACCGGTGTAAATATATGAGCAAAAAAGGTTTCCTGTATCAGTCTGCAGTGGTGGCTTCACTTGCAGGGTTTCTTTTTGGTTTTGACACGGTAGTGATATCGGGTGCCGAGCAGAAGATTCAGGCGCTCTGGTCTCTTGACAGCACCCTTCACGGGCTGGCCATCAGCATGGCTTTGTGGGGTACGGTTATCGGGTCGCTTATCGGCGGCTGGCCGGCACAGTTTTTCGGACGGAAGAAAACACTCCTGTGGGTGGGAATACTCTACCTGATATCAGCAACAGGGTCCGCCCTCGCTCCTGAGGTTTATTCATTCATGGCATTCCGCTTCATTGGCGGACTGGGTATAGGTATCTCAACCGTTGCGGCTCCCATGTTCATTTCAGAAATTGCGCCGCCGCAATACCGCGGAAGATTGACCGGTATGTTCCAGTTCAACATCGTGTTTGGCATTTTAATGGCGTTTCTCTCAAATTCACTGCTCGGGGGAATTGGCGAAAACGCATGGCGCTGGATGCTGGGAGTGGAAGCATTTCCTGCTTTTCTTTTCTTCCTGCTCTGCTTCCTTTTACCAGAGAGCCCCCGATGGCTGATAGTGTATAAGAATGACAGGATCGGCGGAATGAATATCCTGAAGAAGACCAATCCTGAAATCAGTGATGAAGAAATGACGCTTATTCTGGATGAGATAGCGGCAACTGCAAATGAGAAACAACAGCCCCGGCACCTGTTCACGAAAAGATTGCTCAGGCCGATATTTCTTGCTGTTCTGATTGCCTTTTTCAATCAGCTCTCCGGTATAAATGCCATCCTCTACTTTGCACCGAGGATCTTTGAGATGACCGGCCTGGAATCGGAGACAGCACTGCTTCAGTCGGTAGGCATCGGCATTACCAACCTTATCTTCACCTTTGTGGGATTATGGCTTATCGATCGCCTGGGACGCCGCAAACTGCTCTACATAGGTTCTTTCGGATACATAGCTTCATTAGGCCTTACTGCCTGGGCCTTTGCATCAGGCAGAATGACGATGGTGCCGGTCTATATTTTTGCATTCATAGCGGCTCATGCCGTCGGCCAGGGAGCTGTCATCTGGGTCTTCATCAGCGAGATATTTCCTAACAAACAGCGCGCCTTCGGCCAGTCACTGGGGAGTTTTACCCACTGGTTCTTTGCTGCATCGCTTACACTGGTCTTTCCTCTGATGGCTGAAGCTCTGGCTCCTCAGTTTATCTTCGGCTTGTTCTGCGGAATGATGGTCTTACAACTGATCTGGGTCAGATTCTTTGTGCCGGAAACCAAAGGGATCCAGCTTGAGAAGATGGAAGGCAGGCTCCATGCTTCAGAGACACCGGAGAAGCAATAGAAAGTAAAACATCTTCTTCAACTATCTCATTATTTTTCACAACACACCGATAGAGCATCTGTGACGCAAGTCCGCTTACAAGCAGGTTCCCCTTAAATGCTTACTTTTACTGGTTTGCTCTGCAAGAGCCCAATGTGAATAACCCACGGTGCAACCGGGGGGCGATTCATAGCCCGTCAGCTTTTATATTAACGGGTTGTTCAGATTTGACATTAACAATAAAAAACCCACCCTGAAAGGCAGGTAAGGAGGTATATTGACATAAATTTCCTGTAAAATAAAATGATGTCCTGTGTGTATGTCCGGTAAAGATGGCGATTATCTTGTCGGAATTTGATAACACCAGATCTACAAGAGCAATTGTCCCCGGTTGAATGGGGTTTTTGCTTAAACTGTAGGGGATATGACTAATCAGTATTATTGGCTCATCCCCTGATAATTGCTCTTCAAAAAATTGAACCTGTTCATCGTTTATCTTGTATGTTGAATTATCAATGCCGACAAAATTGATCCCATTTATAATCTCAGAATAGTATAAAGGATTGTGACCCCGATATAGTGGAGCCAGGCTCTTCTCCATCCATGCTCTTCGTAAAGAATCGGGGTTCCCAGGCATACCTTCATAATCCAAGTCATGATTTCCCGAAATATAGAGCCATGGGATATTTGTTTCTTCTAAACGGTCAAAGACATATTTTACAGATTGAGCCGACGGGAAATTAACAATATCTCCGGTTAGAAGAAGCAAGTCGACATCCTCATTTTTCGCTTTTATCAGCAAATCATCCAGATATTCAAATGTCGTTTTATAGAATTCCTGCAAGTAATGTTTACGGGGGACCATATAAGCTTTGTGCATACGGTCACCATATTTCATTAAATCAGACTCATTTGTGTCAGCAATACTTATATGAGCATCCGTAATTTGCATTATTTTCAGACTGTCGCTATAATCAGAAATTGTAATAACGCCTGTCAATTCCCTTTGATTGGTGACAAAATGACTAACCTTTAAATCTTCTTTCCGGGAAGTACAGCATAATGCAAATAATAAGAAAGCAAATCCCGCGATTTTTAAAAAGTACTTTTTCATTACCGTTTAATATTGGTGATAAAATGAGGAATGATATTATAGTTTAATGAACTAAAGTTATTAAAAAAGCCGGAAAACAAAAGCTATTCAGTTCGGAAAGATGGAAGGCGGGTTCCATGAATGATAAATTTTGAGGTTAAAGTTTTGCGTACTCGAATATGAGATTTATATTTGCACACCGAAAAGGAGGTGCCATAGCTCAGTAGGTAGAGCACAGGACTGAAAATCCTGGTGTCCCCGGTTCGATTCCTGGTGGCACCACACTCTTAAAACGCAGACCCTTGTAGATCAATGAACTACAAGGGTTTTTAAATTTCTTGTTGACGGAATTGGTGACGGATTTTGTAACGAGCACAAACTCAACTGGATTTTAGCTAAAGAAGCCCATAATTCTATGGGATCAACTATTTAGCATCAATTTTTTTATTAGCAAGAATATACCTATTACAGTCTCTATTTATCAAAATCAGAGCGTCAAGATAACCCCCTCAACATTAAATTTCTTTCAGATTTAACTTAAAGTACAGTATTCCAAGAAAATACGCCACAGAATTTTAACCTTAATCGAGATATACAGGTCGATTTTTTGTCAAGAAATCACTATTAATTATACTATATATAATAAAATATAGTAAATAACTCCTAAATAATAGCCTTTATTTGAAAAAAAAACTCTAAATTTAAGGGCGTTAAAGAATTTATTTATGGATAGAAAGCCAAAGACAAAAAGGGAAAGATTTGAATCTGTCGCATCCCAGAGAGTCCAAATAATTCTAGATAGACTAGATACACTTTCTAAATGCTCCAACACAAATAATTATGAATATTCAGAAAATGATGTTAATAAGATGTTTAGAGCAATTAAAGAGAAATTAAGAAATGTAGAATCCACGTTTTATCAAAAATCAAGTAAGCGAAAAAATGTCTTTAGTTTTAACAAATGATCTAATTATGAACAATCTGGTAACAAGAGAATTATTTCAAAAACTTTATTTTGCACCGACTGAAAATGATGTAGAGAAAATTATTAGTGATAATCCTGAGGTATTTATACAAGAGAATTGGCATCCTCTTGGAAATAATTCTAGTAATTTTGGTGTGATTGAGAACCAACAATCAAATCCTATTGCAGCTCTTATAGAAAAAATTACAAATTCTATTGATGCAATTTTGACTAAAAGATGTTATGAAACAAATATTGATCCTAAAAGTAGTGAAGCACCCAAAAGTATGGATGAAGCCTTAAAAGCATTCTTCCCCGATTATAAAGAGTGGGACTTGCCGACTTTTAGAAGGAAACAAGCGGAAAATATACAGATTATTGCAGATGGTCCACCAAAAGACACTTCTGTAATTGTATATGACAATGGAGAAGGACAATATCCTCACTTATTTGAAGATACTTTCCTTTCATTACTTAGAGGGAATAAAAATGAAATCCATTTTGTTCAAGGGAAATATAATATGGGAGGAAGTGGTGGAATAGTTTTTTGTGGGAAGAAACGTTTTGAACTAATTGGTTCAAAGAGATATACTGATGGAGAGTTCGGTTTTACTTTAATAAGAGAACATCCTCTATCAAAAGAAGAAGAATTAACGAAAAAAAATACATGGTATGAATATTTAAAAATTAATAATAAAATACCATCTTTCCCAGTAGATGGACTAGACTTAAAATTATTTAATCGTACATTCACTACAGGTACAATAATTAAATTATACTCCTATCAATTTCCTTCAGGCTATTCTGGATTTGCTCAAGATTTAAATCAAAGTATTAATGAATTCTTATTCGAGCCCTCCTTGCCAATTTATACTGTCGATAAAAAGGAAAGATACCCAAACAATAAAGTTCTTGAGTTAGATTTATATGGACTTAAACGAAGACTTGAGAAGGCTGAAAATGAGTATGTTGAAAAAGACGATTGTTTCTCCGAAGAGTTCAAAGATGAATTGTTTGGAGAGATGAAAGTGGTGTGTTATGTCTTTAAATCCAAAATTAAGGATAATGATGTAAAAAACAGTAAAGAGATAATTAGAGATAGGTTCTTTAAAAACAATATGTCAATACTTTTTTCGATTAATGGACAAGTGCACGGTCATTACACTAATGAATTTATTACTCGTACCTTAAAATTAAGTCTCCTTATACATGTAGATTGTACAAAGATGAAGTACAATTTTAAGAAGGAGCTTTTTATGGCTTCAAGGGATAGACTAAAGGATGGTGATGAAACCCGTGCGTTACGAAAATATTTGGGAGATAAATTGGGCGCTTCAAGTGGTAGATTAGCAGAAATTGAAAAGAGAAGAAAAGATTCTATTGCAATTGGATCAAGTGATACTCAAGAATTATTAAGATCCTTCACCAAAAACTTGCCTCTGAATTCTGAATTGATGAAGCTACTTAACCAAACTTTTAAACTTGAACAGAAGAAAGACAAAACGAAGAAAGATGAAAAAAATAAGTTAATTCAGAAAACTGAGAAGGAGCCTTTCATGCCTAAAAGATTTCCAACGACTTTTAAAATACACTCGAAAAATGACAGCAAACTTGAAGTAGCAAAAATTCCTATCAATGGAGAAAGAACAATAAAATTCGATACGGATGTTGAGAATCAGTATTTTGATCGAGTAGAAGAACCAGGCGAATTAAGAATTGCTTTGTTAAATTTTAAACAGAATGAAGCGTCTGGAGGAGATAGACAAGGAGAAGTTAAAAATATTGATGATGTCTTTAATATTGCAAAGTCAAGCCCCAAAGATGGTACAATTAAGATTGCATTAAATCCAAAAAAAAACTGTAGAGTAGGGGATGAAGTACAAATTAAAGTTACCTTAAATGGATCGGGAGGAAACCTTGAAGAAATTCTTTGGATTAAAATTGCGGATCCCGAACAGCTAAAACAAGAATCAAAGAAAGAGGCTAAATCGGATAATCAAAATATAGGATTACCTCCTTTTGTTACCAGAAAACAAATATGCTCGATTTTCGGCAATCAGCGATGCATCAAAAATGGAAAATAAGGATGCATGATTTTTACAAAGTTATTCTTTTTCGATTTGGTTCTTAAAAATTGTTTTTCGAT
>Ga0334890_1005428_pt1 | contig 10775 bp, 6 predicted proteins | sample GraSluR1_MG_3_FD_207220 | JGI IMG/M metagenome (GOLD analysis project Ga0334890, IMG submission 207220) | Sludge microbial communities from methane-producing bioreactor in Wageningen University, Netherlands - Granular Sludge_31_08-R1 | ecosystem: Engineered > Bioreactor > Anaerobic > Unclassified... | reverse complement strand
ACGATACGCCGCGCATTTCGGCGGCGGCGGCGCTGCTTGGATTTTCCCTCTTTTACGAAGAGGGGAACGCGCTCTCCTCTTTCCTTTGGAATGCCCTGCACAACGGAGTTCCTTCGAAGGCGGCACTGGCGACAAAACCGGAGGATCCTATCTGCAACTCCTTTTCCCGCAAGATGGCCGGGTATGTGCGGCACTGGCATCTGCTCGACACCATTCATTACGAACTCGACCCCGACAGCGTCGGAACGCTGAAAGGCAAGGGATTCTCCCGAAGGCAGAGGCTGACGCTCAACATGGGCGACATCGGTCCAGTTGAATATACGGTGACGCTTTATTATAACGAAGAGGGGCGGATGGCTGTCGGATGCCAGCCCGTCCAGCTCACCGACCGGCACAAAGGCGATATGATCTTCACGCTTCCTTCCGATCTCTACGAGACGCTTCTGGACAACGATTCCTTCGGAGGGTCCCGTGACGACTATTTTTCGCTCGCTTCCATTCTCTCCGCGAAACTTTTTCAGATGTGGAGAGAGCGAGTCAACCGTTTCGCGAGCGTTTTCCTCTCTCCGGGAGCGTAAGCCGCTTGGGAGGGGAGCTTCGGATAGGCGTCTGTTCGTGGTCCGACCGCAGCCTCGTGCAGAGCGGATGGTACCCTCCCGGCGCGCGAACTCCCGCCGCGCGTCTTTTTCATTATTCGCGGAACTTCGATACCGTCGAGGTCGACAGCACGTTCTACGCGATCCCCGAGAGGGCGACCGTCTTCAAGTGGGCTGCGCGCACATACCCCGGTTTTCTTTTCAATGTGAAAGCCTGGGGGCTGTTCACGTGGCACTCCGTGAAGTACGAATCCCTTCCGGAATGGGTTCGGAACGAAGTGCCCCGTCCCGAGTCGGGGCGGCTTGATTTCCAGGGGCTTCCGAAAGAAGCTCGCCCTCTGCTCTGGAGGCGTTTCAGCGAGTCGCTCTCTCCGCTGCGCCAGATGGATCGCATGGGGTATTTACTCTTTCAACTTCCCCCCAAGGCTGTTTTTTCTCCGGTGATGATGCGGTATCTTGAACGCGTCGCCGAGGTGACCCCGCCCTTCCGCGTCGCGGTCGAGGTGCGGAACCGATCCTGGATGGAACCGGGCAACAGGGAGTCTTTCCTGGACTTGCTGAAAGGAGCGAACATGTCGTACGTCGCGGTGGACGAACCGGAGCTGCCCTGGACCGTAGGCAGGGACGCTCCCGTCACCGCTTCGTGGGGGTCGGTCGTCCGTTTCCATGGACGCAATACGGAAGCATGGAGCCGCAAGGATGCGACCGTCGCGGAGCGATTCCGGTACTGCTATTCGGATGCGGAGATGCTCTTTTGGGAGGACGCGGTTCGTAACGCCGCGACAAAAGCGGAGCGCCTCTTCCTGATGTTCAACAACTGTTTCAGAGACTACGCGGTGCAGAACGCGCAGAGAATGAAATGTCTGCTCGGCGTCGCCTGCTCTCCCGGTGAAGGAGTACAGGGTGAACTGGATTTCAAAGGGGTTGCGGACGAAGCGAAATTAAATGAAAAATGAAGAAAAACAGCATTTCTCGTTTAAAATAAGGATTATGTCCCCGAGACTGTATACTCTGTCTGTTTGACGGATGCAGCGTGCAAGGATACAATACACCTAACGGGTTATCCGGACGGAGAGAAGAAGCATCAAAGAGTTTCAAGTCAGGAAAGCCGATCACCAAAGACAGCAACTGAACCAAAGACCACGTACCAAAGAACCGATGCAACAAGGAAAGCTGTATAGAACCTCAACAAAGATACGTGTGGGATATCTACAGAAGTACTAGGAGCTGGTTGTTTGACAGAAGGTCAGAACCACCGTCCGAGATAGCCCGTTGAAAGTCCGGGAGGGGATGTTTCCCCTCCCTTTTCGTATGCATGCGCTCTGCTATACGTTTGGGAAGTAACGAGGACGCGGGTACCCGCGTCCTCGTTACTTCATTATCTACATCTACCGCGATTTCCTCCCGAGAAGTGCCAGAGGGACGAGCAGCAAAAAAGGCGTCAATCCGTTTCCCGCATACAGGGTGCATCCTCCGCTTCCTCCGGTCGAAGGGGTGGGCCCCGGCGGCGCGGATACTGTTGTGAAGCTGCGTACAGCGGACCACCCGGACCAGCCGCGCTCAATGTCCTGGAAGCGGGTGCGCCAGTAGTAAGTCGTTCCCTGGGCCAGGGCGCCTGCGGGTACGTACAGTTCCAGCAGGTCTTCCGTACTTGTAAGATCAAAGGTGAGAGACGACGACGTTCCGCCCTCGGCGGACGAGAAGGTGTTCTCGGTGGAAATTTGCCAGCGTGTCGCTCTATGGGCCAATCCCTGCGGATGTGTGTATGAAGCGGTTTTCAGCATCGGCGTCAGGGGAACGTCGTTTTCACCGTCGATCGGGAACTCCGGGGTAGGAGGCTGAGGCGGAAGGCTTCCGGAAACAATAATGTCGCAAAACGCAGCGCGCGCACCTTCGTTGGATCTTGCCGATATTCGAGCGGAACCGTTTGCATATGCTGTGACGACGCCGTCGGCGGTGACCGCTGCGCTCGCTGGGTTGCTTGAAGACCATGAAACGCTTTTATTATCTGCGTTTGCCGGAAGGACGGTCGCGGTCAGGGCGACAGTTTCGCCGATGAAGAGTCTGCTTTCCGTCGGAGAAACGGAGACTCCTGACACGGGGACCGTCGGAGGGGTTCCGGAGATGGCGGCGGCGACATTGAGGTGCCCTCCCGTCGTAACTTTGCCTGCGAGGTTGGTGTTGGCCGTCGCGTTGTCGAGAATTCGGGAACGAATCTGCCCGGCCGTTTCCCCCGGGTGTGCCGCGGCGACGAGCGCGGCGGCTCCCGCGACGTGGGGGCATGCCATCGAGGTGCCGTTCTTTGATCCGTACGCTCCGTCGAAGGTCGTGCTGAGTACAGCGGAGCCCGGGGCGGCCAGATGAACGTAGTTCGGACTGTAGTTGGAAAAGTCGGATCGAGCTGTAGTCGACGTTATGGATGCAACTGTGATCATGTTTGCGAACTGAAAGCACGCAGGGTAGTTCAGCTCGCCTCGATAATCGTAGGCGGGATGGTAAGGGTCCGACCCCGGGCCCCTGGGATTGTCGATGTCCTGGAACTCGTTCCCGGCGGCGACAACGAGGACGACCCCTGCGTCGGAGACGGCTTTGTGCGCCAGGGCGTAGGGGTCGGTATCGGGGGTGTCGATAGGGGCCATCCAGCCGCCGAGCGACATGTTCGCAACCCGGATGTTGAGCCCGCGGCTCTTCTGGTCCACCACGTAATTTAAACCGGCGACGATGGAGTCGCCGGTGCCGGAGCCGTTCGCCGCCAACACCTTGACGCCGAGAAGACCGACCGTCCAGTTGACTCCCGCGACGCCCGCTGCATTATTGCCCTTCGCGCCGATGGTTCCTGCGACGTGCGTTCCGTGGCCGTGATCGTCCATCGGGTCGAGATCGCCGTTGACGGTGTCTATACCGCTTTTGCCGTCCATGTCGGTCCCTATGTTCGCCGCCAAATCCGGATGGTCGTACTTGATTCCCGTGTCGAGGACGGCGACGAATACGCCCGCGTCGCCCGTCTGGACGTCCCATGCGGCCGGCGCGTTTATTACGGGCATTCCCCAGAGCTCGTCGTAAAAAGTGTCGTTCGGGGTAACAGACGCGCGGAAGATGTAGTTCGGCGCCGCCCCCAGCACGCCGGGAGCTTTTCCCAGCACGTCGAGCAGCTCCTTCGTGCTTTTTCCCTCCGCCCTCAAAAAGACGATATTCTTTCCGGAGGCTGCGGCAAGAGCGCCGTATGTCCGCAGAGCTTTCGCCCCCACGGAAGAGGCGACAGCTTCCGCCGAGGCTGAAAGACGCGCTTCGATGGACGCTCCGTTCAGAGCGGAGATGTTTCTCCGGCTTTCGATGACCACTAGCGCCTCGCCTTCGACGTATTCCATTCTTGTTCCCGCTCCGGCGAAGCCGACGGCGGCGAAAAGGCAGATCAGCACGATGAAGCAGACGTGGATGTTTCTTCCGAGCATTTTCACAAATATCACTCCCATACCCAGTAGTATCGCGAGCCTTCGCGCGGCGTTCGTTTGTAAAATTTTCTCTTGCAAAGCGTTGCGCTGGTTCAGGTGAAGAACTGCGAGACGGAATAGGTGTGTGTGCCGCTACTCGCTTTTTCACCTCCTGAAAAGAAGCGGCGCTAAAGGAAGAAGGACGAGGAGCATCCAAATGTTTGCCGTAGAATCGACGGAACAACCGGAGGAAGAGGAGGAAGAGAGCGTTCCGGTTACGGAGAACGCCTTGAGACAGACGTTCGTATTCTTGGCCAGCTCCGTCATGTCGGTCCATACGCTTCCGTCGGGGCTGACGAAGCTCTGTCCGGTAAGGGCCGTCGCTTTGTCGCTGTACCCCTGTACGGGTTGCTCGAGAGGAACGGGGAAGAGATACCCCGGAGTGGTCAGCCGTACAACCACGGAGAAGCGCTCTCCGGGAGAAATCGGTACGAGCTTGGAAAGCATGATCGTGTGGTAGCCTGCCGCCGCAAGCGAGCCGACGGTTGCGTTGATGAACGTGCCGCTTCCCGGCGCTCCTTCGTCGACTCCGCGTCGAACTTCGATCCGGTAGGAAGCGTTGGCCTGTGCAGCGTAGAAAGAGACGGCGCGAAGAAATTCCGTTGTTCGCCCTCCCGTCGATTTCGACGCGTCAGGACCGACTGCCGTAAAGATATTGGCGAACGCCGCGGTTTCCGATTCAAAACCATAGCTCTCTACCCACCCCAGCGGGTCGTACTGATAGATGTGCTCGAACTCCGTTGTTGTTCCGCCGAGGTAGAGCGACGGCGTGCCTATAGTGGGGTCGGCGTAGGAGAGGTAAAAAAATCCGCTGTCTCCCCAGTTTTCTCCCCAGCTGTTCTGCATGATCCATGCGCCGTTGCGCTTCGGATCGGCGGAAAAGTTGCCCGCAGGGTAGTCGTCGTCCCACCCGACGATGTTCACCGCATGTCCACCGCCGTCTCCGTCCGGGTTGAAAAAGGCAAACGTTCCCGGATTGTAGGCGGAATTCTTCCACACGACGCGAATACGCACGGATCCGTGCGTCATGACCGCAAGTTTGATCGTCTCGGAGTTGAATTCGGCTCCGAGGTGATGTACGTGTTTCAAACGCATCGAGGGAGGATCGGAGGGGAGCGGCTTGCTCGATTCCGGCCAGGGGGATACATGCTGGTACGGGCGGTCGGCTTCGTTCACCGCGCCTGTCCATCTGGCGAGAATCGCTGTGGATTTCCAGTTGTTTCCTCCCTGATCGAATATAGGTTCTTCGCCGAACTCCGGTTCGTAGGCTGTGAACGCGGGGAGCGTTTCACTTTCATCGACGTACGCGAAGTATGCCAGATGCCATTCGGAGAAGTCGAAGCCGCCCGTGCCGGCTTTTTTGAGCGTAGATTCCAGCGACGCAAGCGCCCCGAAGGCCCAGCATGTTCCGAAAGGAGCCTGATCTCTTATGGGAAGGACCACGCCGTGCTCTCGGAGGTCGTACTTCGAGGGGAGTGTTGCGTTCGACCGTGCGTAGATTCCGGCGCTTTTCGGCGGGAGAACGTGCGAAAGGTCGAGCGGCGAGGGGCGTTCGCCAAGAAGGCGGTTCCGGTCCACAAAAGCGGACTGAACGGAGGAGCTTCTCATGTTCTGTAAGGCGAGGAACTCCGGATTCAGGGGGGCGAACGCCCCTTGGCCGGCGGGCAGGGTCGCGAAAGCAACTGAAGAGAATGTGTGCACGAGTATTGCGAGCAGTACTGCGTAGAGCGAACGCTTAAGGGTCATAATGAATCACCTCCGAAGGAATAAGAACGGAACAAAGAGCAGCAACGATGTCCAAGTCGGGGGCACGGCCACGGAGCAGCCTCCGCCGCCTCCCATGACGGCCGCGCCGGCGCCGGTAACCGTGACGGAGACGGAGGCCGATGCGCCTCCCCCAAGCGCATGCGCTTTTATGGTAGCTTTCCCGTCGGAGACGCTGGTGATCGTCGCGCCGGTGTCTGTTTGACTGACGACGGCGACCGACGGGTTGTCGGAAGACCAGATAATGTCCTTCTTGTCGGCGTTCACAGGGCGAACCGTCGCTGTTACGGGAAGAGACGTTTTCCCCGAGAACTTAAGCGACTCCGGGTAGAGAGAAATTGCCTTGACGGGCACTGCGGGGTCCGGCTCGCCGAGAGCCGCCGCAGCGTCCAAGTATCCTCCGTAGACTACGCGTCCTTCCCAAGAATAGTTCATGATCGTATTCCCTACGATGCGGGCCTTGATCTCCGGCGCGCTTTTGCGGGGAAATCGGGCGGCGATGAGCGCGGCCGTTCCCGCAACGTGCGGCGTGGCCATCGAAGTGCCGCTGATCGTCTTATATCCGTTGCCCGGCCATGTGCTCGGAATATCCGTTCCCGGGGCCGCCAAATGGACGAAATTCGGGCTGAAATTCGTGAAGGAAGACGGGGCGCGGTCTCCCGCCATCGAACTCACGGTGATCATGTTCTCGAACGTGAAGCAGGCGGGGTACGGTCGCTTGCCCCGCAGGTCGACCTTGCGGAAGTTGGCCCAGTCGTAATACTCTTCCGGACTGTCGAGGTTCTGTTTTTCATTCCCGGCGGCGACCACGAGAAGGATTCCTGCGTCGGAGAGCGCCTTGATCGCCGCGCCGTACGGGTTTTTTTCCTGATCGAGGATAGGTTCGCGCCATCCTGTAAGCGACATGTTCGCGACGCGGATGTCCAATCCTCGCTCCTTCTGTTCCAGCACATAGTTCAAGCCCGCGATGATTCCGGCGTCGTTCCCTCGTATTTCGGAGTCCAACACCTTCACGGCGAGCAGGCCGACCTTCCAGTTGACTCCGGTTGTCCCGATTCCGTTGTTTCCGACGGCGCCGATGATTCCGGCGACGTGCGTGCCGTGTCCGTGATCGTCCATGGGATCGGCATCCTTGTTGACCGCGTCGAAGCCTAAATTTCCGTCGAGGTCTCTGGCGATGTTGGCCGCCAAGTCTTCGTGCAAGTAGTCGATACCGGAATCGATGACCGCTACGAAAATTTCGGCTTTCCCGGTGCTGATGTCCCATGCCTCCGCCGCGTTGATGTATCGCAATCCCCACTGTTTACCGAAATTCGGGTCATTCGGAACCAGCGAGGCGCGGGAAATATAGTTGGGCCACGCATCGATAACCTCGGGAAGTGTTTTTAATTCGGCGATGAGTTCTTCCGTGCTCTTTTGCTCCGAACGAATATGCACGATGTTCTTCCCCGACCGTATCGCGATGGCGCCGTAGGTTTGCACCGCCTGTGCCCCGACGGAGGCGGCGACGCTTTCCGCGGAGGATGCGACCGACTCGTTGAAAAGAGCCGCATTCGAAGCCGAAAGGCTCGGCGCTTGGAGCACCGCCAGAACTTCGCCTTCCACGAATTCGCCCGGGACCGTCCCCGCGGCGAAAAGAGGAGATATTCCGCCGAAGATTGCGAATATCGCTAGAATGATTATTTTTTTCATTTTTCCTACTCCTCGCCTCTGTTTTGAGCACTATCACGTTGTGAATCAAATTCCTCTGTGGGTATGCGCTCGGCTTAAAAAACGTGCATTCATGATACGGCAATCCCGATGAGATGAAAAGAGGATGGGCGCAAGGGCACCAAATTCTCGGGGAAGAACACTTCTACGATGTGGGAAAAGAGTAAAAACGAGAAGGTCTTAGTGCCCTCTCGTTTTTATTAAGTCTATTTAGTTTGGAAAATTTCTTTTTTTAGATTATTTTGAGCTGTTCTTTAGTAGCATTGCCAGAGGAATCATTAGAAGAAGCAACGCAGGAATTGTCGCTCCCGCGCCGATGGAACAACCGCCGCCGCCGCTACCCGGGGTAGGAGTGGGTGTTACCGTAGGGGTCGGTGTTATAGTAGGCGTGGGGGTTGATCCTGCCGATGTGAATGCTTTCAGGCAGACATTGGCGTTTGGTCTGGGTATAGTGATGTCTTGCCATGTTCCACCATCCCAGCTATAGAAACTCTCTCCCGTATTTGCCCGGGCTTTTTCGCTGTACCCTGCACGAGGCTCCTCAACGGGAATCGGGAAGTTATAACCGGGAGTTGTCAGGCGTACTATGACAGAAAACAAACCTCCGAGAGGAAGCGTTACATCTGATGAGAGGCGTACAGTATGATACCCTGCTGCGGTCAATGTGCCTTCGGTAAAGTTAGCGAGTGTTCCGCTTGCAGGAGTCCCCGCAGTAACCCCTGTTCGAACCTCGATCCGGTAGGTGGAATTGGACTGAGCCGCATAGAATGAAACGGCTTTCAGTAATTCCGTGGTTGCTGCTGGGGCGGTTGTCGATGCAGTTGTTCCAGAACCCGTGGCGGTAAAAATATTGGCGAACCATGCAGTGTTCGAAGGGGCCGCAACGGCTCCGAGAGCATTTGTCCAACCTAACGGATCGTACTGGTAGATATTGTCGAAATTCGTCGTCGACGCCCCGATGAAGACCGCAGGGTGATTGAGCGTGGGGTCCATATAGGAGACCCAGAAATAGCCCGCTTCTCCCCACTCGGTTCCCCAGCTGTTCTTGACGAGCCAGGCGCCGTTGCTTGCCGGAGTTGTTCCAAAGTTCGCTGCGGAATAGTTATCGTCCCATCCCGCGATGGCGACAATGTGGCCCCCTCCGGTCATTGCAGGGTTATAGTAAGAGGAAGTTGTTGCGTTATACGCGGCGTTGTCCCAGACCATCCGGATGGAGACAGCTCCGTACGACATAAGAGCGTTCTTGATAGTGTCCCTGTCGAAGAAGGTAATGAAAGGAACAGGAAGGTAGTAGACGTTTTCCAGATGGTTTGAAACAGGATCGGTGGAACGTGGTCTGCTTGATTCCGGCCAAGGGGAGACATTCTGGTAGGGGCGCGCGGTCTCGTTGACCGCGCCAGTCCAACGGGCAAGGAGCGCTGCCGCTTGCCACGAATTTCCCCCCTGGTCAAAGATCGGGTCTTCGCCGAACTCGGGGGTGGACGCTGTGAAGGCGGGCATCGTTGCGCTTTCGTCGACATAGACAAAATACGCAAGATGCCACTCGGAGTAGTCGTGGCTGGATCCCCACATTTTTTTCAATGTTGATTCAAGAGATGCGAAAGCGCCGAAGGACCAGCACGTTCCATACGGATTCTGATTGCGTACGGCGGTCATGTAATTATAGTCGCGCAGATCGTACTGGGGTGGGAAGACTGCCTTCGACGTGGCAAAGACGCCTTGGGTCGGTTGTGTAACGTGCGAGAGGTCGAGAGGGAAAGGGCGGTATCCCAAGGGTTTCCCTGCGGGGGATGTCGCTTTGATACTGTTACTCTGTTGCTGTGCCAAAACAAACTCCGGGTTTAGCGGCGCCGATGTAAAAACCGCTGCATTTGCCGCGAACGAGACTGAAACAATAAGCGATGTTAGGAGTAACATGATTGTCCACTTGCGCGATGCGTTCATCGTTTCATCACTGCCCTTTCTAAAAAAAGTAGATTCTCGGTAATTGGAGCGCGAACTTTCTTTTTAGTCCATCTGGTTTTGAAAGGCCAAGCTCCGGGCGATCAATTTATTACCGAACGAGAAGAGAGAAAACGTGGTAACGAGCAGGGGATACTCCTGTTTCCCAAGGTCGGAAATACCCCAAAACGACCACACTTTGTCCCTCTCTGAAAGCTTGGAACGTCCACCGTTCCCATACGCCTCTGCCGGTTCTCGGCGGAGTATTATTTTGAGGCGATTGTAGCTCGCTCTGGCTTGCTGCCTGAAGGCCGTTTTTGACAGGCGTTTCTTCGGTCTCTATAGCATTCCCGCGGAATGCCGAAACTGCAGTGTCTCCCTGCTGCAGGAGGAACCACTCGTAGCCGGTAGAAGGATTCGAAGGAACGCGGATGGAATACCGCTGTCCTGCCTGAATCGCGGCGTACTCCATGCTCAAATAGAGATTCCCCTTCTCGGGAAAACGGAATCCGTCCGCGCGAACGGATCGATGGTCACGCGGGGTGAAGCGAAGTGCAAACTCCGTTCCCGGCTGGAGCCCGGCTATGGAAAATTTGCCTTCACTGTCGGAAACCGCTTTTCTGTTCGTCTGACCGTCCCATATGTTGATCTCGATGCCGAAAACGCCCTTTCCCTCGCTAGTGACCATTCCTTCGAGGAGCGGGGAATCGGATCCCTCCACAACAGTAGCCGCCGCAACAGGGAGCAGGAGCGTGAACAATAGCAACGCTAAAAGAGTTATTCGCATGTCTCTTCACCACCTTTTTGAGATTTGCCGCCCCGAAGAGAGCGAGGTCCGGCAGAAGTGACAGGAATCGGACACATGGTTCTATTCAGAGAAAAATAATGTATTCTGCACCACCTCTTTTCATAGATTTGAAAAAAAGGTTCTGGAGAATTTTATAGTTATTCCGATCTTCCTTTAAAAAATGAAAAAATCATATTAAGAGCATGCTATTCACTAGATAAAAGAGTGCTCAAGGCGTTACGGTTCCGATCTCAGGTCGTGAGATCATCTTTTTAACCTCGTTCGGCGAAACGCCCTCGATGAACGGATCTGTTCTCATTTCATCAAAAAGCTTCTGGTTGAACTCAGAGTCGGTTGCTGCTTTTTCGCTGCGTACAAAAAACATTCCCTTGCCGCTGGATTCCGAAATTGCGCTGAAGGTATTCTGCACCGTGACGCCGTATTTCGTCGCAAGGTACTCGCCTTGTATTTCGAGCATCATTGCAA
>Ga0334890_1005427_pt1 | contig 10776 bp, 6 predicted proteins | sample GraSluR1_MG_3_FD_207220 | JGI IMG/M metagenome (GOLD analysis project Ga0334890, IMG submission 207220) | Sludge microbial communities from methane-producing bioreactor in Wageningen University, Netherlands - Granular Sludge_31_08-R1 | ecosystem: Engineered > Bioreactor > Anaerobic > Unclassified... | reverse complement strand
TCCGCAGAAATGGGCATCATCAACGGTAATATAGTAGTTTACTCCTGCAGCAACACCGGTAAATTCAACCCCAACATTATCCGAGAGAGCGTCAAGTGCTATATCATTTTCATCGTAAAGGGTGAATGTGTAGGGTGGAGTTCCTCCATTGGCGCTTATGTAAATTTTGCCATCGAGTACACCGTTACATACCAGATCGGTTATAACCGGTAGGTTAATGGTAAGCGGATCGGGTACGATAACCTCCAGCAGACCCGAAGCAACCGGACCGCAGGTGTTGGCATCGTCTATTTCAACCTCATAGTCGGTACCGGCAGCAAGTCCGGTAAACTCACGCCAGACGTTTTCATCAACACCTGTAAATTGTGCTTCTTGAATTCCACCCTTGTACAAGGTGATTATGTATGGAGCCGTTCCGCCCGTTCCACGAGCACGAATAATGCCCTCGTCGCCCGAGTCGGAGCAAAGAATATCCACAACTTCAGTTTCAAGAAGCAGCTCATCTGGGCTGGTAATCGTAACGGTTGAATCGAGCAAACAGCTATTGCCATCAAAAATCTCGATCAGGTAATCGCCTGCAGGTAATCCTGTCCAGCTACCCGTACCATTGGGTGATCCACCGTTTAGATAGTAGGTTAGGATGCCCGTACCACCTGAGGCGGTAACATGGATTTCTCCATCGGAATCGCCAAAGCAGAGTAATGGATTATTGATCAAATCAATGTTTGATATTACAATAGGCGGAGGTCCGGTAATCTCAACCTGCTTTGTTCTAATACAACCATTCTCATCCTTTGCATAAACGGTGTAAATCCCAATTCCCAGATTCATGAAAGTTCTTGGGAAGCTATACCAGTTTACTCCATCAATGGAGACCTGTTTCACACCATATCCACCTGAGGGAGTCCTAGCACGGAACCGGCCATTGGTGTTATACCAGCAACCGGTAACATGAATAATATTGTCGATGATAAAATCAATTTCCTGGGGTTGACCAATTTCAAGTGAAATACCCACATACTCAGCAATACATCCTGTTTCCTTATGGCGTACCTTTGGATAGTATAAGCCTGCAGCCAAACCCTCAAAGCGATTGTTATCAACCCAATCACTCTCGGCAGGAACCTCTGTAAGGGTATACTGATACAGATCGTAAGGCAGCGGGTATGGTTTGATGTCAATAACACCGTTGGTGTTTCCAAAGCAGCCCGTTACAGGGAGCACCTCGTTGAAACCAACGGATATTTCGTCGGGTTCGCCAATATATATTGAGTTCCCTGCATATTCTGCAAGACATCCGTTGCTGTCCATAACCCATATCTCGTAGCTGCCTTCACCAACCATGAATTCGTTATCGGGAACGAATGGACCGCCATCGCCATCAATTGAATAGAAGTAGGGTGGCGTTCCTCCCGATGCAGTGATGGTTATTGTTCCATTCTCCTCTCCGTAGCAAAGGGCATCGGTAATTGCTACATTATCAACAACCAACTCATCGGGTTGTGCCAGTATTATATTGCTCTCAATAGCTGGAGTACAAGCATTTGCATCAGTTACTTCAATTATGTAGTTATCGCTGGCAATTAAACCGCTAAAGATTGCTGGTGCTGGGTGAACTGGAGTTTGACTCCCAACCAAAGCAGCTCCTCTGTAAAGGGTGTAGGTGTAATTTGGGGTACCCCCAGTGGCGCGTACCTCAATGCTGCCATCGGCATCGCCAAAGCAACCACCCAGGTCAACAATACTGGTAACAGTGTAGTAATCAATTTCAATGGGATCGGGTGCGGTTAGGGTAACCGTATTTACACCGGATGCAGGGCATCCAAAATTATCGGTAACGGTAACGGTATATTCAACTCCGGCTTCAAGGTCAACAGCCCTTTTGCTGGTTTGCCCGGTGGGCGACCAGCTGTAATTATAGGGAATGGTTCCTCCAGAATGGTTAACCTCAGCTTCGCCATCATCGCTATCGCTACAAGAAGGACTAACGGTATCAAAACCGGTTATTGTAAACTCAGGGCTTACGGTAATCATTATCACATTGCTGATATGATCACTGCAAGGAGGCGATGAAACCACCCTGCGGAACCAGGTGTTCTGAGTTAAGTTACCGGGTTGATAGTTTTGATCTTCAGCACCTACTATTGGTGCAAAAGGACCTCCAGCACCTGCTGTGCTGCTCTGCCACTGATAGGTGTATAAACCATTGCCATTGGTTGGTTCTAAACCGGTAAGCTCATCCGGGGCGGTATCGTAACATATGTTTTGGTTGTCAGCAATGGTGTTATTGTCAATGGGTTGATTAACCTCAATCTCAACAATATTGCTTTCATGGGTACATGGCCCAGATTTTACCTCGCGGTAGTACCAAGTGGTTTCGGCTAGAATAGGGGGGGCATAGTTCTGGTTGGTTGCCAGCGCTATGGGATTGAAATTTATCTCATCATCGCTACTGTACCACTGGTAGGTATAGGTTCCTGGTCCATTACCACCTGTTGGCTCTAAACCGGACAACCCTAAAGGTGCTGTTCCAGAGCAGATAGTCTGATCAGCCGAAATAACATTATTCCCAATTACCGGAACCTCTGTAACATCCACCGATCCCAACATCATGTTTTCACAATGGGTTGTGTTGTTCTCAGCATGAACGGTATAGGTTCCCTCGGCTGTTTGTAAGCCAAAGCTAATGGCCGCTCCTGTTCCCGAAGCAGTTGTTCCAGTTGGGTTTCCATCAAGCAATAGGGTGTAGGTAACATTGCTCTGCGAGCCATCGAGACCCACCAAAACTCCCACAGAACCTTCGCAGTACTCGCCACCTCCGGTAACGTTATATTGCAATGGAAGAGGATGTACTGTTATGGTTATTTCGTTGGAGTAGCCATTGCCGCAGGAATTCTCAGCCCAACGACGGAATATGGTAGTTTGGGTTAGTGCCGGAACGGCATACGAAATGCCTACTTCGCCAATAATCTCTACCCAGCCCGATCCTTCATTCTTGTACCATTTGTAAGAGGTTGCACCTGCTCCCCCAGTGGCCGGTTCATCTTCGTTAATTGTGCCGGGCGATTCGCCGTGGCACACCTCTGTGTCGGCTATGGTTATGCTACCGGGGAAGAACTCGGGGTGAACGGTAACGGTAACGGTATTGGATATGCCTACAGGGGTTGGACACTGGGCATCGGTTGCCACACGGCGGAAATAGGTGGTAACAAACAGGTTCCCCAAATGGGTATAACTGCTGTTGTTCACAAGGATATCGGTCCAGTCAACCCCATTCTCGCTGAACTGCCATTTGTAGCTAAAGCTATTGGAACCACCCGAGGGTAATACCACGTTGTTAAAGCTAAGGTACGGTGCATCTCCGTAGCAAATAGTCTGATCTCCATTTATCGTACCGCCAGCTATATCGGCATGAACCGAAACGGTAACATGGGTTGTTGCCACTGGACCGCACTGCAAAGAGGTTGCCACCCTGCGGTAATAGGTTTGAACGGTGATTGGATCAAGGGGGGTGTAGTCCAAATCATGCGCTCCAGCAATGTCAAACCAGTCAATTAAGTTTGTACTCCATTGCCATTGATAGGTAAAATTGTCATCACCGCCCGATGCAGCAGAAGTGCTGCTAATGTTACCTGGAATAGTGTTGTAGCAGATTGGCGTTGAGTTATCGTAGGCTATGGTTCCCGGATCGAGTTCGTCCCATACCTCCACCATAACAGTATTGGAGTATGTATCGCCACACAGATTTGTGGACATTCTGCGGTAGTATGTTGTTACGTATATTGGATCGGCAGGAGTATATTCATTACCAAATTCGCCTGCAATTTGGGTCCAGTCTATACCATTGGTACTGCTGTACCATTTGTAGCTCCATGCTCCATTGCCTCCAGTAGGGCCATCAACCTCGGTTATGGTAGAAGGCGTATCGCCGTAACAGATGGGCTGGTCGGCTTGAGCCTGAATGGTTCCTCCAAACATCTCATCGTAAACGTTGATGGTAACAATATTGGAGTAAAGGGTTTTACAGCTATTAATTTCTCTACGGCGGAAATCGGTTGTGATGTAAAGCGGGAATGGCGAACCCGGGTTATATGCTGCTAATGTTGCACCAGCAATATCCTCCCAGTCACCGCCATCCTCACGGCGCTCCCACTGGTATGTCCAGCCATCGGGATGCCCACCTGATGGAGTAGTCTCGCTTACAAATGCCTGAAGGTCTTCACCGTAACAGAGGTTTAGCTTGGGATTGCTGATTGTGCCGGCAACTTCTTCGGCATATACGGTAACGATTACAAAATCGGTATTCACCGTTTGCCCGCAGTATGGGCTTGTGGCGCGCCTCCTGAAATGGGTTAGGGTGGTTAATCCGGCTGGTGGATCGTAGGCAGGGTCCGTTGCCCCGTCAATATTGCTCCAGGGTCCATGGCCAGGTCTGCTTTGCCACTGGTAGGTCCAGTTTCCGTCGCCACCCGAAGGATCTGTAACGCTAACAATTTCGTCGGGGTCACCGCCGTAACAGATGGAGTGGTCGTAACCAATCCCTCCTGGATCCAACTCTTCGTAAACCAATACAACGGTTTGCGCAGTGCTTTGACAGGTATTTACATCTTCAACCAGAACCGTATAGGTTCCCGAGTTGTTGGGTGTTGCGCTGGGTATTGTAGGATTCTGATCGGAAGAAACAAAAGGTGTTGTTGCATCGGTTGTCCAGCTGTAGCTAACCATAAGGTCAGGACCAGAAGTTAGATTAATGGTCTGACCGTAGCAGTAAGGGCCATCGTTGCTGGCGGTTGCTGCAGGGAGGGGATGTACTGTTACGCCTATTGCGTTGGAGTTTAAAAAGCAACCAGTACTCTCGTAGCTTACCCTAACTCTATAGCTTCCAGTTTGAATAGCAACATATGTATCGTTTGTTTCGCTAGGAATGTTTACCCCATTTCTCAACCATTGGTAGCTTACGCCAACCTGATTATTGGTTTCCTCCAATTCCACAGAACTTCCAAGGCAAAATGCCGTTGGTCCATTGGCAACTATGTTTGCCAGTGGCCTTGGGTTTATTATTACGGTTACGACATCTGATCCAGTGAATCCCGAAATATTATCTTCTACATCAAGGGTTACAGTGTAAGTGCCAGCAGGAGTGGCAGAACCAAAAACGGCATCTTCGTCCAATGGGAAAAATGTTCCAACCACCGGATCACATGTCCATGTATAGATGTAATCACCAGAGCCATTGAAAACCTCGGAATTTAAAATGGTATTCGACCCAAAGCAACCATCAAAGGGATCAACCTCGGATCCGTTGTAAGTTATTATTACATCGAGCTGTCCAAAAGAGTGGCTAAAGGATGTGATGGTAATAATGGCCAGCAAGGCCAGCGATCGGGTGATGAATGCGTAAACCTTTTTCATCTTATAATATTTTAATTATTAACTAGTTAATTAACAGCAATCTCATCAGAGGTTGCTCTGCATCCATTGCTGTTGGTTACCACAACCCTATACCAACCCGGTTTGGGGTTGGATAGATTATTGCTGCTTTCGTCGGGCAACACCTGCCCGTCATAAATCCATCGGTACGAAACTAAAGCTTCGTTCTTAACCTCGGTTGCAATAATATTTTTACCCTTTCGGGATAGCTTTACACTAGGCTTGGGAAGAATGCTAATGCTTATCGTTGTATCCAGCTTGGTTAGTGAATCTATATTCAGCGTAAACTGAAGGATTTTCTCCCCTGGGGTTTCGGTGTTAACAATGGCAATATCGTTTCGGATTTCTCGGTAGTTTTTGGCATCGCCTCCCCATTCAAAATTGCTGTAGTTTTGGTATTCGTCGGTAAGGGTGGCGATAATTCCCAGAGTTTTACCCTGGCAAACATTACCTTCCGGGCCAATTAGCTCAAAAGTCACAAATGAGTTTTGTCCATTACCCCATAGAGGGAACAGAAGGACAATAATTAGAAAAAAATATATCGCGTAAGTTTTTACCATAGTCAACTAATCTGCAATAAGAGAGCACCTATTCGGGTTCTTGCTAAAAAAGCCCCCTTTTTTTGACCAACCGCCGATGCTAAACGGCGAAAGTATACATTTTTTATCTAAAACCAAAAACATAGGCCTAAAAGTTAGGATGTTAGGCAACTCTACTTAATCCATTTGATAATTCATTCTGCCCGGTTACAATCAATAATATTTTGTAACATATTGATAATTAAATAAAAAGATAATATTTTTTTGGTTTCGAAAATTGTTTAACTCTTGTACGAGAAATTGGTGTTAAATGTTTTTCAGCTTTATCCATTCTTCAAGCTATCTAAAAGCCCAATAATTGCCCGATTTCGGGCAAACGAATGTGAATTCAATTGGACTAACATCCAGAAATTCAAAAACCTTGCCATGCGAGTTAACTAATTGAAAATTTGATTAATGGATGTAAATAGGTGACTAATCAATAGCCGAAAATGGGCAACGGCTTTGGCCGGGGTGTTTTCTCCTCATAATTGTAACCCTGACTTGTCGTTGAGAAGTTGCTTTAATATTCAACCCCTTCGGGGTTGAAGGCTGGCACGCTTGCCTTTTCTCACGGGTTTCACCCGTGGTGATTGGGATTTAACCGCTTCGCGGTTATTTTAAGAAAACCCGTCCGGTTTTTCCAAGCGATAAGCAGTGAAAAAGCAATCACGAAGTGATTGAATTTGAAATTAGCCGCAGGTACAACCTGCGGCTAATGAAAATGGGAGGAAAAGAACCCCGAAAGGGGTTCAATATCATCTATTTCAAGTATATTGCAAAAAAATTGTCCGACCATGTCAACCTACACCCAAATTCTTTACCAAATCGTTTTTTCAACAAAAAATCGAGAGAAAACACTTTTTGAGAAAAACCGTCAGGATCTATTCCATTACATCTGGGCTGTGCTGAAAAACAAGAAGTGCTTCCCTTACCAGATCAATGGCGTTGATGACCATATTCATATAGCAACGCATATTCATCCAACCGTTTCATTATCATCTCTGGTTAAGGATATAAAAGTCTCCTCATCGTTATGGATAAAAGACAAAAAAGTATTTCCTGATTTCACTTCGTGGCAAGTGGGGTACGGTGGTTTTACTTACTCAATTAGGGAAAAAGAAGTGCTGGTTCGATATATCATAAATCAGCAAGAACACCATCATAAGAAAACCTTTAAAGAGGAGTTAATTGAGCTGCTTGAAGAGCATGGTGTTGAATATGATGAGAAGTATATGCTTTAATATTCAACCCCTTCGGGGTTGAAGGCTGGCACGTTTGCCTTTTCTCACGGGTTTCACCCGTGGTGATTGGGATTTAACCGCTTCGCGGTTATTTTAAGAAAACCCGTCCGGTTTTTCCAAGCGATAAGCAGTGAAAAAGCAATCACGAAGTGATTGAATTTGAAATTAGCCGCAGGTACAACCTGCGGCTAATGAAAATGGGAGGAAAAGAACCCCGAAAGGGGTTCAATATTCAACCCCTACCTGAACTGCCCCCACGGCAGGCAGACCTTCAGAAAACACGTCAGACCGATCAAAGCGGTCAGACAGGTAAACGAACCGTTACAACGCTTGAGGACACGCGGGGTAGCGCAATGTTAGCGAAGAAAAAAATAAGATAAGAATAGCCGAAGCCAATACCGCTAGAAGCGATTGAGCCAGCGATAACGGCGAGCACTATCGCCCAATCGCATGCCAATCATGATTTCGTGTGAACCTAAACGGTTAAATGAGGTGACATCGCCATAGCTATAGTCGAAGGCATAACCGAAGTAGAACTGCTGGTAGTTCATCCCAATCATCGAAATAATTGTTCCGGTGGTACGGTACGAAAGGCCTGCCCAGTAATCCTCCTTGTAGTAGGCTTTGAAGTTAATATCTAGGCTCCACGATAATTTTTCGGTGAAGGTCATCATCAATGAAGGTTCAAATCCGTAATCGGAACGCCTTTCCTGATATTTGTAACCTCCTAAAAGGTAGTAGTGCCGTTTTAAACTGTAGGGTTTGGTGTAGCCCACGGAACCAAATTGTATGGCCGATTGAAACAGGCTAGTGGCGGAGAATCCGCCGTAAAAGTTATCTCCACTCACCAAAAATCCTATGTTAGCATCGGGAGAGAACGAGGATAATCCCAACTCGAAGAATCTTGGGTCGTTAGGATCGTAAAGTTCACTGGGTGATACATCAGCCTTGAACTGGAATGCCGATAGCGATACACCGGCACTATACTGTATATCCCTCACGTAGATATGATAAGCGTAGGTTCCCTGAAATCCAGTACGGCGGATGCTGCCATTCATATCGTTGAATACGTAGCCTCCAAAACCAACACGTCCGCTGGGTCGGCGACGACGAACCTTGTTCTTAATCATACGACTACGGTTACGGAAGCTGGTTTTGAGAATTCGGGTTTGTCCGCTAAGGGCGTATGTGCTCGGTCCTTCACTGTAGCCAAGCCATTGTTCGCGAGCGGTGAGATTAAAATCGGTAATCCCCTGATAACCTGCAATGGCAGGGTTAAGCAGGTACGGATTCATCATGTACTGGCTATATATAGGCTGCTGCTGTGCAGCAGCAACGCTCACCAATAGGATGAAACCTAGCAGTATGTATATTTTTTGCTTCATGTTGCCACTTTTAATCAAATTATCTTTCCTGCTTTCTCTTAATAAACCCCATAAAACTACTTTTGTCAAGCAGTAGGGGAGTGGTCTTAGCTTCTTTTTTACAGTTTCTTATAGTGAACAAACTTTTTTGCAAAACACTATTGAAATAACTATCTAATAATTGTAACACTTCCTTTATAGTTAAATGTCTTACCATCAACATTTATCTTAATTATATAGTGATAGGAATCCATGGGTAATGGACGACCTCCTATATCGCGACCATCCCACTCCTTAAATGGTCCATTGGATTTCCAAACCAGTTTTCCCCAACGGTTAAAAATGCGAACCTCCACATCAGTAAGGTAGTTCCAAAGTCCAGTATCCACATACTCTGGTGGTTTGGGTGCAGGGAATTTCCATGTCCTATTCTCACCATCAGTGTCGGGCATAAATGCTCCGGGGATACGCAATTCATTGAAGTTTTCTGCCCAAATGGTTATGCTGTCGGAATTGGAGCAGCCATTGTAGTCGGTAACAACCACCCAGATAAACTGGTCGCCATATCCTCCTTCTACAATAATAGAGGGTGTAATGGCTCCGGTGCTCCACTCGTAAAGGTCGAAGGACGGATCGTAAACATCGAGTAACAGGTTTTGTCCACCGAACAGCGTTGTGTCGTTACCCAGATTTACAACTGGCAGAGGGTTTACCTGAAGCACGATATCGTGGAAGGCACAGCTGTAGTTACTATCGTACAATCGTACCTCATAGGTTCCGGCTTCGCCGGTATAGTATATGGGTGCCACCGAGTTATCGATTGTCCATAGGTAGTTTATAAAATCGCCGGGATCCAGGGCTGCTGTGTTACCATAGCACACCTCAAAGAATTCGTTGACAAACTCGAGGGGAACATGAAAATCCGATGAGTTCAGCACGATATCCTGGGTGTAGGGTTCACCAGTACAGCCCAGGTACGAATGCTCAATCACCTCGAAGGTGTAAATACCTCCAGGTAGCTGAGGGCTCCAGTAAACCTGAATGCTATCGCCATTGTTGATCACGGTGTAATAATTGGTGCTTACTTCATTACCATCGGAATCGAAAATTCGCCACTCAAAATCTGATTGACCGTTAAAACCCTTTACCCAGTACTCCTCAACCGTTCCCACGCATGCCATGGGTAGGTCGTAGGGATTCTGAGAGTGGGAGGTATTGCCCACCAGGATAAGGCTAAGAAAAATTAGTAATATGTGTAGATATCTTTTCAAATGCTTTTATTTCGTTTTAGAACACTTTTTGATAAAAGTCGAAAGTCGAAAGTCGAAAGTCGAAAGTCTTTTTCACTTCTCACCCTCTCATCTTCTCCCAATCAACCAATCTTTCAATTGTCACCTTGAGCTTGTCGAAGGGCATTCATTCTCTCTTCCTGCAGGCTGCCGCTGCATGCTCTGCTTTGGTACGCCCCGCAGGGTATGAGCCCACGGAGCGCTTGTTTGTTAAGTTAGCCTTAGGTTAGGCTAAGCGAAAGTTTCTACTATTCTGCCCAAGTTGCTGGGATGTGGTAGATAGGTCCAGTAACAGGTACAGGGTTAACAACTACAGTTATAACCTCTGGCATTGCGTTATACCAAAATGCACTGGCATCACTGGCATCACCATCAAGTGTAATGAAATCACCGAAACGTGAAGCTTGGTCGTTTACGCTTACAAGTGTGTAGGTATAAACGGTAGCTTGGTTGGCTATTACATTAAAGGCAGCTACAGTAATAATATTATCAGTTGAAGCAGTAGTCATTTCATAAGGGCCAGCGGCATCATATTCAACAGCATACTTTTGACCTGCATCAGGATTCGCACCATTCTCATCGTCATAGTAGAAATCAATTGCTCCAAGGTTGTCGAGAGTATGAATCTGAAGATTCCATACTACGCGGTAGTTTTGCCAACCTTCACTAGTTGTAAGGTTTATAACAGCAGGTAACCCTGATAAATCATTTTCACAAGCTTCATAGTCTGCATCTCCACCAATTGTTGCTTCTGGCTCAGTTACAACTTCAATGTCAATTTCTACTTCATCACTTTCGCAACTATTGAATGCAGCGGGTGCAATTTCCTTTACAGAGATTGTGTATGAACCAACTGCATCAATTGTAACGG
>Ga0334890_1005422_pt1 | contig 10785 bp, 9 predicted proteins | sample GraSluR1_MG_3_FD_207220 | JGI IMG/M metagenome (GOLD analysis project Ga0334890, IMG submission 207220) | Sludge microbial communities from methane-producing bioreactor in Wageningen University, Netherlands - Granular Sludge_31_08-R1 | ecosystem: Engineered > Bioreactor > Anaerobic > Unclassified... | reverse complement strand
ATGGTCGTATCCAGAGAGATGAAGATACGCCCTTCCGAACTTTACGGCGTCGCGACCTTCTATTCCCAGTTTCATCTCAATCCCAGGGGGAGGCACATAATCCGGGTCTGCCGCGGAACGGCCTGTCATGTAAGAGGTAGTCTTGCGATACTGGACAGGTTAAAAAAAACACTCCAGGTTGAAGAAAACGGGACTACCGAGGATCTCCGGTTCACCCTTGAGCCCGTTGCCTGCCTGGGCGCCTGCGGCCTGGCACCGGTAATGATGGTGGATGAAGATACTCACGGACGGCTGACACCAGACAAGGTCATGGAAATACTGAACTCCTACGAATAGGAATATTCTGGAGGTGAGAGCAAGTGAAGATCAAAAGCCTGGATGATCTGAGGAAAATTATGGAGAGTTCGGACGACCTGACAGCGGCCCGTTCCGGAAGCTCCACAAAAGTGATAATCGGAATGGGGACCTGCGGAATAGCCGCAGGGGCCCGGGAGGTCATGACGACCGTACTGACGGAACTGGAAAAACGGGGCCTGAAGAATGTGGCGGTAGAAACTACGGGCTGCATAGGAATGTGCCAGAAGGAACCTTTGCTCGACATCATCAGACCCGGAGAACCCCGTATAACCTACGGCGAAGTCACACCGGACGATGTTGTCAGGATCATCGGGGAACACCTTGTCAACGGAAGGGTAGTCGAAGACAAGGTTGTCGGACAAACTGACTAGGGGGCTTTGAAAAAATGTCTTTCTATCGTGCCCACGTATTGGTCTGCAAAGGGACCGGCTGTAAGGCAAGCGGCTCCTTCTCCGTTTTCGAGGCTTTCGGGGAGGAGATAAAAAGAAGGGGACTCGAAAGAGAAGTGGCACTGGTGGAGACCGGATGCCATGGAATGTGCGAAATGGGCCCCGTAGTTGTCGTCTACCCGGAAGGTTCTCTTTATTGTCGGGTAGCCGCCGATGATGTCCCGGAAATAGTGGAGGAGCACCTTTATAAGGGGCGCCTGGTACAGCGTCTTCTCTACTCCACTCCCGATCGGGATGTCAAGGTCCCCCATTACAGGGATATCCCGTTTTACAGCAAACAGCACCGTATTGCCCTGCGCAATTGCGGATACATCAATCCGGACAAAATCGAGGAATACATCGCGAGGAACGGCTACGAAGGCTTTGCCAGGGCCTTGACTTCCATGAAACCAGAGGATGTCCTCTCCGAGGTCAAGACCTCCGGACTCAGGGGAAGGGGTGGCGGTGGTTTCCCAACCGGTCTGAAATGGGAATTCTGCAGGAAGGCAGCGGGGGACAAGAAATATATCATATGTAACGCCGATGAAGGCGATCCTGGAGCATTCATGGACAGATCAATCCTCGAGGGCGACCCGCATGCCGTCATCGAAGGCATGTTGCTGGGAGCCTATGCCATTGGAGCCGATGAAGGCTATATTTACTGTCGTGCGGAGTACCCACTGGCCATCAGGAGGCTCGGCGTGGCTATGGCCCAGTGCGAAAAATACGGACTTCTCGGAGAAAGGATAATGGATACGGATTTTTCCTTTACTCTCCATGTCAAGGAGGGAGCGGGAGCATTCGTATGCGGCGAAGAGACGGCCCTGATGGCATCCATCGAGGGTGAAAGAGGCATGCCGCGCCCCCGACCTCCCTTCCCGGCCAACAAAGGCCTCTGGGGAAAACCATCCAACATCAACAATGTAGAGACCTGGGCCAATGTGCCGAACATCATCCGTAACGGGAGTGAATGGTTTGCATCCATAGGAACCGAAAAATCAAAGGGAACCAAGGTCTTCGCACTCACTGGCAAGGTCAATAACACGGGCCTTGTGGAAGTGCCCATGGGCACAACTATCAGGGAAATTGTCTTCGAAATGGGCGGAGGGATCCTGAACGACAGGAAATTCAAGGCGGTCCAGATAGGAGGCCCCTCGGGAGGATGTCTCACGGAAGAACACCTTGACCTTCCGGTAGACTACGAGTCCCTTACAGCTGCGGGCGCCATAATGGGCTCGGGCGGCTTGGTCGTCATGGACGAAGACACCTGCATGGTGGATGTGGCTAAGTTTTTCCTTGAATTTACCCAGAGGGAATCCTGCGGCAAGTGCGTACCATGCCGTGAGGGCACCAAACAGATGCTCCTGATCCTCGAAAAGATTACCTCGGGCAAGGGCAGGATGGAGGATCTGCAGATACTGGAGGAACTGGCGATAATGGTAAAGGAAATGTCCCTTTGCGGTCTTGGTCAGACCGCGCCCAACCCCGTCCTTACGACCCTTAGATACTTCCGGGACGAATACGAGGCACATATTAGGGACAGAAAGTGCCCCGCCAGGGCATGCAGCGCTCTCATGTCCTACACCATCGACATCGAGAAGTGCAAAAAGTGTGGCCTTTGCGCAAAGAATTGCCCCGTTAAATGCATTTCCGGCGACAGAAATACCCCCTATGTGATCGACCAGGAAAAGTGCATCAAGTGCGGGACATGTCTCGAGGTCTGCCCCTTCCAGGCAGTCTCGAAAGAATAAAAGGCAGGGGGGACACCAGCATGAAAGAAATAACCCTTACCATAGACGGGAAAATCTGCAAAGGCTCCGAGGGAAACACTATCCTCGAGGTCGCCCGGAGCAACGATATCTACATCCCTACGCTCTGTTACCTGGAGGGACTCACTCCGATCGGTTCCTGCAGAATGTGCGTCGTGGAGGTCGAGAGGAACCCCAAGATGATGACCGCCTGTACTACCCCAGCCCAGGAGGGAATGGTGGTCCATACGCAAACGGAAAAGTTGCGAAAATACCGACGACAGATGCTGGAACTGATCTTTGCCGGGAGGAACCATTTCTGCATGTACTGCTCCCAGAGCGGAGACTGCGAGCTCCAGGACATGGCAATAGCCCACGGCATGGACAGCGTCCGCTATCCCTTTCTTTACGCGGGGTTCCAGAACGATGCCTCCCACAAGGATATACAGATGGATCACAATCGCTGTATCCTCTGTCTTCGCTGCATAAGGATTTGTGCCGAGAAGACGGGAGCACACACTCTGGATCTCCAGAAAAGAGGATGGAACGCTACCATTGTTTCCGACCTGGGTCGAATGTTGGGAGAAAGCGACACCTGTACATCATGCGGGGCCTGTGCCCAGGTCTGCCCTACCGGGACCATCACGTTGAGAGAATTCGCTTACAGGGGCCGCAGAAAAGACTGCGACAGTGTAATCGAGAGCGTCTGCCCTTTATGCCCTGTTGGCTGCCGGATCAGGGTCTACGTACGCACGGGAAGCATTGCCCGGGTTGAGGGCATTTCCGTAACAGGCCCGGACGGAGGACAGCTCTGCAATAAAGGGAGATGGACCCTTCCAAGGTCCTCGGAGCGAGAAAGAATCTGCTCTCCCATGATCCGTGAGGGCTCCCATTATCGCGAGGCAAGTTGGGAAGAAGCCATGGGGCTCGTAGCGAAGGAATTTGGGAAGGCCCACAAGGCCGACAGTGACGGCGCCCTTGTATCGAGTCTCTGCACTGACGAGGAACTGGCCCTTTTCGCCTCCCTGTTCAGGGATAGCCTTGGCATGGAGCGCCTGGACACTTTCGACGGGAATGTTCTAAGAGGCTTCGTCAAGGGTTTCGAACCCTTCAGGAAACAGGGAATCCGCCCTTTCACTGCCGCTCATAATATTCTTGAAAGCGATTGCATTGTAAATCTGTCAGCGGATCCAGACGAAGAAGCACCGGTTATTGCAAGCTACATGAGGGTTGCGACCCTGAGGGGAAAAGCCTCGTTGCTGAATCTTTCCTGCAAGAAAAGCCCTTTTGAAGACCTGACAGATATCGATGCAGTGACACCCTCCCCGGCAGAGAATGCTCTTCTGATCGAAGGCCTTGCTGATATTGCCGGGGGCAGTGGGACGGATCAAGAAAAAGTATCTACCGTTGCCACAAAGACCGGGGTCTCCGAAGACAAGATTTACGGGATCCTCGACGCCCTAGCAAAAGCAAGAAAACCTGTTTTCGTGCTTGGGGGGTGCCTCTCGGATAAACCGGAAGCTATCACTTCGGCCGTAAACCTGGCCATCGCATGCAGGTCTTTCTTTGCTGACGGGATAGGAGTTATCCCTCTGGTTGTCAGCAGCAACAGCCTTGGCGCCATTAATACCGCTCTCGCGAAAGAGTCATGGCTCGGCAAAAAGAAACTGGATTTCCTCTACGTTTACTCCACGGGAATGGTCCCCGAGGATGAAGAAAGTCTTTCCGCCATATCGGGAACCAGGTTTGTAGTCGTCCAATCCCCATTCTGGGCCCAGCCCCTGGTCAATCTCGCGGACGTTTTGCTTCCTGCGCCAGCCTGGTTCGAACGGGGCGGGCATTATTGCACTATCGAAGGAGAGAGACGGCATCTGAACGTGGTCGTACCCCCTAAAGGAGAAATCAGGGGGCTTTCGTCAATACTGGAGGACCTTTCAGCAAACCTGGGAGTGAAACCGGGAAAACCGGAAGAACCACCGTGCGGGAACCTGTTCATCTGCGAAAACCCCCCGGCTAACGCCAGGATGGTTTCGCTCAAGGAGGTGCGAGACTGATGTCTAAGGTCAAGGTCGCTACAGTATGGCTCGAGGCCTGCGCAGGGTGTCACATGTCGTTTCTCGATATTGACGAGAAAATTGTTGAACTGCTTGAAAAAATTGATATAGTCTATTCCCCCATTGTTGACGGGAAGAAGATCCCTAAAGCCACAGTGGGTGTAATAGACGGCGCCATCGGCAATGAGGAGGAACTGCATCTTGCCAAAGAGATGCGGAAACAGTGCGACATTATTGTCGCATGGGGCGATTGCGCCGTATTCGGCGGAATCAACTGCATGAGGAATTTCTCCGACAGGCAGAGTGCGCTTGAGGAAGCCTACGTGAATTCTCCAAGCACCGTCAACCCGGGGAGGGTTATCCCCCATGAAGATATCCCGCAACTTCTCCCCCAGGCGATCCCGGTAGATTATGAGGTCAAAGTGGATGTTTACGTTCCGGGCTGTCCGCCTGATTCTGAAACCACTCTCTGGGTTTTTCAGGAACTTCTCGAGGGACGCATTCCCAAAGTACCCTCGGAAAAGATGCGTTACGACTAGGGAGGCATGAGCATGGCTACCGTCAGAAAGATCGAGATCAACCCCATTACCCGGATAGAAGGTCACGGAAAGATCACTGTACATCTCGATGAGGAAGGCAACGTCAGCGAGTCACGATTTCACGTAACCCAGTTCCGTGGCTTTGAGCACTTCTGCAAAGGGCGAGATTTCCGCGAGATGCCGGTAATCACACCGAGGATCTGCGGGATATGTCCTGTGAGCCATCATCTTGCATCGGCAAAAGCCTGTGATGCCTTGCTCGGTGTCCAGATCACGCCGACTGCCCATAAGCTCCGGGAACTGATGCACATGGGGCAGTTTGTCCAATCTCACGCTCTGAGTTTTTTCCACCTGTCGAGCCCCGATCTGCTTTTCGGTTTCGACGCCGACCCAGGGATAAGAAACGTGGTCGGAGTGATCAGGAAATACCCCGACCTTGCTGTAAAGGGGGTTCTTCTGCGCAAGTTCGGACAGGAGATTATACAGGTTCTGGGCGGGAAGAAAGTTCACCCCTGGCACAGCATTCCCGGGGGGGTCAACCAGTCTCTCAGACCCGGGGAAGCGGATACGATTCGTCAAAAGATCCCGGAGGTAAAGGCAACCGTAAGGGAAGCGATTGAACTGGTGAAGGACTACCTGGAAAAGAACAGGGAAAAAGCCTCTTCCTTCGCAACGATGGAAACAGCCTGCATGGGCCTCGTGCAGGGCGGATTCCTGGAAATATACGACGGGGATGTCCGCCTGAAGGGCCCCAGGGGAAGGATTATCGATGAATTCCCCGACCGGGCCTACCTTGACTTCATAGGAGAGCATGTTGAACCCTGGAGCTATCTGAAGTTCCCGTTCTACAAACCCATGGGCTTCCCTCATGGCAGTTACCGTGTCGGTCCACTTGGCAGGGTCAACGCCTGCGACGATATTTCTACCCCCAAAGCCTCTGCCGAACTTGCCGAATTCCGCAAGGGCTCCGAGGATGGCATGGTACACAAGACGCTCTACTATCACTACGCAAGGCTTATCGAAATCCTCTACGGTATCGAAAAAATAGAGGAACTCGTGGACGATAAGGATATTATGGGCAGTGACCTGAGAGTAACCTCGACAGAAATTCTTCCTGAGGGAATCGGGGTCATCGAGGCTCCAAGGGGAACCCTGATCCATCACTACAAGATTGACGAAAACGGAGCGATCACAGGAGTTAACCTGATAGTAGCAACTGGACACAACAACTACGCAATGAGCAAGGGCGTGGAAATGGTCGCCAGGGAGTACATAAAAAATGGCGAACCCTCCGAGGGTATTCTCAACAGCATGGAGCACGTCATCCGCTGCTACGATCCCTGCCTCTCCTGCTCCACCCATGCCGTGGGCAGAATGCCCCTGCACCTTGAAATTTTCGAGGCCGACGGGAACCTGAAAGGAGAGGTCAAGAACTGACTGGCACGAAAACATCCTACCGTATTTTCGGGTACGGCAACCCCTTCAGACAGGATGACGGCGTCGGCCACCATCTGGCCCCACTCCTGGCCGAAGACCTGAATAGGGCAGGAAAAGAGGCTTCCCTGTGGCTTGGACACCAGCTTCTGCCCGAGGCTGCCTGGGAGATAGAAGCGGATGATACCCTTGTCTTCGTCGATGCCTCGCTCAAAGAATACGGCGAGGGGTTTTCGCTTGAACAGACCCATCCCGACGCCACCGCAAATCCGGGCCTGAACATTCACTCTTTCGGACCTTCGTGGTTTTTATCCCTGGCGGAAGACCTCGGCAAGGTTTACAAAGATGCCTGGACCATCTCGATAACAGGCCATTCTTTCGATTTTGGTGAGGGAATTACCCGTGAATGCCAGAGGAGGAGCGAAAGAGCAAGAGACGCTTTCAGGGAAAAGTTCTGCTGATCAATTTCACCCATTGCGAAACCGGCCGGTTTCGCTCCTGGCCGGTTTCTTTTTCAGATCCTCAAGGAAAAACAAAGGCAGGTAAAACCGATAATAATGATGGAAAATGAACGAGAGATAACAATACCTTCACGGAAGAGAGATTGTCCTCTAAAACCGCCAGAGAACTGCCTTGTCTTCACAAGGCACGGAGAGCCCGACCTGCCCTCGCCGGCAAACATCTTTCTCGGTCATTCCGGGCCAGGCCTGTCGTCGCTCGGCAAAATCCAGGCAGAAAAGGTGGCCTCCTGGGCAAAGCAGTTCTCCTGGCAGGGATGTTTCTGCAGCCCCCTGGACAGATCAATGGAAACAGCAGAAATAATCTGCAAAGACCTTGATGTCGAACCTGAGGTCAGAAAAGAATTGGCAGAGATTGATCTGGGGGACTGGGATGGGCAAAAGAGGTCAGACATCCCGATGAAGTACCCCCGACTCTGGGAGCAAAGAGAGAAAGATCTTTACCTTTTCCGTTATCCAGGTGGTGAATCCTTTGCCGACCTGGAGGCAAGGGCCGTGCCATTTGTCATATCCCTGATCGAGGCAGGTGGGAGATGGCTGGTAGTGTCCCATGCTGGCATCTTCCGGGTCCTGCTACATTCCCTTTTTGATATTCCCTTCCCCGGGACTTTCCGGTTCGACCCCCGATATACCGGAATAAGGTTTCTGGAAAGGAATGAAATTTCGATTATTGTGAGTGGTTTCGAGAAGACCGGGTATTTTCGGATGGGGTCGGCATGATTTCCGGGGAACTTCGAACAGCAGGAGTTGTTCTGGCGGCAGGGCTTTCTTCCAGGATGGGGAGATGCAAGGCCATGCTGGACATCGGAGGTCGTTCCGCTCTGGCGACTGTTATTTCTTCCATGTCCGAATCGGACATGGAAGAAATAATCGTAGTCACCGGCTATCACCGGGAAGAAGTTGAAAAGGAAACCCTCCGTTATGGGGCAAGACCTGTTTTCAATGAATCTTGCGAAAGCGGAATGTTTTCTTCGGTCCTGGCGGGGGTATCCGCCATTTCGGAAAAAATCGGGGCTTTTTTCCTTCTCCCCGTCGACGTACCGATGGTAAGACCTTCCACCCTCCAAAACCTCAAGAGTTTTTTTTCTCACAACAAAGGTCTGGATGTCGTCTTTCCGTCCTTCCTTGGCAAGAGAGGCCATCCTCCGCTCATAAGCTCCGGGCTTGTCCCCGAAATTTTACAATGGGACGGTAACGGGGGCCTGAGGGGACTCCTTTCTCTCCATGAAGAAAAAGCTCTTACCGTTGATACACCTGACGAGGGGATCGTTGCCGAGATGAACACGCCAGAGGAATATTCTCTGCTAAAAATCCTTGCCCTCAATAACGGAGTACCTTCCGAAAAGGAATGCCTGGCCCTCTGGGAAATAATGGCAACACCTGAAGTGGTCCGGAATCATTGCAGGACCGTTGCAAAGGTTGTAGATAGTCTTTCTGACCACCTGAAAGATCGCGTTCCGGTAGACCCGCCTCTTTTGAGAATGGCAGCATTACTTCATGATATGGCCCGATCTTATCCCGATCACGCCGTGAAAGCCGCCCTGCAGCTGGATTCATGGGGTTTTTCTCCCATTGCCGATCTTGTCAGGTTCCACATGGAACTCCCCGAGGAGGAACCTCTGCTTTCAGGCCGGTCACTGCTTTTCCTCGCAGACAAGGTAACCACGGGCAACAGAGTGACAGGCCTGGACAAAAAATACGAGTTAATGGAACATAAGTTCCGTCCGGACCCTGCAGCTCTTGAATCCGCTCAAAAAAGGCTTTGCAGAGCAAGGGAAACAGGGTTGGCATTCGAAAAAGCCTCCGGAGCAAGCCTCGGTGATGTCCTCAGGAAGACTCATCCCTGATAAGGCGACTCCGGACCGCACCGGCCTCGGAAGACTCAACGGAAACGACCCTCCTGCAACTGTTCCCTGCCACTCGTACATCATAAGCAAGCTGAGAATGTTTCTTGGTGTTTCTTGAATTTTATATTGAAACATGCACTCTATTACTACACGGCGCTCAGGATGACAGGCAAAATCCAGGAGGCAGGAGACGGGAGTCAGGAAAACCTTAAAAGAACAACACAGATCCTTCGATCGCTACGCTCCTCAGGATGACAAAGAAATCAAGGAGACTGGAGGCAGGAGACGGGAGACTGGAAGACCAAGGGCCGGAGGGAAGGCTTTGCCGAAGGCTCAGGAGCCGGTGAGTTTCGCAGCCGTCGCGTAGGGGCCGGGAAAGCACTCCTGCCGGAGCCTTTTCCCGGCACTGTGCGATCGCCCCGAAGCAGGCGGAGAAACGAACGTTTTCAGGCGAGTTGCCTCTCGGAAAGACTTCACTCAGGGCCCCGGCCAGTATCCGGATGGAATTTGACCCAGATTCCCGCCTGTGGGCAAATGGCGCGGAACGTCCGCCTGCTGGCGGATTCCGCTTCGTCCCGTTGGTCCTCAGAATGACAGGCAGAAGCAAGGAGACGGGAAACTGGATACGGGAGGCAGGAGGGGCAAGGGTCCCAGGTTCTCACAAGGAAAGGTTTTCTCTGCGGGGCTCCACCCTCTGCGTTCTCCGTGGTGAGATGGCCTTGGTTCCTGGTCTGGCCCTGGGCCCTCACCAAAAATACCCTTCTCCGTGGTTTCTCTCGGCGCTTTCGGCGGATCCTTTTGTGGCGCTTTTTCTATAGAGCTACATCAGCAGAAGACTGAGGGCCATCACGGCCATTCCCGCCACAAGGCCGAGGATGCTGTCGTGACCTTTTCCGAATGCCCTGCTGGCAGGGAGAAGTTCATCGAGGCTGATATAGACCATTATCCCCGCCACCATAGAAAAAAGCCCTCCCGTGAGCGCTGGAGAGAATTCACCCCCCGCGACAAGCCGCAGTACCCCGTAGGCGATAAGGGCCCCTACGGGCTCGGCCATACCGCTTAGGAAAGAATAGATAAAGGCCTTTGACCTGTTTCCCGTGGCATAAAAGATGGGGACGGAGACGCTGATGCCCTCGGGAATGTTGTGAAGAGCCACGGCGACAGCTATGGCGATCCCCAGTTGCGGGTCTTCCAGGGCGGCGATGAAGGTGACCAGCCCCTCAGGGAAGTTGTGTATACCTATGGCCAGGGCCGTGAAGAGACCGGTGCGCAAAAGACCTTTCTCCCGGGGGCTGTCTTTCGGGACCCGGGCTTCTCTTTTTTCTGGAGGGTCCTGGTGAAGGGGAGCCGTTTCTTCTTCGGTCCTTGTCTCGTGGGGGTTCTCTTTCTCCGGGATGAAATAGTCTATCAGGCCTATAAGCGCGATCCCCGCAAAAAAGAAGGCCGTGTTGGCCCACTCTCCGGCAACTTCCCCATAGACGCGCATAAGGGATTCGGAGCCTTTAAGGAATATCTCGACGAACGAGACATAGAGCATGACCCCGGCTGAGAAGCCCGTCGATATGGAGAGGAAACGGAAGTTCGTCCTGTCGGCAAAAAAGGCGATAGCGCTTCCTACCCCTGTTGCCAGACCGGCGAAGAGGGTCAGCATGAAAGCGAACACTACATCGCTCAGATCAGGCACCCCCCCTCGTCACCGGAATGGCCAGATCATCCACGAATTCGTAGAAAGACTCGGCCTTTCGGTCGTAGTTTCGAAGGTCCTCCATGCTGATGGTCCATGCATCGGTCGGTTCGGCGGGAAGGACCAGGTTTCTTCCCTCACTGCCAAGTCTCGAGGCAAGATCCTGAGCCCCCGCC
>Ga0334890_1005419_pt1 | contig 10791 bp, 11 predicted proteins | sample GraSluR1_MG_3_FD_207220 | JGI IMG/M metagenome (GOLD analysis project Ga0334890, IMG submission 207220) | Sludge microbial communities from methane-producing bioreactor in Wageningen University, Netherlands - Granular Sludge_31_08-R1 | ecosystem: Engineered > Bioreactor > Anaerobic >... | reverse complement strand
AATTCCATCATTATGGGCATTACCCAGTTGGCGGGCTTTGTGGGTCCCACCATCGCAGGCATCCTCATTGGGCGCTATGCCAGCTCGCTCACCGGCGTGGGGCTGGCTTTCACCATCGACGCCCTCACCTTTGTGGTCTCGGCGGTCACCCTGCAGCTCATTCGCAGCGGTCAGCGGCAAAATGCCAATGCCGGTGCTGACAAAGAGAGCGTGTGGGCAGCCATCCGCGCCGGGGTCAGCTACCTGTGGAATGACAAAGTCCTGCGCATGATTTTCACCGTGCTGATGGCGGTCAACTTTCTGCTGATTGGACCGCTGCTGGTGGGCATCCCGGTACTGGCCAATCAGCGCCTGCCAGAAGGCGCGGCAGCCTACGGCATATTGATGTCGGCCTTCGCGGGCGGCAACCTGGCGGGCTATCTGATCGCCGGTTCGCTGCCGCGCCCCAAAGGCGCCGTCATGCAAGTCATCCTGGTGGCGCTGATCGCCTTATTTGGCGGCGTTGTGGGCGCGCTGGGCTTCATCCCCAACACCTGGGTCGATTTTGGTTTGCTGCTCTTGCTGGGGTTGGGCAACGGCTACATCGCCATCATCATGATTACCTGGATGCAAACCCGCGCCCCCAAAGACATGCTGGGGCGCATCATGAGCCTGCTCACTTTCTCCAGCACCGGGCTGGTGCCCATTTCGCAGGCGGTTGCCGGGGCAGTGAGCAAATGGAATCTGACCTTGATGTTTGCCATCGCCGGCGGGCTGGTTCTGCTGGTTACCGTGTGGATGGCTTTGCATCCCGATTTGAAAGCCTTCAGCGCCAGCCTGTCTGCGTCACCGGCTGAAGCATAGTCTGCAGTAGATAACGTCCTCATGTAATTTACAGGTTGGGTGCAGAAGGATGGATCAATCCGCCTCCTCACCCAACCTGCAATTCCTATAAAAATCATCTCCCGGTCTGATCTGTTTTCACCCTCACGAATGAGCCGCCAAACAGGCAACCCTCCTATACTTTGAAGCAGAAAAAAGATAGGAGGGTACCATGGTTTTCTTGATTATTCTGGTCAGCAGCCTTTTCGCCGCCTTCAGCGTCATGCCCATATTCATTAATGACCGTGACGCCAATTCATAAACGGTTCAGATCCAGCTATACTGAATAAATAGAAATGAGGAGTGACATGCTTTCTTTCTTCCGACGCCTTCAATGGAAAATTTCCCTGTCTTACGCAGTGGTCACAATCTGTTCCGTGATTGTGCTGACTGCCATGATGGTCGGCTTCGCCCTCCTGATTGAATCTCAGGTTGATTCGCGCATCTACGATAGTTATTACTGGTCAAAAACCGCTTTCCAGGACAACATTCCCTATTTATTGGAAGATCGCGCCGCCCTGCAAACCTGGCTGGATCGAGTGTACGAGCAAGGCTTCAGCCGTAAAGACTTCCAATCCTACACCGTGCGCGAATCGTTGGATTATGCCAACACCCTGATCACCGGCGCACCCATTTACGTACTCGATCCAAAACTGAACCTGCTGGCTTCCGCTCCGGCTGAAGAAAGTTCAAATGATTATGGCAAACCCTTTACAATCACCAAAATTAATGGCTACTACATTAAAAATGTCCTGGATTCTGCGCTCACCGGCAGCAAAGATTATTTCTCGCAAAGTCTGTCCTTCCCTGACGGCGCCCGGCTGGCGGCGTTTCCCCTGCGCCAAAGCGACGATGACCCGGTTAGCGCGATTGTAATCTATCAACTGAAACCGATTGACTTTGTCACGCCCTCCCATTTGAACATCTATACACAATTCTTCGTGGCCACCACAATCATCGTGTTGATCATTTCACTGCCTGTGGGTGGCTTGTTTGGCTGGCTGGTTTCACGCGGACTGCGGAAACGCCTGGTCAATCTCTCCAACGCGTCACAGGCCTGGAGCAAGGGAGACTTTTCCATCATGCCGCATGATACTTCAGGTGATGAAATTGGCATACTGACGCGCAACCTGACCGGCATGGCTGAACAACTGCAAATTTTGCTGCACAACCGCAATGAATTGGCGCGCATTGAAGAACGCAACCGCATCGCCCGCGATCTGCACGATACGGTTAAACAACAAACCTACGCCGCCCGCATGCAGCTATCAGCGGCCAAAAACCTGATTGCCGCCAATCCGCAGGCCGCCGCCGAGCACGTGGAAGCTGCCCTGCAGCTAAACCGTGAAACACAGCAGGAACTTAAACTGATCATCGATGAACTGCGCCCGGCGGCGTTGGAAGGAAAAGGACTGCTGCAAGCGCTGAATGACTATGCCAACCGCTGGCAGGAGCATTCTGGCATACCCGTCACGGTTTCAACCAGTGGCGAGCGTTCGTTGCCCTTGAATGTGGAACAGGTTTTGTACAGGGTCTTGCAAGAATCGCTTTCCAACATTGCCCGCCATGCCAACGCTGAAACAGTCCAAATCGAGCTAAGTTTAACTCCCGAACAGGCAGTTCTTACCATCGCCGATGACGGGCAGGGATTCGACCCCAACACCATTTCTCCCAACTCGCTCGGCATCCAGGGTATGAAACAGCGCCTCGAGGAAATTCATGGCGAACTGCTGATTGAATCAACCCAGGATGTTGGCAGCAAAGTGACCGCCAGCATACAATTGTAAAGATGGCTGCAATGCGTGTGAAACATCGTTTTTCGCGGTTTGCTGCATGCTGATAAAAAAGGAAAAACAAAATGCCTATCCGTGTCCTTCTTGTTGATGATCACAAAATTGTGCGCCAGGGCGTGCGCGCCTTCCTGCACACTCTCGAGGATATCCAGGTAATTGCTGAAGCCGAGTCGGGGGCAGCGGCGGTTTCAGCTGCCAACCAGCACCAGCCCGATGTGGTTCTCATGGACCTGGAATTACCTGGAGAACTGGACGGAATCTCAGCCACCCGCCAGATTCGCAAACAACGCCCGGATACACAGGTCATCGTGGTCACCTCGCACCATCAAGATGAGTTCATCTTTCCGGCGGTGCGCGCCGGGGCAATTTCATACCTGTTGAAAGACGTTGAACCCGACGAGCTTGCCGACGCCATCCGCAAAGCGGCGCGGGGTGAAGCCGTGATCGATTCACGGGTTGCCTCGCGCATCATCCAGGAATTGCAGGGCATTCGCCGGAATGAACTCAATCCCTTTACAGAGCTTTCAGAGCGTGAATTTGACGTGCTGCGCCTGATTGCGGCTGGCAAATCCAACGCTGAAATCGCCGAAACCCTGGTGATTGGTGAAAACACCGTCAAAACCCACATTGGCAGCATTCTCAGAAAACTCCACCTCGACGACCGCACCCAGGCAGCAGTGTATGCCTGGCAGCAGGGTATTGTTCATCGCAGCATGTGAACCGGGGAAGAAAACTTCGCAACCCGACTGCTTGAAAAAAACAAAGAAAAAACGCTCGCCATTCGAGCGTTTTTTTGCATTCACCCCTGGAATTTGTATAATAATCCATACGGAGCATGAAAAAAATGGACAACAATACACCCCCTACCAGCATCGATGACTATATCGCGGCTTTTCCAGAAGAGGTGCAGGCAATTTTGCATAAAGTGCGCGCCACCATAAAAGAAATCGTACCCGATGCGGTTGAAGCCATAAAATATGGCATGCCCACTTTTGTGCTTAACAAGAAAAACCTGGTGCATTTTGCCGCCTACAAGAAACACGTTGGTTTCTACCCCACCCCCAGCGGCATTGAGCAATTCAAAGATGCCCTGTCAGCTTATGACAGTTCCAAGGGCGCGGTGCAATTTCCATTGGACAAACCCATTCCGTATGATTTGATTGCTGAAATTACCCATTTCCGCATGGTGGAAGAGCAGGCAAGAATAAAAACGGGTAAGACGAAATGAAGTTTGAGGGAAGATAGAAAAATATAGCCACAATGGATCAAGATTCACACAACCTTTAAATAATTTATGCTTTATAAACGCAGGGACAAAAGACGATACGCATATAATAGGAATGTCACTCTGGTTCAGGGTAGTCAACAAACCTCCACACCTACCGCAAAGGAAACATTATGAAGAAACCCATCACCAGCATTCTATTGTTTGCAGCTCTTTTCAACTTTCTCACCACCGGCTGCCAGCCAGCGCAGCAGGCTGCCAAAGACACTGACGTTTTGTTCCAATATTCCACTCTCGGCTCGCTGATGGCGGGTGTATATGACGGCGAAATGACCTTTGGCGAACTGAAAGAACAGGGCGACTTTGGATTGGGCACTTTCAACACGCTGGATGGCGAGATGATTGAAATAGATCACCAGTTTTACCAGGTCAAATCTGACGGTGTCGCCTACCCGGTAAAAGACGAGATGCAATCACCCTTTGCCGTGGTCACCTTTTTCGAACCCGATCAGACCGAAACCATTGAGGAATCCATTGATTGCGACCAGTTAAAAACCCAAATCGACAGCCTGCTGCCCACCCAGAATCTTCCCTACGCGGTCAAGGTCTCAGGCACCTTCAGTTATGTGAAAACCCGCAGCGTGCCAGCCCAGGTTAAACCCTACCAACCTCTGCTGGAGGTGTTGAAAACCCAGTCCACTTTTGAATTTGAAGATGTGGAAGGCGTGCTGCTGGGTTTCAGACTGCCAGCCTATATGGATGTGGCGAATTCACCCGGTTACCATTTCCACTTCATCAACAACACGCGCAATGCAGGTGGACATGCGCTGGCATGCCAGGTTGCAAATGTGAAAGTCGAGATTGATGTCACCGATGAATGGCGCACCGTGCTGCCCGCTGATGATGAGGCATTTTACAAAGTGGATATTTCAAGCGAAGAATATAAATAAGCGCTTTTTTCTTTATCCCAATGAAATCAGGATGGAAACATGACTGAGACTCTTTCTGTATTTTCAACACAGCAACACCTTAAGGAATTTTCAGCCGCTTACCAGTCTGTTTTGCAACAGTGGACTGCCCCTTACGAGGAAAAATATATTCCCACCAGTTTTGGAGAAACACACGTCATCGTCAGCGGGTCAGAAGATGCACCGCCCATCCTATTTTTGCATGCTTTTTTCGCCACAGCAGCCGTGTGGTATCCCAATGCCGGGGCATTAAGTCAAGGTTACCGAACTTATGCAGTCGATGTGCTGGGTGAAGCCAACCTCAGCCGACCAACCCGCCCCATCAAGAGCATAGATGAAATGATCCAATGGTTGATTGAGTTATTGGATGGGTTGGGTATTCAGCAAACCTTTCTGGTGGGCAATTCGTTCGGCGCTTTTCTTTGCGCCAGCCTTGCCATGCACCTGCCTCAACGCGTGCGCGGCATGGTGTTGATTGGACCCTCTGCCACGTTCAAATCCATCACGCCATTCTATGTGCACATGTTTCTCCCAAAAATGTTTGGAATGCTTTTTCCCTGGTTCCCCTGGCTGCCGCAAATTATCCAATCCAGCCTGAAATGGATGCGTAACGGTTTGCCTGCCAACCCGGGTTGGGATGAACTTTTCTATCTCTGCATGATGTACGGTGGTAACACCAATCAAATCTTCCCCAGGGTGTACAAAAAGGAAGAGCTTGGCAAGATTATCACGCCCACCTTGCTGCTGATTGGCGACCGGGAAAGAATTTATAACCCTGCTGAAACGATTCGAATCGCGCAGCAAGCCGTGCCGGGGTTAAAGGCAGCCATCATTCCCAATGCACACCATATCACCGCCCTGGCTCAACCCGAACTGGTTAACCAAAAAATTAAAGATTTCTTCTCATCCATCCAGTAGCGCGCGGCGGTTCAACACCGGGAGATTACCACCCGTTCAGATGAATGCGCTCCTCGAGCGGAATGTCCACCTGCCCGGCGCGTCTGGCGTTCTCGGCCGGGTAGCCCAGCGCCAGCCAGCAGGGAATTTCATATTCCGCGGGCAGGCCAAAATATTGTTTGACGATCTTGCGTTCAGGTTCAAAGAGGATGCGCGTCACGCCGAAAACGCCCTCCGCCGCGGCTGCCACCAGCATGTTCTCAATGCAGCACCAGATGGAGGCAAAACCATTCAGCGCCGAAAGGTCTTTGGGCTTCAGCAGCGGGGCGTGCTGCACAAAGCAGGGCAAAATCAACGCCCCCGCGTTGAGCAGCATGCTGTACTGCCTGGGAATGCCGTCGATATACATCTGCCGCTGGCTTTCGTCGGTCAGCCCCCAACGGTTGACGATGCCAACCGCGCCTTTGACGCCCACCGGCTTGATCACCTGGTCGAGCAGTTCCTTGCGTTTATCCATGTCTTGCAGCACGATGAAATGCCACTCGCGCATGTGGTTGTTGGTGGGGGCTAGAAAACCGGCGGCGATGATTTTTTGAATCAGTTCCGCTTCCATTGCTCGGGGCGCAAAATCACGAATGGTCTTGCGGGCAGCCATTGCTTCATAAACGTCCATTGATGTCCCTCTTGAGTATTGAATAGATTATCAAAGTAATTGAACCACAAATCCCATAAACCGAACATATTTTCGGTATAATTAGCACATTCATTTTGGACAAAATAACCTTCCAATTTATTTGCAACAAAAGGGGAACCATGTTCGATACCGCAACCCTCCTGGCATTTCTAGCCGCAAGCATAGTCATCGTCCTGGCGCCCGGTCCGGCGCAGGCGCTCACCATTGCCCGCAGCATCAGCGGCGGCAAAGAAGCGGGCATTGTGACAGCCGTTGGTCTCAACGTGGGCACCATCATCCATGCGCTGGCTGCTGCGCTGGGGCTTTCCGCCGTCCTGGCAACCTCAGCCGTGGCGTTTGCCGTGGTGAAATATATCGGCGCCGCCTATCTAATTTATCTGGGTATCCAGGCGTTTCTTTCAAAAGAACAGGAAGCCGCACAGGCGGTGCTGCCGGAAGCAAACCTGCGCCAAACCTTCACCAAAGCCGTGGTCACCGGTCTGCTCAATCCAAAGGTCGCCCTGTTTTTTCTGGCGTTTCTACCGCAGTTCGTTGACCCACAGCGCGGATCAGCCTTTCTGCAGTTCCTGGTTCTGGGCATCATCCTGGCTTTCATCGATATGGTGTATGAATCGATCCTGGCGCTGGCAGCCGGTGCATTGTCCGGCTGGCTGGTCAACAATCCCAAAGCTGCCGTCTGGCGGCAGCGCATCATGGGAACTGTGCTGATCGGGCTGGGGATTCGCCTTGCGCTGACGATGCAATAACAGGGAGGCTGCCGCCATGCGGCGTTTTCCTGCTCAGTTTAAAAATGCCGCAATTTTTTCTTGGGCTTATCAACGCCTTCCACCAGGAAGAAGGCCAGGTGTTTGAGCTGGTAACCTTGTAATTTCTTCATTAACTCAGGCAATTACCCAACCTTTTGCGTCCGTCCGGGATATTTAAAGAAAAGGACACCATGGACGAACAACAGGCAATTCAACGACTGAAAAACGGTGATATCGGCGGTCTGGAGTTTCTGGTTTCACGGTATCAGGTGAAAGCTGTGCGCACAGCCTACCTGATCACGCGTGATGCAGGACTGGCTGAAGATATTGTTCAAGATGCCTTTGTGCGAGTATTCCACGCGATAGGCGGTTTCGATGCGGCGCGCCCATTTGAACCGTGGTTTTTGCGAAGCGTGATCAACGCCTCTGTTAAGACGATACAGCGATCGGCAAAGCAAGTTCAGGTCAGCAATGATTCAGACGAATCGATTTTAACAGAGCTTGTTGCAAGGGTAGAGTCAGTTGAAAGACAAATTGAGTCCAGAGAGGTCCAAAAGCAACTCTGGGATGCCATGCAAAAGCTATCTCCCCGTCAACGGGCGGTTATTGTTCAACGCTATTTTCTGGAGATGAGCGAAGCTGAAATGGCGCAAGCTGCCGGTTCTGCAACCGGTACTATCAAATGGCTATTAAATGCAGCGCGGGAACAGTTACGTCGCTTGCTGTTGAGGAGTGACTTATGAAACACAACCGCATGAAAGATGAATTGGAGAATATTGCTCAGCAAAGCATTCCTGGAGATACAAACCTGTGGCCGAAAATTTCTGCCAAAATCGAAAGGAATTCATCAACGATGTTCTCTCGTTTTCGCCCTCTTACGGCAGCCTTGATGGCTGTGTTGGTTTTGCTTCTGCTAAGCGGGGTAGCGTATGCAATTGGTCGTACACTGGGATATATCCCGGGTGTTGGCATGGTGGATAACAGTGCTGGCGTGCGGATGCTGGCAAAACCTGTGACTGAAACCCGCAAGGGTGTAACCCTCACCATTTCCAGTGTAATGGTATATGAGGATCGAGTCGAAATGATTTATGACGTGAGCGGTATTGCGCCTGAAAATGACGCTGCGCGATCCAATGATTCAACAGCAGCACCAACCGACTTTTGCGGTGGGGTTGAGATGGGTGAGCCACCCAGCGAAGAAGGCAACGCACGTCTTGAGTTGCCCGATGGTACCATTTTAGAACGTGATCGGACAAACAAATATTCTCAAAATGTTTTTGCGATGAAACCAGTTTACGTTGCTGCTGTGCCCACAGATGTAACCAGTATGACCTTCCTGCTGGATTGCATCCCCTTTGCCAGGCGTGGAGCAATGCCCGAAAATTGGTCGGTTCCCATCAATTTGATATCGGTTCCTGTTGGAACCGTGGTGGGTGTTCCTGTGATCGAGGTTGAATCCCAACCTGAAGAACCCGTGAACGAATTAGTTGAACTGCCAATTGAAACCGTCGCAGCAGTAGTCCCTCCAAAAGTGACGATGACTCTTACCAAGATCGTCCCGCTGGATACGATGACAGTTTTTTACTTCCGTATGGACGTGGAAGACAAAGATCCATCCCTGATTTCAGTCATGCCACTCAAAGTTTCTGTGATTGACTCCGCCGGCCAGAAAATTCATTTGATCGGCAACTTTACCTGGCAGCCATTTGAACACCAGGTGGGCAGTGAGTTTGAATTCACCTCCCAGTCAAAGCCAGCCAGCGGGCCTCTGACTCTGATCGTGGAAAACGCCACGGCGTATTTCATGCCGTTGTATGTCGACCCGCCGCAAGCCACCGCTGATGAGATGTCATTCCATTTCGACGCCGGCGAAAATCCGCAATATGGACAAACCTGGGAGTTGAACCAGGAGATTAAAGTTGCCGATTACGCAATCCGATTCACTTCTGTGCGCGCCGCCAATTTTGAGGACATTCGAACACCTGAGTTCATCGATGGTTCACAGGGTTACGAATTCGGTTATGACTTTTCAGTGGAAACTGATGCGCCGATCAAGATACAGGTGCAAATGGACATCACGTCCGAGGCGTTCAACTGCGGCCTGACCAACAGCAACTCTTATGCGCCGGAAAGCTCATCCTTCCATTACATCCAACTTTGCCAGGGCGGCTATCCCGCCGGAAATGTGCGCGTGACGCTGCGTGAAGTTTCAGTGTTGGTCGAAAACACCTGGCAGGAAGTCTGGAATCCATGAATTGCTCCATAGCATGCATGATCCACTCAAGCCTGTTTCGACAAACCGGCTGCGTGTCATGCGGGCTGCCTTAATCGGTCTACCAAATAAACTGCGTTGACGATGCAAAAATGAAGAAAACAAGGCCAGAGCGCAAGTTGCTCTGGCCCTGTTTAATCTATAACGAATCATTGGCCATGCATTCAGCCGGAACTTTACTCTTGAAAGCGAATGCCCCATTCAGCCAACAGCTTCTTTTCCTTCTCCACGTGCAGCGCCGCCAACTTGTGCCTGATCGTTTTCATTGTCCTTATAGAATAACCCAACCTTTTTCTCATTTTCAATCAGCGCTTTGCTAAACATGTACTCAAGGCAAAAGTAAACGCTTCAAAGTGGCTTGCAGCCAGGCGGCATATTGCTCCGGTGAATATTTGCGGTCACGAGTAAGCAAGAGAAAGACCTCTGGGCTGGTCAATGACCAAACCAATTCGGCTGCGTCGGGTATGTTCAAACCCTCACGCAAATTTCCATTTCTTTCAAGATGCTGCACAAAAGTCGCCATATTTTGCATACGCTCTTCAAGCATTATCTGAATCCTGTCCGCAAATTCTTTATCGCATTTGGCAGCCGTTCTTAAAACTTCGAAAATAGGGGCGGCACGGACCAGGATTTCAGAAATTCCTTTTGAAAACAACTCAATCTGATGCTGGAGATCAGTGTCATGCAATACTGCCTGAGGTTCCGGTCGATCCATCAGACGGATGGGTTGTTCATCGCCGCCAATGGAAATATTCATTAGATGCCAGAGAATTTTTCGTTTACTTCCGAAAACGGCATAGATGGTTTCTGGAGCAACCGCCGCCGCCTGTGCAATCGCCTGGATGGTTGTCCCGGTATAACCATGTTCAAGGAACAGACTGCGAGCAGATTCAAGAATAAGTCGGCGTGTTTCCTGTGCCTGTATACGCCGTCTAAACGAATCATATTTACGTTTGTTTTGGGGTTGTCGGGTCAACAGTGCCTCTTGACTTTTTTTGTTTTTATTATATCATGTATATATTGAATATAGTATTGGTGTATTTAAATATTATCAGTAGAAAGAGTGACGCATGTTAAAAGCAAATGATCATAGCTTTACCGGGGAGAATGAATCCTTTCGCACCATTGTGATTGGGGGTGGACAAGCCGGTCTGGCAGTTGGATATTACCTTGCTCAACAAGGTGAAGATTTTATCATTCTGGATAAAGATTTAAATTGTGGCGACGCATGGAGAAACCGTTGGGATAGTCTGCGGTTGTTCACACCCAGTCAGATCGATAGTCTTCCAGGAATGCCTTTCCCGAAACCCGATAACTACTTTCCATTAAAAGACG
>Ga0334890_1005415_pt1 | contig 10800 bp, 10 predicted proteins | sample GraSluR1_MG_3_FD_207220 | JGI IMG/M metagenome (GOLD analysis project Ga0334890, IMG submission 207220) | Sludge microbial communities from methane-producing bioreactor in Wageningen University, Netherlands - Granular Sludge_31_08-R1 | ecosystem: Engineered > Bioreactor > Anaerobic >... | reverse complement strand
ATCGCAAATCCCCTTAAAAAATCTAATTCCCAAATTCTCTTTTTCATTCTAATCTCCCAAAACTGATAATGATAATTATATCATTTCTTTATAAAAGAAAAAATAGTTTTAAAACAAAAACCAATAAAACTACATAATCTTACGTATAGTATATATAGATATTTCATTACCTTTGTTTTATGATATAATCTACTTGAGGTAAGTAGATGAAGATAAATTATGATGATTATGTTGACTTAATCAAAGTTAAAGATAATGAAGCATTTAAAATCCTTTACGAAAACACAAAAAAGGGTGTTTTTTCAATCATAATATCAATTGTCAAAAGCAAAGCAGTAACAGAAGACCTTATGCAAGACACTTATATCAAAATGATTGAAAAAATCCATCAATATAGAAAAGGTAGAAATTTCTATGCTTGGTTGTTGCAAATAGCTAAAAACACTGCTTTAGATCATTACCGAAAATACAAGAATGAGATAAATTATGATCCTATCGAACAATCATATATCCATTCCCATCTTAGCACTAAAGAGAAAACCTATGATGTTTTAGACTTAGTCAAACCTTTGGATGAAATTGAAAAACAGATTGTTTTGCTAAGAGCAGTTGACGATGTTAAGTTCAAAGATATAGCTATAATTGTTAATAAACCTTTAGGAACTGTACTTTGGTTGTATAACAAAGGGATAAAAACTCTTAAAGAGTATTTAGAAACGGAGGTGGAAAAATGAAAAAATCTGATATAAAAAATAAACTTATTCAAGCAGTTGAAAACGATATTCCAGATATATTTAACAGAATAGATATTGAAAAAATTAATATTGAGATTCCAAAAAAACAGCAGATTATCTTCAATCCATCTCGCCTTTTAAAATTGACTTTGACTTCTTTGGTGTTATTCTTTTCTTCACTGTTTATTTATAATCTGATTTTTTCAGATTCAAGCAGCTCTATTACACCGCTAGAATCCAATATCGAACTACTAGGGTTTCAGACAGTTAGTGCAGCTAGTATTTTTGAAAATTCAGATGTATCAGATCTTTCCTACACTCAACTTGCTCAAACAACTCAATTGAACAATGACTCAAATGATTTAGATATCTCTGATTACATCGACAGTATAAACCCATATATCAAACTATTTGAGACTATTCTCAACTCAGATAACTTAATCTCTTATGTTCAATCCGAATCTGATTTAGAAGGTTACGATTATCTTATCACCTACAAAACAAATACTCTTGATAAAAATGAGTTGGTTTATAAGATCTATTATAATCAATTTGATCAAAATAATGAAGGTATCATTAAATCACAGGATAAATCTTACTATTTTAATCAAACCACCGATGCTATCACTGTCAACTATGATGAAAAGAGTTTCATTGTGATATCAATTAGTGAAATTGAATCTGCTCAACGATTTGATTATAGTCTTTATAAAAATAACCAAATAGTCTCCTCAAATTCAATTGAAATAATTCGGGTCAAACGCAATATCGAAGCAAGGCTTACTATTAACCAAAATAATCTGATTATGAGACTGTATGGAATGAGAAATCTCAAAAGTAATTTAGATGAATTAGAAATCGAATACGAGATAAATGACAAGCAAAATCAAACTAATGGTAGAATAAAAGTCAATCTCCAATTCAACCAAAATGAAGGAAAATATCATTATGTTATGACTCTTCCTAACAACAAGAAAGTTGATGTTCCAAGGCCGAATATGGGTCCGGATCATAACCCTGCTACAACAAGACCTGGAAGAGTTCCAAGATAAAAAATTAAATATTTCCAATAAAAACTACCTTTCGTTCGTATATTTAATATAACTTTAGGAGGAAAGAAAAATGAAAAAATTTTTATTAGTGGCTTTTACAGTCTTTATGGCAACATTCTTATTCGCATGTGATCAAAGTAATTATGATGTAATTGAGTCAGATGAACAACTTGTTACTCTCCAAGCTTTAAGTTCTACTTCATTGTTGAGCTATAATCAAAGTTATGTTGAAGACACATCCTATCAACCATTAAATAACAGACCACTTGATAATGAAGTGCTTCCAAGAGCAAATCAAGAACTAGAAAACATTGATTACTATGTTGAAATGATGGAATTATTTTTAAGTGATAATAATTTAGAAGTGATTATAGAAGAATCTGATCTTGAAGATTACTCTTTCAAGACTGTCTATAAAACCATCAACCTTAATGGTGATCAACTCGAGTATGTTTTTTACTACAATGAGTTTGAGTTTGATGATGAAGCAGAACCTTTGAACAATGATTTTCCTGAAAATGAAAATGAACAAAGAAGAGAATTTAACTTCGAAGATGAAGATGATCATTTAGCAGTTACAGGTTTGCAAGGAGTATTGATTTTTGGTGAAACAACTTATAACATCGAAGGAAAAAAGATTCAGAATGAGCAATTTGAAATCTATCGTTTGAGATCATTTGTTGATGAAGACAACTATGTTATGGTTAATTATCAAGTAGATACCGAAGATAATAATCGCGAGAAATTCTTTTTTAAACTTGTAGCTGAAGGTGAAGTTGTTTCTCAATCTAAAGTCCATATTTTTACTAGAGCTAATATGACTCATGTCAGACTAGAATATGTGGAAGAAACTAAATCTGGAAGATTCTTGTTTAATATCAAAGAAATTGATGATGTTAGTTATATCATGATCAACTATGAGATTAAAGAGAATGGTGAAATTATCGAAAAAGGTAACATCCGTTTAAGTGCCCAGTTAGATGAAACAACCGGTGAAATGGTTTATAGTTTTAATATCAAACCTGATCGCAGCAAACAAGAGTATCAAGAGGAGAAAAGACACAAAATACCTGAACAAGCCCCAATGATCAACAGGAGATAAACACATATAAAAATACAGTAAATTATTGCTGTATTTTTTTTGTGATTATGATATAATTTAATGACAATCAAGGAGGCTACAATGAAAAAAATATTTATATTCCTGTTTATAATCATCTTAAATGTATCGCTGGCTGCTTGCGATTTTATATCTACAACTCAGACATCTCCAACAACTATTTCAACTGAAATCTCTTCTGAAGAATCTTCTTCTTTGACTACATCAATAAGTTCAGCTAGTAGTACTACTGCTCAAACGACAACTTCTGTTTCAAACTCACAAATCACTACAGAAGAGATAACTTCTACTGAATCAACAACAGAAGTATCTACCACAACTGAACTGATTACTACTCAAACAACGACATCACAATCAACAACTACAACCACAACATCAGAAACCACAACTACAACCACAACTACAACACATACAACTGAAACAACAACTGAATCAACTACTACTCAAGGCAATCTTCCTTTTATCCCTGAAGGATATAATCTTTTACAAGATGAACTAGAAGAAATAGGTATACCAGCAACTGGTGATGTTAAAGTATTGGTATTTGTTGTTGATTTTTCTGATTCTGCTATGACAGACGCAGCACAAAAACTTCTTGATGTAAATCTAGCTTTTAATGGTTCAAGCAACGATTTGGTTTATGAGTCATTAAATAGCTATTACTTAAAGAGTTCATTTGGAAAACTAAATATAACCGCTGATATTTTTGGAGTATACCGTGCAAGTCAACCTGCACAATACTATGAGGATAATTATGAAGACTCTTATGTTGAAAGTGACCTCATTTTTGAAATTCTCACATATTATGATGACCAGATTAACTTTACTGATTATGATGCAAATAATGATGGTTTTATCGATGGAATATATATAATCTACAATTATCCTGTAAGTTACGATTCTGGTTCTGATCTATGGTGGGCATATCAATACTATTATCTATATAACGATTTGTTCGATGGTATGAACCCTAATTTTTACACTTGGTCTGGGATGGAGTTCTTCTATGAAAATAATGAACCTGTAAACGCAAGAACAATTATCCATGAAACTGGACACATGTTAGGATTAGAAGATTATTATGATTATTACCCCTATGACAACTTCAATAAAGGTGGTTTAGGTACTTATATGATGGATTATACCCTAGGCGACCATGATCCATTTTCAAAAATTCTTCTGGGCTGGATTACTCCTTTGGTTGTTGATAAAACAATGACTGTTGATATCATGCCACATATTGAAAACGGTGAAGTTCTATTGATTATTGACGAATGGAACAATACTATTTTTGATGAATATCTCTTGGTTGCATACTATACTCCTGAAGGCCTTAACGAATTAGACCAAGAGTATATTTTTACAATACCAGGGATAGTTATCTTTCACATAAGTGCAGCAATTGATAATGGCTATAATCCTGATTCATACTACTATTCAATCTTCAATAACAATAATACGGACAGTTTTGATAAATTGATAAAAATTATCGAAGCAGATATGGGTGGAGATATTGAAGTATCAGAAATAGTAGAGAACAGCGATCTATTCCAAACAGGCGATATTTTAGGTCAAAACATCTATCCAAATTATAAGTGGTATAACCTGACTTTTGCAGTTTAAATTGATTAAAACCGACCTTACAGCCTCATTAAGCCATTCGGTCGGTTTTTTCTTTGTTGTCTATAGTTTGTTGATTTGTTTTCTCATTTGTTCGATCGTCATGTAATCATAGTTGAATGATACACCAAATGCTTTTTCAAGCAGTCTAAAAAGGTTATTTTGATCTAGATTTAAATAAATCCCCTTGCCTAAATAAACCGAGTTAGCGCTATTGAGTGCCTCTTTGATCTGGTGGACTGGATATATATTATCTAATTTAAGTTGAAGGATTCTATAGATTAGAAGCGCTAAATAACAGGTTAAGAAATGTCCTTTGATATGAGATTCTTTCCAAACATAGACGGGTCTACCTTCTAAATCAGTCTTCGTCACTTTAAACGATTCTTCAATCTTAGAGAGCTGTCGATAATGTTTAATGATATCAAATGGATGTAAGTCAAGGTTATTGGTGACGATGGTGTAATACCCATCCAGTGCTAAATCTCTTTCATACTTTTCTTTGTTAAAGAGATACACATCTTTACCCTTTAAGACTTCACCTGTTTTTTTATCGATTTTGACCTTTTTGAAGTATTTCTTAATACCAAACGAGTTTGAAGCATTTAAAAGTGAGGGTTCTCGGATAAACTTATCAATCTTATCTTCCAATAGACCACGTTTTGCTCTTTGATAAAGTTCTTCATCTTTGCTCCAAAAACACATTAAGTGTTCAGGAATCACTTTGATACTTCCATCTTCGAGTTTAACTTCTTTATCAAAAGAAACGAGCTTATACTTGAATGTCTGATCCACGTTATAGATATAGTCTGCTTCATCTAAGACGATATTAGAATAGATATTGCCTCTGTTACGAATACGCTGAGCGATGATATAGTCATCGCCATAAGATTCAATCATCGCTAGATTTTGAACACTGTTATTCCCTTTGTCTGCGACGATGGTGAGTTTCCCTAATTTGAACTGCTTTTTGATTTTTTCTAAGATGGGTCTCATGGTCGCTAAGTCATGGGTATTACCAGGAAATAGTTCATAGGTAATGGGTAGACCATTGTTATCAATGAAAAGACCCATCTGAACAATCCCTGTCTCTTTGTTTTCTTTAGAGACCCCTCGCTCTCTAAACCCATCGAACTCGACGGATTCAAAGTAGTAATTGGTCACGTCATAAAAGACTAGGGATGCGTCTCTTAAGCCTTGGGTTTTAAGTTCATGATTGAGATGGATCATTAAATCATCTTTCAAAGAGGTGAAATGATCTAGGGAGCGGTAGATATCATCTAAACTAAAATCTTTGAGCTCAAAGAAATAGTTCCCTTTGTTCTCAAACGTCTTTTTCTTAGATTCTGGATTTAAAGCCCTTGAGAAGACTAAGAGTTTTAAAATGTTATCTAAATCATACTTGAATGTTTGATCCTTTTGATAGGATTCAATAAATGATGAGATTGAGAGTTGATTGTAAATCGACTCTAAAAATGTATGACCGTAATTGATGAGCGGTTTATCGCCTTTCTTTTCTTTCAATTGACCTATACTGATCGTAATGGCTTGATCAAAAGTTTCGTTTGGTATGTTTTTTGCTTCTTTTTTGAGTTTTTCAAGAATATGAGGGTCTTTTTTCTGTAAATCACTTAAAAAACCGTAAAGTTTAATCTTACGGTGTTTGACTTTGTTTTCTTTGTCTCTATAGCCTTGAACAAGGTAAACTGCAGAATCAGTATTTTTCTTAACTGGCACTAATTTTATAAACATAACTATCACCCAATACTATTATACCATACGCACAACGTATAGACAACATACAAAATGAAGAAAATAGTTTTGCACATCGATTTGCATAAAAAAAGAACTCATGGCTTTATAGGGCTCACAAGTTCGTTTTAAATTGTTGTAAACTGTCTAGCAAATTGTTGTCTATAACGTATGATTACGATTGAGTCTTGCAAAAGTCAGGTATTCCAAACAGGCGATATTTTAGGTCAAAACATCTATCCAAATTATAAGTGGTATAACAATACCCCCTTAGGATTTACAATAGAAATCTTAGATATTGATTTCTTGAAAGCATCTATAAAAATCACTTTTGATTAAAAGAAAAACAACTTAGCTTTATTTTGGGCTAAGTTGTTTTATTTTTTACTGGAAAATACAATTCCTCTTTATCATCAATTGACTGAGCTAAATATGAGAAACCATTAAGATACTGAACCAGATTATGCAAATGACAATACTCTTTTATCTCTGAATTAAAGTTTGCTTGTACCTCTTCATTTTTAAATAATTGATTTTTATAAAAATCTTTACTGACTCTAATTGCAAGGTAATCACTCTCTTTAACTTCAAGGATTTGAATTTGTGATTTATCAAAATCATCTATTGATTCAATCGCTTCCGTATACAAAAACACCACTTTGCTTTTATTGGTCATTATCATTGAGTGGTAGATAACAACATCTTCAACCGACTTATCGTTTAATTTTAGATAAGCCTCAATTCTTGATAAAGCGTCGCTCATACTAGAAGCTATGGTATAAGCGAGCTTCATATTAGAAAGAGTCACTTGTTTAATAAATAAATCCATAATGTTCTATCCTTTCTTAACTAATTAGATTATACACTTTTTATAGTTTTAAGGCAAGGAAACCTAACTTTCAATAATAGCTGCAACTGGTATTAATAAGAAAGCTAACCATGAAATATACCATAAATCTAGGAAATAGCCTAATGAAAAGAAAATGATAACAGCAACAAAGGGCATGATGCTAACATACTTGAAGTTGCTTGGATTCTGTCGGATAATCTCATACATCGGAATAATTAAAAATATCATCCACATATATGCCCATGCTTGAAAATATATCCCTGTCAAAATATAGATGATAAAAAACATAACTGCCATGAACAAAGACAACCCAGTAGGTAGATTAAATCTAAGAATACTATCTTCTCCAAAGATTATAAAAACCATGACTGGCAATAAAATTGCTAAAAGGCTTAAAGGCCAAAATGAAGTATATTGTATTGTATAAAAAGCTATTAAAGCACTTGAAACAAGTGCTACTTCAAAAAGAATCAGTTTAAAGATGTTCTTTTCATGGAGCACACCAAAGATTGGAACAAGATAAAACACAACCCAAGCAGAACCCCAAAGACCTAAAAAATTACCTAAAAGAATATAAGCAATCAAGGAGACGAATGGACTGATAGCTGTAAGAAAACTGACAAACCTCATAGTCTTAAAACCCGAAAAGATACCCATCATTGGAATCAAAAGAAATACTAACCAAGTAGGATGCCAGACATTGAGAATAAATCCGATACTTAAATATGCAGTTACAACAATAAAGGGACTGATTGCTATCAAAGCATTCATTGGCTCTTTATGGAAAACATTTACGATAATTGCGACCATCGGGATTAATAGGAAAACAAGCCATCCTGGGTTCCATAAATCAAACCCAAAACCGAGAATAAAGAACAGTATCAAAGCGACAAATGGTGTAAGAGCAACTAACTTACTCTTGTTCTTTGGTTCGATATCAATGAGTTTCAAACTATGTTTATCTGCCAAAACATTAACTTGTTCTCGAAAATCACCTACCAATTTATAAATCTCTTGATCAGTTAAGCCTTTTTCCTCGTAAAAAAGAATTTTTTGCTCGTATTCCTTGATGATTTCATTTAAAAGCTCATGATTAATCTGATAATCTTTTAATCTTTCTTCTAAATCCCGCAAGTATTTTTCTTTCATGTTTTATTCCTCTCTTTAATGATTATGGTTTTTATGGTTTAGCACTTCTAAATTATCACATTGCTCACCAATACATGTTTCTTCTTCAAATTCCATCTGAATTGTTGAATGCAAAATCTTTAGTTCTTTTAAACGGTTTTTAAGCCGTTCTTGTAGATTTGAAAATTGGTCTTGTGTCACATCTTTTTTAATCAAAGCATGACATGTTATAATCGGAATATTTCCTTCGATAGTCCAAAGATGAATATGATGGATATTTTTAACTAATTCTTCTTCCTCGAGATTTGCTCTTATTCTTTCAATCGAATACCCTTTGGGAACACGTTCTAAGAACACATGTAATATTTCTTTGATATTTCGGTAAACATGAAAGATAATGAATAAAGCAAAGAAGATTGATAATAATGAATCCAAATAATCAATACCGAATATATTCATCATAACAGCTCCAATTAAAAGAACAATCCATCCAAAAACATCTTCAAATAGATGTAAGGAGATGACTTTCTCATTGACTGACTTACCTTTAGAAACTATTAAGGCAGCTAACGAGTTTGTTACAACTCCAATAATAGCGAAAACAATCAATAACTTTGAGTCAATCGCCTGTGGCTCAAACAATCTTTTTATTGCTTCAAAAATAATGATACCCGATCCAAACACCAAGATAACCGCTGAGATTAACCCTCCTAAAAGGGAGAAACGATAATACCCATAAGTATAAAGGTAATCTGGTTTATTTTTTGATTTTCTTTCTAACACAATAGCCAAAGCAAGGGTAATCGAATCTCCTAAATCATGGATAGCATCTGAAATCAATGCAATTGAATTTGTCAATATACCACCAAGAAATTCGAAAATTGTAAAGATAAAATTAAGAAGAAAGGATATATTCATCCGTTTTTCTGATTTCACCTTAGTAAATCCTCCTTAAGAGTTAAATTATGATTTTCAACAGCAGCTATGATTATAAAGAAAATTACCATAAACTGAGGCATATAATAAACATTATCTACCATACCGTGGATATTAGCTCCAAACAAAGCAATCAACAAGATTGCTTTTTCAATATTCCATTTTTTAAAGAATATAATCACCACAACTAGAAATTGCCATAAAATTGAAACCAATCCAACAGTCCCTAAAGTAGCCATTGTATGTAATATTGTGTTATGATAAAAACCGAAATAACTTTCATCTACCCGAGCAAAAACACCTACTCCAAGCAAAGGATTATTGATAAATTTATCGTATGCTTCAATCCAAAGATCAAATCTTCCTGAGTCATCAAAGAAATCTTCAGACAAACGCTCAAAAACTGTAGTGAAGTAATCCAATCTAAAGTAAACCAATAACCCAACTAAAGACAGCCCAAGAATAATATTCAATGTTAGTTTCACTTTTTTCTCATAACCATAATATAGGAAAACAACTAAAGGAATCAAAGTTATTGCAAAGGATAGTATTCCACCTCTTGATAATGTGAACAACAACATTATTATCTCAAAAAAAGCTAAAATAATCCAAAAACTATGAAATTTATACTTCTTCATAAAATAAAACATCGTAGAAATAAACATAACCAAATAAGTTGCAATAAAATTAGATATCCCCCATCCAAGATCTATTTGCTTATGTCTTAATGCATATGCTATATCTTCTACTCTCAAGTAAAAAATCAAAACCTGAAAAGATATCATCACCCCTGTAATTACAAACAATCTAATCAAAACCTTTAGGTTATCTCCTTTAAAACTCGCTTTAAAAAACAGATAAGTGAACAAATAAACTAAACCGACGGCAATATAAAAAAGATAATTCATACTAATCTCTTCTATTATAAAAAGAGTTGAAACCATTGCTGCAAACATCAAGAGCAACGGCAATGCCATTTTTCCTTGAAAAAGATTAATTTTATATTTCAATGCATGAAAAACAAATCCCAGAATAACAGGAACTGGTAGATAATATAAGTAAACTGGAATGCTTTCTAAAGACCATTCAGTTTGACTGATCATAAACAGCATATTCACATAAAACGGTATCGCATTAAAGGTATTCTTATTGAAGACCAATATCGAGAAAGCTATTAAAGCAAACAAAGGCATACCAATCGATTCTAACTCATAATACCAGAAGAATAATGTAATAGTGCTGATTAAAGTTAAGTAGCTAATGCTCTGAAAAAAATTGTTTTTTGTCATTTAAGTCACCAAATATATTATACTTCATTATCGATTATCTGTCCTTAAAAAAATTGTTTTTTTTGATTCTAATTATCGATGTTATAAATCATTCTGTCATAAACATGTCTAAAACCAAGTTTTCGATAGAGCTTTTTTGCATTTCTATTGTCTAAGTCAACATGTAAGGAAATCTTACCATTTGCAAGATTTATAGCTGATTTGATCAATTCAGACCCTAATCCTCTGCCTTTTGTAAGCGGATTAATCCCGATATAAGCTAAGTGATAGGTAGGAATAAAATTATCGAAACCAGTATTTACAACTACTAAAATCCCTT
>Ga0334890_1005413_pt1 | contig 10803 bp, 9 predicted proteins | sample GraSluR1_MG_3_FD_207220 | JGI IMG/M metagenome (GOLD analysis project Ga0334890, IMG submission 207220) | Sludge microbial communities from methane-producing bioreactor in Wageningen University, Netherlands - Granular Sludge_31_08-R1 | ecosystem: Engineered > Bioreactor > Anaerobic > Unclassified... | reverse complement strand
ATCTGAATGGTTCGTCGGGAATAATCAGCAAGATTAGGGAGATAACTGGAATAGAACCGGGACAGACCACACGCGACGGTCTTCTGAGCTACGAGCTGGTTTCCTGCATGGGAGGATGCTCAAACGGGCCGCTGATAACAGTTAACGGAGAGTACATGACTCATATCAGACAGGAACAGCTGCCTGATCTGGTAAGCAGACTTAAATATTTAACCGGGAATGATTAGATGGAAGATCTGAAAAGTTTTCTTAAGTCGAAGGTCTTATTGCATGAATCGGATACGCTCCATCCCGATGTTGAGAAGGAGCTTCAGCTTGTGAGAAGGGAGAAGATCAGCAGTCCGGTCATCAACATCTCTTCAGGCACCAGCAGTATAATTGCCGGATCGCAGAAGACATACAAAGCTCTGCTCTCATACCCTGGCCGTGAATACAGGCTGTTATGGCCCCGCCGGGTATGAGCCCATGATCTGTATCCAGTTACCGGGGAAGAACAGACTTTTTTTCAGGAACATCACCGAAGAGAAGATCGAACCCCTCCTTAACGGGGTTTTTCACAACGACATCCCGGATGAGGATCTGGTGGGTCAGTCAGGTTCAAAAGGGTTTGGATTATGGCCCGGTATACCCTTCATTGAAGAACATCCCTGGTTTGCAGGTCAGAAGAGAACCGTACTTGGAAATTGCGGTTGCTACGACCCCGAGAGCATAGAGGAGTATATTGCCCGCGGAGGATACAGGGCATATGTGAAAACAATAAGAAACTACACTTTTGAGGAGGTTTGCGATATTGTTGACAGGAGCGGCCTCAGGGGCCGGAGCGGCGGCGGCTATCCCACAGGACTGAAATGGAAACATGCGCTTAACACCGCATCAAATACAAGATACCTTATTTGCAATGCCAGGGAGAGTGATCCGGGTGCATTCACCGACAGGACCATTCTGGAGGGAGACCCGCACAAGCTTGTCGAAGGCATTGCCATTGCCTCATACGCTATTGGGGCATCAAATGCTTTTGTATTCATGAGGAGAGGATCTGACCATGCAGGAGCGAGGCTTCAGAAAGCAATTGACCAGGCAAGGGATTATGGCCTGCTGGGTCATAATATCTTCTCAGGAGGATTCAATCTTGATATTACCATCAGAAAAGAACCGGGGGCATTTGTTTGTGGCGAGGAGACAGCTCTTATTGCATCCCTTGAAGGGAGAAGGGGAATGCCTCAGACAAAACCTCCCTATCCAACTTCTTACGGTCTGTTCGGTAAACCTACTGTGATAAACAATGTAGAGACACTTATGAATGTTCCTCTGATCATGCAGAATGGTCCGGAGTGGTTCCGGTCGACAGGAACCGAGACGAGCCCCGGCACAAAAATATTTGCCCTGGCCGGTAAAGGCCGTATGTCGGGTGTGGTGGAGGTTGAGATGGGAACTTCCCTGAAAACAATTGTGGAGGATATTGCTGACGGAATACGTGATGGCAGGGAGTTCAAGGCTGTTCAGCTCGGAGGAGCCTCGGGATATTTTATTAAGGAGCAGGATCTCGATATACCAGTCGATTTTGATGCGATGAAGGAGAAGGGTATCGGTATGGGAGCCGGCGGATTTGTGATAATTGATGAAAGTACCTGCATGGTCGATCTTGTGAGGTATTACATGGAGTTTATCCGGAACGAGAGCTGCGGAAAGTGTATTCCGTGCCGTGAGGGTACGGGCAGGATGCTGGAGATACTGGATAATGTGATAAGGAAGCCTGTCAGTGAGGATGCAGGAACAACTCTCGAAAGGTTTAAAGGTGTGATGCAACTTGAAACCATTGCCTCAGTAATGAAGGACACCTCATTATGCGGATTGGGACAGACTGCTCCCAATCCGTTCCTGAGCGCCCTCACCCATTTCAGGGAGGAGTTTGAGGAGCACATTTTTGAAAGGGTTTGCCGTGCTAATGTCTGCAGGGGGTTGAGGACCTTCATAATAGATGTTGATAAATGCACCGGTTGCACTGCGTGTGCTGCCAAATGCCCTGTAAATGCGATCTATGGAACCAGACTGCAGCCTTTCTTCATTGTTGAGGAGAAATGTATTGGTTGCGGAATATGCTTTGATGTATGTAAATTCAGTGCGATAATGATTAAATAGCCGGTATGCTTTTCACCATAACAGTAAATAATGATAAGATCAAGGCCGAGAAAGGGGAAACGATCCTTTCCGCTCTTAACCGCAATGGTATCATAATACCGACTCTTTGCAGAATGAAGGATTTCACCCCTACAGGTGCCTGCCGGATGTGCGTGGTAGAGGTGGAAGGGCGCGACCGGCTTGTAACTGCCTGCTCACAACCTGTTGAGGAGTGGATGAAGATCAGGACCCATTCGCCCAGAGTGATAGCAGCAAGAAAAACGATTGTTGAACTGCTTCTTTCAACTCACCCCGACGATTGCCTTTATTGCGACCGTAATCTCAACTGCGAGTTGCAACGACTGGCTGAAGAGCTTAATATAAGAGAAAGACGAATCAGGGGACGCAAGATCAAGCCGAGACTCGACCAGTCAAGCCCTGCTATTGTAAGAGAGCTTTCCAAATGCATCCTTTGCGGCAGATGCGTCAGGGTCTGCGAGGAGCTGATAACAGCCAACTCACTCGATTTTATCAACAAGGGTAAGAATACTCATGTGGGAGCGGCAATGGACAGGGATTTCAACTTCTCAAGCTGCATACATTGCGGTCAGTGCGTTATGGTATGCCCTACCGGAGCACTCCACGAGAAACATAGCATAACGGAGGTACAGGAATACCTTAACAAACCGGGAATAAAGAAGATTATACAGTACTCTCCCCTTGTGCCTGAAGGCATAGCCGCGGAAATGGGGATAAAATATAACCGTGATTTTGACAGGGTGCTTAATTCGATTCTGCGCAAAATAGGATTTGACCTGGTCTTTTCTACCGGAGCAGGTGCAGATATCTGTATAACAGAAATCACCGGCCAGCTCAGAGAAAAAATCGAAAATAAAAATAATGACGGACCGTTGTTCGTTACAGTCTGCCCTGCATGGGTCAAGTTTGCGGAACAGTCCATGCCTGAGCTGATACCGAAGCTGTCAACGGTTAAATCACCGCAGCAGATCACCGGGGCTCTTATAAAAACTCTTGTGGCTGACAGACATGGCGTAAAAGCTGAAGAGATCTTCTCCGTTTCCGTTACACCCTGTATGGCAATGAAATTCGAAGCACGCAGGGATGGCATGATGAAGAAGGGAATAAGTGACGTGGACTCTGTGCTGACAGTCAGGGAACTGGCCAGACTCATAAAGCTAAATGGTATTGATGCTTCAGGCAGCATCAGGGAACATTTTGATGAGCCTCTCGCCGGCAGAAGCTCCCTGGCACTGTTGGCGGAAGTATCAGGCGGCATCACCGAAGCGGTATTGAGATTACTGCACTTTAATATTACAGGGAAAGAGATCGACAGGAATATGTTTAAAAAACTTCGTGCCGGTGGCAATTTCAGAGAAATTGCCATAATGGCAGGAGAGACTGAGATTAAGGCAGCAGTGGTGGATGGTCTGACAGGCCTCGGGAAGCTGAGGTCTGACGCAAATTCAGGTAATGATTATCATCTTGTCGAGGTGATGGTCTGTCCGGGAGGTTGTGTCAATGGTGCCGGATTGCCCTTCACATCATCCAGGGAGGAGATAAGGAACAGGATGAAGATCATTTTTCAGGCAGATGAAACAGAAGCAATTAACCTGCCCGTTAAGTCTCCCTCTGTTATAAATCTGTACGGGAAGCTGTTAAAGGAGAACAAACAGACCTCTGACAGGAAATTGTTCCATACTCACTTTGAGAAGAGAAACGTTTTATTATGACAAACAAGGTAATTTAAGATGCTGGTTTACACTATAAAAGAGTTGTGTCGCACATGTTATACCTGTGTAAGGGAATGTCCTGCAAAAGCTATTCGCATAGTCGGCGGACAGGCGGAGGTGATAGACGAGAGGTGTATCGCATGCGGCAACTGCACTAAGGTATGCAGCCAGGGAGCCAAAGTATTTCTTGATACTACCGACAGGGTGATGAAATTGATTGAAGAAGGTAAGGATGTTGCTGCAATTGTTGCACCCAGCTTCCCTGCAGAGTTTTCCGAGATCGCGGATTATCAGGTCCTGGTTGGCATGATAAGAAGCCTGGGATTCAAATATGTGGCCGAGGTATCGTTCGGGGCTGACCTGGTGGCCGACAGGTATAAAAAGCTGGTGGAGGAGAGCGATGCGTACTATATAACATCCGATTGCCCGTCAATAGTGAATTATATCAAATATTATCATCCTGATCTTGTGGATAATCTTGCACCGATTGTTTCTCCGATGGTGGCTATGAGCAGAGTGGTCCGTGAGAAATACGGCAAGGGGACCAGTGTGGTGTTTATCGGGCCCTGTGTGGCCAAAAAGGCAGAGAGCGGTGAGATCGACGAAGCTATTACCTTCACCGAGCTGCGGGAGTTGTTTACATCGGGGAATATTACTCCCGGCAATACTACTCCTTCAGACTTTGATCCGCCGGCAGGAGGCAGGGGAGCTATCTTCCCCGTTACGCGCGGATTGCTGCAGACAGCAAACATAAACGATGATGCGATAACTGGCAATATAATTGCTGCTGAAGGAAGAACCGATTTTCAGAGCGCACTGAAGGAATTTGAGGCGGGACTTATCAAAGACCAGCACATGGAACTTCTGTGCTGCGAGGGTTGTATAATGGGACCAGGCCTCTCAAAGAACGGAAAACAGTATAACAGAAGAGCCCTGGTCAGCAATTATGCTGCCCGCAAGATGAGTACCATCGATGAAGAAGAGTGGCAGAGAGCATTCGGGCAATATGCCGGCCTTGACCTCTCATTCAGACACAAACCTGAAGATCACAGAATTGATTATACAAACGACGAAGAAGTTAACAGAGCGCTTGTCTCGATGGGTAAAATAACAGATAAGGATCACCTTAACTGTGGAGCCTGCGGGTATGAAACATGTATCGAACATGCCATAGCAATTACCAAAGGGCTTGCTGAGATTGAGATGTGTCTTCCCTATACCATTGAGACCCTCCATAAGTCGGTCAATGATCTTGCACTGACGAACGAGAAGCTTATATCAATGAAGCAGGCACTGAAACAGTCTGAGAAGCTTGCACACATGGGACAGCTCTCGGCAGGAATAGCTCACGAGCTGAATAATCCTCTTGGTGTTGTGATTATGTACAGCAACATCCTCCTGGAGGAGAGCGAAACCGGCGATCCGGTAAGGGAAGATCTGAAACTTATTGTGGATCAGGCGGGCAGATGCAAGAAGATAGTTGCCGGACTTCTTAATTTTGCAAGAAAGAACCAGGTGAACCACCAGATGGTAAGCATTAAGGAGCTTGTCAGCCACAGTCTCGGGAGCATAATAGTCCCCGACAATATCAATATCACTGTCATAGATAAGACGACCAACCCGGAAGCAATGTTTGATCCGGAGCAGATGACCCAGGTAGTTACCAATCTTGTAAAGAATGCAATAGATGCAATGCACGAAGGCGGTGCAATTGATATCGGACTTGCAGATACCATCGGCGACGTTTCGATCGCCGTAAGTGATACCGGAACAGGAATCAGAATGGAAGACCGGGCCAAGATCTTCGAACCTTTCTTCACAACCAAGGGGATAGGGAAGGGAACGGGACTCGGACTGGCAACAGCATACGGTATAGTTAAGATGCACAAGGGACAGATATCCGTCGAATCAAATGATGATCCTTCGATCGGGCCCACAGGAACAATATTCAGAATAGTGCTGCCCCGCAGGAAAGAATAAATTATTTGTAAACTTATGAAGAAAAGTGATTTTACTATTCTGGTCGCTGATGATGATCCCGATTATCTCATGCAGACACTTTTTCATCTGGGCAAGGCCGGATACAGGACGATAAAGGCGGAGAGCCAGGCAGAAGCTGAATCAATAATATCGCGGTTCAGGCCCGATCTGGCTATCTTCGATCTGATGATGGAGAGCGACGACAGCGGATTTATTCTTTGTTACAGGCTGAAGAAAAAGTATCCTGACGTGCCGGTGATACTGGCCACTGCTGTTGCACATGAGACAGGTATCGGCTTCAGTCTTGATTCTCAGCAGGAAAGGACATGGATAAGGGCCGACAGGTATCTCGAAAAGGGAATAAGACCCGAACAGCTCGACCTGGAGATTATGAAACTATTAAAGATTTGATATGGCTGTTCTTAAAGTTCTCGTTATTGATGATGAACCTGGTATAAGATCCGGAGTCACCAGGATCCTGCAGAATTTCCATGTTGCCTACCCCTTTATGGATGAGGATTATACCTATGAGGTGAATGAGGCCGCAACAGGAGAGGAAGGGATTGAGATCATTGAGCGTGAGGTGCCTGACATCATCCTGCTTGACAACAAGTTGCCTGGTATGCAGGGCATAGATGTACTTGAATATATCCGCGAGAAGAAATATGATGTGGTCGTGGCAATGATAACTTCGTATGCTTCACTCGATGTCGCAGTCAGGGCAACACGTGACGGCGCCACCGACTTCATTCCGAAGCCCTTCACACCTCAGGAGCTGAAATCAAGCATTGAGAATATTACCAAGCAGCAGTACCTGAAAAGGATAACCCACAGCATGAACCAGGAGGGGAAAAAGATCAGGTACCAGTTCCTTTCCGTACTCTCGCACGAGCTTAAGGCTCCCCTGAATGCCATCGAAGGTTACCTTCGTATGATGAAGGAGAGAGAGTGCGGTGATAGAATTGAAGATTATGAAACACCTGTCGAGAGATCCCTTCATCGGGTGCAGGGAATGAGAAATCTCATAATGGACCTGCTGGATTTCACCAAGATACGCCTCGAGAGAAAACAGGAGAAAGTGATTGAACTTGACCTTGCAGAGGTTGCAGCCGGTGCAATAGTTACTGTTCAACCCTACGCAATACAGAAAGAGGTCAGCATAGGCCTTAAAGTGAAGTCTGATTCAAGAATTATGGCCGACCCAACCGATATGGATATCGTCTTTAACAATATGATATCAAATGCTGTAAAATACAATAAGAACGGTGGCTCTGCAGAAATAATCATTGATTCGGACGGAGACGATTCAATAATTGTTTTTTCCGATACGGGCATAGGCATCAGCAAGGAAGACAGTGAGAACCTTTTTACCGAGTTCATGCGGGTCAGGAATGAAAAGACCAGGAATATAACCGGCAGCGGGCTTGGATTATCTATCGTAAGAAAGGTAGTTGAATTATATAACGGAAAGATAAGCGTGGAGAGCACACCCGACGAGGGAAGCGTGTTTACCATCAGTATCCCAAAAAATATTTGATCGTAATATTAATATTATGAATACATTACCCTCAAAAACAATTGAAAGACTGAGCGAATACAGGAGAACATTGATGGAATGTCTCAATGAAAAGAAGAATTACATATTCTCCCATCAGCTGGCTTCGCTTCTGCATATCACTGCAGTGCAGGTAAGGCGCGACCTGATGCTAATAGGCTATTCGAGCGTAATGCGAAAAGGTTATGATGTACGGGAGCTGATTGACACTATAGGCAGGATAATAGACCCGGAGGAGTCAATTAATGTGGCAGTTTTTGGTATCGGTAACCTTGGAAGGGCGGTCGCAGGCTATTTTAAGGGCAAAAGATCGAAGCTGAACCTTGTGGCTTCATTTGACAACGATCCGCAAAAGGTGAACAAGGTTATTTCAGGAGTAAGATGTTACCCTGTGCAGGATATGGAGAAGGTAATAAGCCATAATGATATAAGGATAGCAATACTCACAGTACCGGCCGATTATGCCAGGGAAACGGCCGAAGAGACCATTCGTTGCGGAATAAAAGGTATTCTGAATTTTACAACTGTTCCTCTCAATGTTCCTTCGGGAATCTATCTCGAGGAATATGATATGATAACATCGATTGAGAAAGTTGCATATTTTGTTAAGGAGAACAGGTTTTAAGATCTGGTTTAAAGGATGAAGGTTTTCAGAAATATTGAGGATGCACGTAACATCAAAAACCCGGTAGTTACAACCGGATCGTTTGACGGGGTTCATATCGGCCATAAGACGATATTGAACCGGCTTAAGATGCTGGCCGATAAATACAAAGGCGAATCCGTTCTCATTACCTTTGATCCCCATCCAAGGAAAGTCCTCTATCCTGATACTATAGGAAAGGATCTTAAGCTTATCAACACACAGGAGGAAAAACTTGCACTCCTCAGGAATGCCGGGCTCGATAATATCATAATTATTGAGTTTACAAAGGAGTTCTCCAGGATAACCAGTGAGGAGTTCGTAAGGGATATTCTTCACGGGAAACTGAGGGCAAAAGTGGTGGTTGCAGGTTTCAATCATCATTTCGGGTTCAACCAGGAAGGAGACTATAAACAATTATGGGATCTGAGGAAGAAGTATGAGTTTGAAGCTGAGGAGATACCGGAACAGGAGGTTCAGCACGAAACTGTGAGCTCAACTAAAATAAGAAAAGCAATAAATGACGGGTATATAATGAGAGCCAATGCTTATCTTGATCACTACTACATAATTATGGGCGTACCCGTGCCCTGGAAATGGGATAATCCGGAACCTGACCTGTCACTTATCGAGATTTCTATTACAGAAGATACAAAACTTTTACCTGCTCCGGGTGTTTATGCAGTATCTGCAGGCCCGGATAATGAGAGATTGAAAGGTATGGCCATCATAAACGGGCAATCACGAGGCAATGTGCCGGAGGTGCTGCTTCATGTGCCTGAGGGAAGAGATGCAGGTGACAAAGGATTAACTTTATATTTTCATAAGAAGATACATGGTTTTGTCGACCTTTCAGATTATCCCCTCGCTTCAAAGCGCCTTAAGAGTGCCAGAAATGAGATAGATGAACTTATATACTGATTATGTTCATTTTTATTTGCTATTTTATTGATTAATATTGTAAAACATATAAAAGATACATGCGATTTTCACCCGAAAAGTTGAGTATCCCGGATCAGAGAATGAAACCTTTCATCGATCCTGATGAGATATGGGATCTCATAAACAAGACTAAACCTGACAAGACCAGAGTAAGAGAAGTTATTGCCAAATCGCTTGACAAAAAAAGACTGACATTACAGGAAACCGCTGTTCTTGTAAATGCTGTCGGAACCGTACTGGTTGATGAAATACGACAGGGGGCAAGGGAGCTTAAAGAGAAGGTTTATGGAAACAGGATCGTTCTTTTTGCACCCCTCTATATCGGAAACAGGTGCACGAATAACTGTCAGTATTGCGGCTTCAGGGTTTCAAACACCGAAGCAATACGCAAGACACTTACTGACGAGGAGATAATTAAAGAGGTAGAGGCTCTTGAAGATAACGGACAGAAACGGTTGATACTTGTTTACGGTGAACACCCGGAATACTCGGCAGATTATATCGCCCACACCGTAAAGCTTGTTTACGGAATAAAGAAGGGTAATGGCGAGATCAGAAGGGTTAACATAAATGCCGCACCATTCGATATTGAAGGATTCAGAAAGATTGGACTGGCAGGAATCGGCACCTACCAGGTCTTCCAGGAGACCTATCACCCTGAGGCTTATAAATGGTATCATAAGGGAGGGAAGAAAAGAGATTATGAATGGAGGATCACCGCACTTGACAGGGCCCAGGAAGCAGGTATCGATGATGTCGGAATAGGAGCCCTTTTCGGCCTCTACGACTGGCGCTTTGAGGTACTCGGACTTGTCAGGCATACCAACCACCTCGAAGCCTGCTATAATGTGGGTCCTCATACGATTTCCTTCCCCAGGATAAAGGATGCTGCCAAACTCAATATTGACTCGAAGTACGAGACCAGTGACGAGGATTTTGGCAAACTGGTGGCTATACTAAGACTTGCCGTGCCTTATACCGGACTTATTCTTACTGCACGCGAAGCTCCACAGGTGCGCCGTGAGGTTCTGCAGTACGGTGTTTCGCAGATCGACGGGGGAACCAAGCTCGAACTGGGATCCTATTCCGAATCAAAGAACGAGGAGCAGAATCTCAACAGGGAACAATTCAAAATTAATGACCCCAGATCGCTTGGCGAGGTTATAGACGAGCTGCTGACAAACGATTACCTGCCTTCATTCTGCACATCATGCTACCGAATGGGCAGAACCGGAGAGCATTTCATGGAGTTCTCTGTACCTGGATTCATAAAAAGATTCTGCACTCCAAATGCAATTCTCACTCTCTCTGAATACATATGCGATTATGCCACAGAGGATGTAGCGGAGAAAGGATGGAGTGTAATTGAAAAGAATCTTCAGAAGCTCGAGCCTGCTGTTATGAAGAAGACCAGGGAAAAACTTGAGAGAATAAAGCAGGGAGAGAGGGATCTTTACTTTTAAGACGGAAGACGGAAGACGGAAGACAGAAGACGGAAGACCGAAGACGGAAGACCCCCGCCTGACCGCTGACGCAGTCAGTCGGGCAGGGAAGACCGAAGTCCGAAGACCCCCGCCTGACCGCTGACGCAGTCAGTCGGGCAGGGAAGACCGAAGACCGAAGACGGAAGATCGGAGCGAAGCGGAGATTCCGCGACAGCGGAACCGAAGAAAGAATGGGGGAGGAGGAGACAGCTCTGCGCCAGAAATATACAGTAATAAACAATAGTTGCTATGATTAAAGTATTGGGAATCAAGATCTACGACCGTATAAAGGAGGCTGGTCTTACACAGGGCATTCTTTCGAAATATGCT
>Ga0334890_1005412_pt1 | contig 10803 bp, 7 predicted proteins | sample GraSluR1_MG_3_FD_207220 | JGI IMG/M metagenome (GOLD analysis project Ga0334890, IMG submission 207220) | Sludge microbial communities from methane-producing bioreactor in Wageningen University, Netherlands - Granular Sludge_31_08-R1 | ecosystem: Engineered > Bioreactor > Anaerobic > Unclassified... | reverse complement strand
ACGTGCTGGTAAACGGCGTGCTGACAGTATTTGACGGAAGACACACAGGAGCACTCGCCGGCCAAGTGCTGAAGAGATAACCATAGCAAGCAGCCCAGGTCAGGCAGTGTTCGCCTGCCTGGGCGTATTCTTATTAAGCACAATACGGTAGTAATCCACAATCAGCGTATCTATCTCCCGGCTCTTATCTAGCACAGCCGGGCAGTTAAGATTTGTCGACGCTCTTGCCAGTTGTGCCAGTTCTACCCTGAGTTGTGCTATTCGCTGCTTCATCAATACCTCATCGTTTGACAGTCCAGTTACCCCCTCCGACACACGCAATAACAGAGTACCAGCGCAGGCGTGTCGAAAACCCGCGAATTGTGTCTGCCAATATTAATGTACCGTAACGAATATCCATCACACATATGTGCGAATAGGCAGTATCGTACTCGACTTCCAAAAGAGTATACTTCTAGATAGACCTTCCAAAGAGGTGAGACTGATGCGGAGCAGACGGCGCATTATCGCGCTCTGGCTGTTGTTTGCGCTAGGCCTATTCGTTTATCTGAACCAGAGCAGCGTTCTCTTTAAACACCAACCCTCTGCTCCATACTTGCTTGCACACAGGGGACTTGCGCAGACTTTCCCGATGAGTGGCATCACCGCCCAGACAAACACAGCAGCGCGCATCTACGAACCAGAACACCCCTACCTTGAAAACACGCTTGCATCAATGGAAGCCGCGTTCGCAGCCGGAGCAGACATGGTCGAACTAGATATCCAGATGACAAGAGACCGCCAACTAGCAGTATTTCACGATAGCCTGCTAGAATACAGGACTGATTTGACCGGAAGGGTAAGAGATTACACAATGAAAGATCTCAGGCTTGCTGATGTAGGGTACGGCTACACGGCAGATGAGGGCAAGTCCTACCCCTTCCGGGGCAAAGGCGTCGGGCTTATGCCTTCTCTCGATGAGGTGTTTTCGCACTTCCCGGATCATGCGCTATTAATTCATATAAAGAACACCGAACCCGAAGAAGCAGAGCTGCTCGTGCGTTATCTTGACGCACTTCCGCCGGAACGGCTTTCGCAAGTCGCGGTATACGGCCCTGATAAGAGCATTGAGCTCGTAAGTTCTGCGTTTGGCGAGCTTCGCGTAGCGTCCAGACAGAAGATGATGAAATCAGTTATATCGTACGTTTTTCTAGGCTGGACAGGGTACGTGCCTCCCGGGCTTCGCAACTCGTACCTGCCTCTGCCTTTAAGATATGCACGCATGCTCTGGGGATGGCCACATCGGTTCGTCCAGCGTATGCAGCGGGTCAATACGCTGTTTGTGCTTGTAGCCGGCGATGGCACCTGGTCAGAAGGTTTTGATACCCCCGAAGACATAGAGCAAATCCCCCGAGGCTATTCGGGTGGTATCTGGACAAACCGCGTGGACGTAATCGCACCTCTCGTAAAATGACGCAACTAGAGGTCTGTCGAGACAGAGCCTTTTGAGCACAAGAGCACGAGTCTGGCCTTTGCTATCTCGAAATCAGCGAGAGATTCGGTGTACGCCGCTTTCGCTTGGTCGGCAAGCGCGGCTGCCATCATCACTTCGGTTTCGGTTGCAAGCCCCTGCTCGTGACGTGCGCGCACAGTCCTCCATTCTTCGTGCGCTTTCGCATACGCCTCAGACTTCGCGCTGAACTTGACGCGCGCAGCTTCTACCTGAGGCACCTGCGCCCTGACGGCGAATTCGATGCTGCGTTTTTGCATGTTCAGCTTTATCTGCGCCTCAGTCACTACATCTTGCAGATACTGCACCTCAAGCGGCAATAGCGGCGGATACGTGTTGGCAAGTTGCAACGCAAGTTGTGCTGTCTGCACATCTTTTTCAGCACTGTAGATTTCAAACCTGTTGGCGAGCGCTTGAGTGACCAAGGTTTCGACGTCACCGTATCCCAGCTGAGAAGGCCCGTATATGCTTGAGACGATCAGCGAATCATGCGGGCTGTAACCTGTCAGGTCAAGCAGCGATAGTGTGGCTGACTTCTTTAGCGATTCCAGCATCGCAGACGCGTACACCGCCTCCCAGTAACCGGCCCGAGCGCTCATCACGTGCTGTTGCACCGCAATGCCCGCATCGTAGTACAAACTCGCAACCTGAAGCTGCTCTGAGGCGGCTTCGACCAGCGCAGATGCACTCGACGCCAATTCATTGAGTTTGACTAGTGAGTAGTATGCAGCAGCGGCGCCGTAGACAAGGTTTTCTATAGTGGCGTCTTTCATCCGCTCCAACACGTCTATGGCGGCCTGAGCCTGCGCTGGCAATAGGTACTTGGTCTTGGCCTCGTCGTATGTGGACACGCTCGCCACCTGAGACGCAGCCAGGTCGGCCTGTATCTTGACGAACCTCGCCTGTCGCAGTTTCGCGTCTATGAGTTTTAGCGCATCGCTCGTATCAACCGCACGATCTCGCGCCTGCTCAAGACTGATTTCATGCTGTGCCGCAGCCGCAACCGTACCAGGCGCAATTCCGGCAGCAAGCATAACAAGCAGCACCACGCTAAGCACGGTAGCCGAACGAGGCCTTCCCATGCGCGACGTGATCTTTGTCAGCACGAGGTAGCCTACCGGCACGATGAACAGCGTCAGCAAGGTTGACGTCAGAAGTCCACCCATAATTGCAAGCGCCAGCGGAGCGGTGAGTTCTGAGCCCTTTCCGCCGCCTACGGCCATGGGCACAAGTCCGAAAACGGTAGTAAGTGAAGTCATCAGAATTGGTCTGAACCTCGTTGCTCCTGCCTGAAGCAGCGCGTTGCGCACATCCATCCCCTCTTTTCGAAGCTGGTTTGTGTAGTCGACGAACACAATGGCATTGTTCACCACAATCCCTGCGAGTGTTATGAGCCCGATGATTGACGGCACATTCATCGCATGTCCTGTAAGAAACAACGCAAGAACAGAGCCCAGAGCCGCCAGCGGCACGCTCGTCATGATAACAAACGGCTGAGACAGCGATTCAAACTGAGCAGCAAGCACCATGTACGTGAGTAACAGAGCTATCACAAGCACGAAGCCGAGCGACGAGAACGCTGCCATCATCTCGCGCGTCTGGCCGGTGAACTCGACCCGGTAGCCCTCGGGAAGCACAATCTTGCCGACTTCTTCTTCCGCGTCTTGCAACACGCTTCCCAGGTCGCGGCCTGAGACCTCGGCCTGCACCCGCACGACTCTAACTTGGTTTCTTCGGTTTATGGATACCGGCCCAACGTCTCGCACAACGTCGGCCACCTGCCACAGCGGAGTAACTTGGCCAGATACTCCCGGCAGCAGCATGTTCTGTATGTCAGGCACGCTGTCTCGGTAGGCACTGTCCAGCCTGACAACAACATCGTACTCAGTACCCGCCACACGTAACCTTGTGGCTGTCTCACCCTGGATGGCGGCTCGCACCAGCACTCCTATCTGACCTGCAGACATCCCTGCGTAAGCCGCTCTAGTTCTATCCACCCTGACCTGCACTTCCGGAGAGCCCTCTTCGACCTCGCTCTTTACGTTTCTTACAGAGTCAACCCTTTTGAGTCTTTCTTCCACCTCTCGCGCGAGTTCACGCAAGACGGCATGGTCTTCTCCACTGATGCTGACTTCTATCGGTGCGCCCATGAACTGATCTTCACCGACCACTCCTTTGACCTGAGACACGCTAATTCTGGCGCCAGGCACAGTCTCAGCCACCTTAAGCAGCTGCTCTCTTACCTCTTGTGTGCTCAAGACGCCGTTCTGTGCGTCCAGTTTTACGCTTATTGAACCAAGTTCGCTTCCGCCTGAGGCGGCTGCTGCGAACGCGTAATCCGAGCCTCCGACAGAAGAAGTGTACATAGAAGTTTCCTCAAATTCGGCCACAGCACGCTCCATCAGACGCACCACTTCATCTGTGTCATCGAGCCGTGTGCCTTTCTCGCACGATACCTCTATCCTTATCTCTCCCCTGTCCATCGCGGGCAAAAACTCGGTGCCTATGTAAGGGTAGATAAGCAGTGCAGAACCGATGGCCAATACCACAACGGCTGCTGCAATCCATAGCCTGTCGAGCAAATACGCAAGGCCTGCCCTGTATTGGGAAGCCACCTTGGACAGAAAGCCTCCCACCGATGAGCTCAACGTACCTTTTGCCTCGCCGCTTTGGCCCATCTTGAGAATCCAGCTCGCCGCAACAGGCACCACCGTCAGCGCCGACACCAGCGAGCAGCCTATGGAAAACGTAACGGTGAGCGCGAGTTCCCGGAACAGGTGCGAAGCAAGGTCACTCGTAAACGCTATGGGCAGAAACACCGCAAGGTTCGTGAGCGTGGATGCGGTTATCGCCATTCCGACTTCTTCGGTGCCTCTGATGGCGGCTGCGGCAGGCTCAAGCCCTGTGTGCTGATGGTGGCGGTATATGTTCTCAAGCACAACTATCGAGTTGTCAACAAGCATACCCACGCCAAGCGCGAGTCCGCCTAATGACATCAGGTTAAAAGTGAGTTTTCCGAAATACATGAGCGCACAAGTTGCAACCAGCGATACGGGTATTGAAAGCCCGATGACCACCGTGGAGCGCCAGTCCTGAAGGAACAAGAACAGCACTATTACGGCGAGCACCGCACCGAACAGAGCGCTCTGAGAAACTGTAGCCACGGCAGTGTTGATGAAGTTCGACTGGTCTTCGGTAATAGCGCATGTGACACCGGGAGGCAGCGTGCTCGCTATGTGCTGAACAGCACGCATCACATCGCGCGCCACCTGCACCGTGTTGGTGCCGGACTGCTTCTGTACGTAAAGACACACACTGGGCTGGCCGTTGTAGCGGGCATAGCCTGTCATCTCATCCGCCTTAGCGCTTATGCGTGCGATGTCTTCAAGTCTGACAACCGCGCCGGAGGGAGATACAATCTGAACCAATGACATGTCATACAAGTCGGCGAACTCGCCCAGGGTACGTACTTTGGCGCGCCTTGTACCGTAAAGAATGTCTCCACCTGGAAGCGACAGGTTTTCCTGCCTTAGAGCCGCCGTAACGTGCGAAATGCTGAGCGTATACGTTTCGAGGATTCTGGGATCTACGTCCACGAAAACCTTGCGCTCCACGCCTCCTACGATACTGACAGACGCTATTCCATCAAGCCGCTCTATCGCCGGCTTCACCACATCGTTGGCAAGATCGGTGAGTTCCTCAATACTGACCATGCCTGCAAGATCTATGCGCATAACCGGCAGCGCACTCATATCCGCCTTTATGACTGACAGGTGCTCGACATCCTGAGGCAGAAACCGAGCAACCATGTCCAGCCTTTCCCTTACGTCTATAGCCGCTTGGTCTAGGTTTGTGCCCCAGGCAAAGCGTGCAACGACCATAGCCAGACCTTCACTGCTCGACGACTGGATTCTGTCAAGTCCAGCCATCGCCGCTACCGCTTCCTCAAGCCTTCGAGTCACGAGGTTCTCAACCTCAACGGGAGCGGCTCCGGGATATCTTGCTACTACTACTAGAATCGGGTATTCGATGTCAGGCAACAAGTCTACCGGTATTGACTGAAAACCGATGACGCCGAGCAACACCGCCATGAGTACGAACATTACGGTGGTAACAGGGCGTCTCACTGCGAATCTCGAGGGTGACATCACTCAGTTCCTCCGCGAACCACCACACGCATGCCCGATCTCAAGAAAGTCTGTCCCTTCACCACCACAAGGTCGCCTTCTTCTGCGCCTTCGACCACTTCGACCATTCTGCCGTCTGATACGCCGAGCTTCACAGGTCGGCGCACCGCCTGATCGTCAACGACTATGAAAACTGCAGGCTCCACACTGCCCCCGACAATACACTGTTCGGGTAGTGCCAGTACTTGCCGGCGTGTCTCTTCCGCGATACGTGTCTCTACCATCATCCCGGCACGCAGCGAGGCATGTTCGGGCAGTTCTACCCTCACTTTTACAAGCCTAGTCCTCGGATCAGGAGCGGGAGATATGCCAGTTATCTTGGCGTCAAGACACACGCCGAGCGACGGCACGTACACGCTGAGAGCATCTCCTTCGCGTACCGCCTGCGCCTGCTTTTCGGACAGCATGAACTCAGCGAGCATGGGATGTGTCTCAACAAGTGTGATGACAGGCATTCCGGGTGAAGCGATCTCTCCTGCACTCACGTTGACGTGCTGCACTCGACCGCTAAAAGGCGCGCGCAGCACGGTATCTGAGATCTGCGCTCGCGCCACTTCGAGTGATACCTCAGCCTGCTTCTTCTGCGCTTCGGCAATTCGCAGCACCTGCTCAGATGAACCCGCTTCAACTGCACTTGCACTTGCCTGCGCAAGTTCTAGCTGTGCGAGCGCCACGTCTAGCTGCGTCTTGGCCGCCTCGTACTGTGCAAGCGATATAGCGTGCTGATTGTAAAGTCCGCCCATGCGCTCGTAATTCGCTCGCGCCGCGTCAATCTGCGCACGCGCCTGTTTGAGCGCAGCTTCAGCCTGCGCAGCTTCAAGCACCACGCTTGAGGTTCGCTGGCGTTCTAAGTTGGCGCACGCCAGCTCATACGTCGCCTCGGCCGCCCTCAGCTGGTTTTGGTAGTCGGTTGAGTCGAGTATCACGAGTAGCTCGCCTTGCTGCACGTCTTGCCCGATCTTAACGCGCACTTCTGCAACCCTTCCGGCCGCTTTCAGCGCCAAGTTTGCAGTACTAACAGGTACGAGCGTGCCCACAGCGCGCACACTGCGCTCGAGGTCGCGGATTTCGAGCTTGACTACCTCCACGCTCACTGGCGCTTCGGGTTCTGCCTCCCCCGGCGCCCTCTGGCCATGGATGCGAAAGCCCACAGCCACCGCCATCCCCGCTACGACAGCAAGCACAATGAACCAGGATAGAACCCGCTTCACTCCGATCCACCTTCCACGTCGCTAAGTGACATCTGCGTGAACTCAAAGAACTTAAGACCAAGAGGTTTGAGCTGCTTGAGCACCTCAATTCCGGCTTGAGTCGTGACGTACATCTTGCGAGGATGCGCTCCAAGAGTATCCCATGACGATTGCAGCAGCCCCTTGGATTCAAGCCTCCGCAACATCGGATACAGAGTGCCGCTTTGGATACGTATGCCGTGCTGTCTAAGCACTTTGGCCAGTTTGTAGCCGTACTGGCCCTCGCGTAGCAGCGCAAGCGCTGCAACCTGGTGTATTCCTCTGATGAGTTCGTCCTTTATCTTGGGGTCGTCAAAACACACTTCTTTCTCTGCCACAGCGGTAAGCCCCCTTTGTGGCTTTCAGTTGGTGTGGGATCGTATACACTGTATTCTTCTACAATACTGTATCAGCCTACATATCTACAATGCAACAGCAAAAAAGCGAGGCACCGAAGCACCTCGCCCTGTATCCAGCTCTAGGTAACAAGTCTCCTTCGAGAGTTCAGTTTCTCGTGTTCACCGGACACGACTATGTCGCGTATGCCGCACACTGCTTGGTACACCTCTTCAAAAGAGGTGTAAAGCGGCGAAGGAGCCAGCCGGATTATGTCGGGCGGACGAAAGTCAGGCACAATCCGCCGCCGTTTCATCGCCTCACATATTTGCCATGCAGATTCATGGCAGAGAGCCACATGGCCGCCGCGCGCACCCGACTCTCTCGGCGTACCGCAGCCAAATCCTAGTTCACTGAGAACATCGTCGACCATATCAATAAGAAACGCCGTGGCCCTGACAGATTTCTCTCGGATTCGTTCTATCCCTGCTTCAAGCATAACATCAAGCACCCCGAACAGCGCGGCACTACCCAAAATGCTTGGCGTGCCGATCTGGAACGCTCCTGCGCCTGAAGCCTTCTCAAACCAGGTGTTCATCTCAAACTGAGTGCTCTTCCGGTGTCCCCACCATCCAGCAAGGCTCGGAGTAGTGTCTCTATGTTTCTTGTTCAGGTACAGCGCAGCAGTCGAGCCCGGGCCACCGTTCATATACTTATACGTACACCAGAATGCGAAATCCACATCCCAGTGCCCGAAGTGGTGAGGTACAACCCCTGCCGAGTGGCTGCAGTCAAACCCGAGCACAATGCCTCTCGTGCTTGCCTCGCGCGCCAGAAGCTGCATATCCAGAAGTTGGCCGCTTCGGTAAAGCACTGACGGCATCACCGCCACCCCGATGTCCGGTGTCATCGCCCGGATTACTGCCTGTTCTGTGATGAACCTGCCGTCTTCGCTCTCTACCATTTTGAGTTGTCCGCCGAGAAGCCTAGCATCGGCATCCAAAGCGTACAAGTCAGAAGGGAAGTTCTGGTTGTCCGCGAGCACAGTTCTCTTGTCCACCGGCATCTGGCTGAGAAACGACAGAACAAGAGCATGCAGATTCACGGTGGTAGAACCGGTCACAACGACCTCGTCCGGCTCTGCTCCGACAAGCGGTGCCATCATCTCGCCTAATCGCTCGCCGTACTCAAACCACGCAGGCTCGGCATCAAGCCATCCGTCTATCGCGAGTTTTCGCCACTCATCCAGAGCTCGGAGAACCGTCTGCTCTGCGTCCTTGCAGAGCAAGCCAAGCGAATTCCCGTCAAGGTAGATCATTCCGGACACGCGTCGAAACCTGTCTCTGAACCCTGCCAGCGCGTCCTGGCTATCAAGCGCTAACGCTTTGTCGTGCCATGCGCAACCGCTCACCTGCTCCACTCCCCAAAACAGAGTCTATGGCGTACGCTCAAGCCCTTCTTTTATGACGTGCCATATCTCGGGCTTTTCAAAGCCGCGCCGCCACGAAGCTATCCCAGCGAGTGAGTACTTGTGCACAAGTGCGACTCTGCTAGCCATCGAACGTTCGTCCTCTATCCACACTTTGTACTGGGCGCCGCCATCGCGGAATACTCCGAAGTTCTGACCTGTCGCAGCATCCCACTGTATTACGGCGCTCTTGTCGCTAAGTATCTGCTCTATCTGCTGCATGCCTAGAGCTCTTGACGTCACGGTGAATACCCCGTCTTTGGTTTCTTCACACCAAAGCCTGGTATAGAACGGCACACCCAAGAGCACTTTTTTGGCCGGAACTTCCTCAAGCACCCCTGTAATACCCTTTTCGACCCACGGAAGGCTCCCCACAGAACCAGCAGTTCTGGAAGCCGAGGGGTGCTCGTCGTACGCCATGACCATCATGTAGTCAAGCACCTCACCGAGCGCGCGTCTGTCGTATACCATTGACCAGTTGCGGCTTGTGGACTTGACAGTTACGTCCATCGATAGCACAAGCCCCTGTTCACGGCAAAGCGGAGCAAGCTCGCGCACGAACTGGGTAAGGTAGTCTTTGTCCTCATAGTACACGTTCTCAAAATCTATGTTTATTCCGTTGAGATCGTAAAGAGCAGCGTACGCCAGAAGTTGTTGTATAACCGCTTCGCGTAGTTCGAGGCTTCTCAGAACGGGGCTTGTGCGTTTTGGGTCAAAACCGTTGTCCACGAGCGCCCACACTTGAAGGCCCTTCTGGTGCGCCCACCTCACGTACGCCGCATCCGCTTTGTTCTCGATCGTGCCATGCTCGTCCAGCAGCGAAAACCAAGTCGGAGATATCACGTTCAGACCGGGCATGTCCGGTATCTGCGAGGTGTCCGGATTTCGGTTTAGGACATGCTCCCACGTCAGATTGATCTTACCGTCGGGCTGCCATGGCGGACTGAACACCTTGTCGGGTACTTCAGGCAGAATCGGCTCGGTATGTTCAATGTCTCGCTCGTTTACAAAGCCGTAATGGCCACTCTGCGTTCCAGCGATGTACCAACCGTCGCCGAACGCAACCACGCGCAGCGGCTCATTCTCAGCCAGCCTTTTCACGATCGGTTCTCGTATAGACGCGCCCGTCCTCAAGACGGCATTCTTGCGCGCCACAATCGCTGTCTCTATCTGCTTCGTGAGGTTATCATAGAAGACAGTAGCGGCTTCTGAGTAGTATCTCCCGCGTACGCTGTACAATGGCTCCAGCACATCCATCGGAACGTACACCTCATCGTCAAGCAACATTACGGGAACGTTCAGCAGCAGAGGCTCTCTGTTCACGAAGGCAGTCAGAGACTCGGTGCTCATCTTGACCAGCCTGTCTCTCGTGGTGATGACCACCGACCGTGTGTCCTCATCCCAGAATATGTACGGGTCGAAGTACTCCCTGACCACATCTATTGGGAGCAATATTGTCCCTTGAGAGATGTACGGTCTTCCGGATACCTCCACACCATCAACTATGAGCACGGGGTTATTCGGGTCGGGAGGCTCTGCCATTTGGTTTGTCGGGACGTGCTCAAGCAGTACGGGATACGCCAGATAGCCTACCACTGCTAGTAATATCAACGCTAAGATTACTACCCCAGGGCTTAGACGCGGGCGGCGCTTACGCTGCCTTCTGGTATCGATCATTGTTATTCTGTCTCCTGCAAAGATGGCTTATGGGATAGCGAAACTTCGACAGATTAATCAGGTTTACCTCTTAAAAAGCCAAACGCAGAGAGCTGCAAAAAGTGTGCAGAACTCGAATACGCGTTGACGACGCACATCTGCAGCTCTACACTATAATTGAATGATTGCTCAAGTATTGGAGAGATGCAGTATGCGCCGAGTAACCTGCGACGATCAAACTGTGGACGAGCGCAAGGTAGCGCGCGCCGCAAGTCTGCTTCCTTCGGACATAACTTCGCTTGCAGAGTTGTTCAAGGCAATGGGGGACGAGACCAGGTGCAAAATCGTGTGCGCGCTTATGCATGAACAGCTGTGTGTGTGCGAGATCGCGCGGGTTGTGGACTCTAGCATATCCAACATCTCACATCACCTGAGAAA
>Ga0334890_1005410_pt1 | contig 10810 bp, 9 predicted proteins | sample GraSluR1_MG_3_FD_207220 | JGI IMG/M metagenome (GOLD analysis project Ga0334890, IMG submission 207220) | Sludge microbial communities from methane-producing bioreactor in Wageningen University, Netherlands - Granular Sludge_31_08-R1 | ecosystem: Engineered > Bioreactor > Anaerobic > Unclassified... | reverse complement strand
CATGTCCGCTCTGGCAGTCAAGATCAGGATGAGGATTGCTGGCTTAGTTGCCCGAAGTTGTTGGCAAAGTTCGAGTCCATCCACAAGCGGTAAGTTTAGATCAAGAACAACCAAATCGTAGTCTATTGAGAGGCTGCTATATAAGCCATGTTCGCCATCCAAGGCTAAATCCACGGCATAACCCTCTTGCCTTAACTTGATAGCAATCGTGTTTGCGATGTCCTCCTCGTCTTCTACGATTAGAATTCTCACGGGCGGTCCCTGCTAATGCCTAATTTACCATATCATCGTAACAAGGGTGGTGTTAAGTGGATGTAAGTCTCAATAGGTTCTTTATATTATATCCTTTAGATTTAGTGTCCCTTTTTTGCGGGAAAAATTTTGAGAGGGGTCAGGTATTCCCAGGCTCAACACTGTCCAATCAAACCCTGGGCAGTATCGCCGACCAGGGTTGAGCGATGGTCGGTCCGCTTTTCTACCAACCAGAACCTCTTTATGGAAAAAGGTGAATTTAGATCTTTCAAATTTAGAAACGGAGGTGTGCCATGACAAATAAATGGGTCAATAATTTCGCGGCTCGGGTGGGCGCAATCCACGTCCCCACGGATGAGCCGGAGGTGGTCCTGAGCGAGATCCTCAACGCCTATCGGGAGTTCTACGGTCTGTGGACGAGCCGGACGCAGGCGACACCGATCAATGCTGAGCAGGCCAAAATGATGCTGTGGGACCTGCGCCTGGGTTTGCGGGAGATCGACCCGCTCACCCACGTGGAAAAGGGTCCCATTGAGAACACAACCCTCTTCACAGCGGCGGTGGCGTGGGTCAATTCCGTTCTGGATAGCAACGACCCGCTCCAGGAAGGGGTCGTGTTTGTGTTCGTGCACACCAAACCGGTCTGGTCGGCTAACCCGATCAATTCACTGGCTTTCGAGAACCTGCTCAAGCGGATGAACTGGTCCTATCAGGGTCCGGCGCGACTTTGTCTCGTGGGCAACACTGGCGAACTGCCGCCCTTTATCAGCAACATGGTGGCGACGGTAGAGCTGGCCTACCCGGGACCGCCCGAGATCCGCCAGATGTTGGCTGCCACCATGCAGCTGCCGATCAGCGAGATCCCCCACGCCCTAGTGGATGCCATGCGGGGGTTGTCCAACCGGCAGGCGCTGCAAGCTGCCCGCCAGGCCGGCACCCGCCGCTCCAAACCTGAAGAAGCCGTGCAGGTGATCACCCAGGCCAAGATCGAAATGCTGGAAACCACCGCCCCCTTCGTCAAGTTCCTGCCCATCGTCGAGGATCCTCCGCCTTTGGTGGGTGTGGATGGCTTGCTCAACTACGTCCTCCAGCTCAAATCTCTGGTGGAGCACCCGGAACTGGGAGTCTCCCCGGGTGGGGGGATCATGCTGCTGGGTGAGCCGGGCACCGGCAAATCCAGTTTCGTCCGCTACCTGTCCCACCTGATGCAAACGCCGGTGGTGATCTTCAACTTTGCGGACATCATGGGCAGCCTGGTCGGACAGAGCGAAGGACGTCTAAAGCAGGTCATCCGTGCGGTAAACGCGATCGGTCCCGTCATCGTCCAGATGGATGAGATCGAAAAGCAGATGCCTTCCATGAAGGGCCAGGCATCCGATGGCGGGTTGGGCACCCGGTTGGTGGGGATGATCCTGCCCTGGATGCAGGATGTGTTCGACCTCAATCAACCGATCATCTTTGTCGCCACCAGCAACCTGGCAGCAATCCACAACCTGCCTCCCGAGCTGATATCCCGCTTTCAGGTCTTCAAAGTGGAGGTGCCGGATCAGGCAAGCCTGGCAGAGATTTTTACCGTCCATCTTGGCAAAATTACCAGCCACGCCTTTGACACCCTCGCACTGGCCCACTCCCTGGCCGCGAGCATGAAAGAGCGCCAGCCTGTCGGCCGTGATGTGGTCCAGATCATCCGCTCAGCCCAGGCACATGCGGTCTTTGAGCGCCAGGTCAATGTCCCCACCATGGACGATATCCACTACGCCATAAACGCCCTGCGCAACGAGATGGTGGAAATCCCGGTTCCTGGGGGCAGCCCGATCTGGGCCAAGCCCGTGCGAGGAAAATCCTCTGAGAAGAAATCCGCAGCCACAAATCTCCCGCGGAGCCTGCCCGGCGCGGGGGTGATCGATTTTTCAAATAACTAGAAAGGATGGAAACCATGAGCAAAACGCTCACCAAGAAACTGGCGGATGTGCATATCGAAGCGCCAAACCTCCAGAAAGCCTTTGACTTGCTGGGGCTGGCAGTCAAACAAGACGCCCAGTTCCAGCTCTACGGACGGCGGGGAAAAGCAGATCTGGTGATTCCCGCCGAGATCATCCGCAAACTCGGCCTGGATCCTTTGAAATTTTCGGACGGTATCGGCATTGACATCCACCCGGATGGGTCAGCCGCTCTGATCTACGACCACTACAACCAGCGCCAGGCGACCTTTCTGGAAGAAGCCCTGGGCGCCCTCAACGAGCTGGGACGTCAGGCCGACCAGCTCCGACAGCTGCAGGCTGAGGGGTACCTTATCGAACCAGCCATCAAAGAAGGTCAGCTCGCCCTGAACGTCTGGGCGCCAGAAGCTGGCACGTCCGCCTGGGGCGAACAAGCACCAGGAGGTGGGGCATGGTAAGCAGGAGACAAGGCATCAAAATCTCAGTTACCGCGCAGGGGTTGACCGTGGAAGCGCAAGGCTATCAGGGGAAAGCCTGCGAGGCCATCCTCAACGACCTGCTCCCCCGCCTGGGGATGAACCCTGCCGAAGCAGAACCCAAAGCGGAATACTGGCAGCAGGAGCAGTCCCAGCAACAGAATCTGAATCAGTGAACCTTCTTTGGCAAATGGCGCCTGTTGAATCGAGAACAACATGACTCCTTTGGCAGCGTAGATATCTGTCCGGCGGAACAATCTGTAAATGCATCATGGACGCCGGCTTCCTGTACCTGGCCCACAATGAGCTCTATTCATGGGTCTTAGACGATAATATCGAAGACCCTCTGGGCGCCATCCCCCGCTTATTACAACGAAGCATCCGAGCAGGATGAAAACCAGGGAGAAATTTTCCCAACACATTACAACCAGAACAAACCCGGATGCTTCGTGAAAAACATAAGTTGACAGAGGAAGCGTTCGTGACCACCCGGCGACGGCAGGTGAAACCCCCTTATTTTCTAACTCAAGCGGTTTCCGTTGAACACCCTTCCTTCATTGTTTTATGAAGACAGGGTGGTATACTTACACTGTAAGCACAGGAGGAACGATGATTCGACGATTGTTCAACTCAGGTAATAGTGTTGTCCTATCCATGCCAAAGGAATATCTTGAAAGTTTAGGCGTCGCTGTCGGTGATGAGCTCACCCTGCAACTCGATCACGTTCGCAAAAGGCTCATCCTGGCACCGATGGAAAAGGAAATCGAAAAAGCCGGGATTGACGAAGCCTTTGCAACTCAGGTCGCTGAGTTTATTGACCGCTACCGCCCCGCTTTACAAGAATTAGCCAAGTGATCCAATACCTCACGCCAGAACAAGCGCTCTTCATTCATAACCGGCTTATTCAAGAGACCGGCGGGATTCACGGCGTGCGGGATGTTTCGATGCTGCTTTCAGCCCTTGGCAGACCCCAAGCCACCTTTGACAAGCGACCCCTTTATCCCGACTTGTTTTCACAAGCAGCCGCGCTGCTGGATTCGCTCATTCGAAATCACCCTTTTCTGGATGGTAACAAACGCACTGCCATCACGGTGACGGCGCTGTTCCTTCAAAAAAACGGGTTCCAGCTGGTCGTTGCAGGTGATACGCTGGTGCGTTTCACATTGGCTTGTGCCCAATCCCAGGTTGACCTGGAGGATATTGCGGCCTGGCTGGAGAAATTTAGCGAACCGTTCTAGGGAACTTTTAACCATTAGAATCCGCGAGATTGATAACACCTACACAGGGATTTGCTAAGATTTGCTCATAATTGTTCAAACTCTGACCCAACTCTCGCGTTATCTGGCTGCTTCAACGTTAAGTCTGGAATAACGTCGGGCCGAGCAGTATCCATCAATGATCCAGCTGAACCCGGCTTATCGGTAAATCTTAAACCACGGACCGAAAAACGCGAATGGACAGCCATCTCGCTCATTTCCTATGTCTCGGCCTCGCTGATCCCTGCAAGTTTGCTGGCAAGTTTCAAAGTCGTCAGGCCTTCGCCTTGGCTTCGGGCGACCCTGATTCCTACCTCTTGCAGTCTTCGGTACTCCTCCCCCCTTTCTGAAAAACATCCTATCCTTTGCCCCTAAATGAAATCTTATTCTAATTCTTGATATTTATCTATACGAAAGACAGCGCCACCTCTTATCCCAGATTTTCACGGGATGCTGCGGCTCAAGTCACGCACAGCGACCCCAGACCCCCCTGATCCCTTTTTACGACACCCAAAAAAAGATCTCCTTTGCGTACCTTGCGACCGATTGATCCCCTCACCAACCTCCGTGGTTTAGGCTGGTGAACTAGCCCCGATTAAACTGCCCTGTCCCTCAAATTAAATCTTCCCCATGCGAACCCATCTATAGAAAGGATTCCCGATGAAAATATACATCTCTGGCGATCTAAAGTCGCGTATGGCGTCCGTCGCCCGGTTTGTGGGCGGACGGACCACGATCCCCGCCGTCCAATCGCTCCTACTCAAGGCGGATCGGGACGGGATGCGTCTGACGGCCACCGATCTGGTGGTGGGCATTGACGCCCGCATCCCGGCTCAGGTTTCCAGTGTGGGTGAGGTCCTCATCCCGCCCAACATCGTTAACCTGGTGGCCGGGGCTTCCAAGGTCACCCTCCAGAAACGGGAGAAGTATGACCTGGACATCCGCACCGATGCCTACGCTGGCAAGTTAAAAGGGCTGCCCACAGAAGAATACCCCCCAGGGCCGTCCCTGGAAACTGAAATCCTGTCGGTTCCGATCACCGTGTTCAAGGAAATGCTGGCGGTAGCCGGGTTTGCCGGTGGCGCGGTGGACAGCTTGAAATTCGGCTGGCGGCAGCTGGATGAACAAAAGGTCCGGGTGACTGCGCTGGGGACTAACGGGATTATTGCTGGCGTGTATTCCTGCGATATCCCGGGCAGGATCGAAGCAGACGGTCAGGTCACCTTCCCGGCTGCCAGCGTCCGCATATTTGAAGCCCACACCGCGTTATCCGACTCTCAGACCATCACCCTGGGCACGAGCAAGGGCAAACTGATGGCCAGCGATGGCGCTTCCACAACCTGGGCCTGTTTGTCCGAGGTCCCCTTCCCGGACATCGCCCAAGCCTTCCAGCAATTTAACCAGCCCATCAGCACAGGAATCCTCAAACTTCAGGAGCTGGATTTTGGCGCCAGTAAAATGTTAGCCCTCCTGTCCGGCGATAAGGCGACCGCCGGGCTGATGCAATTTGGTGAAGATGAGCTTCTGATGTCCTCCCAGGAGACCGAGCTGGGGAACGGTCGCTTCTCGATTCCCTTTGTGGAAAGCACCTTGAAGGAGGACGTCACGCTGGCGATCAATTTCGAGCTGGTGCGCCGGGTCGCAAGCATCTTCCTGAGCGTGAGCGAACAGAAAAACGCTGGCAACGTCCAGGCAGCCGTGATCGCCCCCAGCAAACCCCTCATTCTCAAGATGACCACAGCTGGCAAAGGACGTCTGGCGGCGCTGATCATGGCGATGCAGATGAGCGCCCCACCAAGTTCGGCTCTCGAAACAGAGATCGAACAAGAATCAGACGACCCCGAAGCGCTGGAGGCGGATGAGGCCTGAACATTTCGGTCATTCGAGGCGCCGGGCGCTGCTCCAGACCAGCGGGTTGAGGTCCTGCCCAAAACCCCTTGACCACAAAAGGATGTGACGATGCGTGAATTCCAAGTGACAACATTTATCCACCCCGAGCAGGTCGGGGCGGTTTATCTTTCACCCAACCGGATGATATCCACCCCGCAAGAGACCGGCGTCACCTGCTTCGGATTGGCGTTGGACGAGTCGGCAGTGGTTGTGGCAGGCGTTTTTGGCGGCCGCCAAACCAACCTGGATGATCTTTTTAATCACAAGATCAACTGGTATCCCTGCCAATGTCACCTCAAGTCGGGCGGCGACCCGCTGCCCTTCACCCTGTCCCTGCAGGACACCCAGCTCTATCCCTACGACGACCTGGATATCGGCAGCCTGCGCTTATGTTTGCACAAGGGCACGCTGGCCAGCCAGGATCTGGCCTATCTGGGGGACCTGCCCCGATTCTATTGCTGGGCTGAAAGAGGCTGCCCTGCGCCTGTACTTTCGCTGCTGTTTGAAAAACTGCAAAGGATCGCCGCACTTCCGCTGGACCCGGATTGGTATCCCGCTCTCTGGCAGGCCTTGGTTGCCGGGGGGTACGCCACGCCCTGCCGCTCCTTCGGCGGGTTTGCACCCCTGTGGGAGGTGATCATCACCCAGGAGGAATGGCAGTCCCTGGTGCTCTGCCTGGTAAAAGACGGGGTACTGCGATGAACTACGATCTGATCCACGCCATCGAACCACCCCAGCCGGGCGGACGGGCGCTGGTCACCGGCTGGCCGCACCGCCTGACAGACCCGATCATCCAGGATCTGGCTCGGGCGGTCGGGGGAACGGTATTTGTCGTTCAACACCTCATCTGGGCTCCCGTCGACCTGGCGGAGGCGCTCGGGATCGAAGGGGATTTCCCCGCCGACATAGAAGGCGCCCACAACCAGTTCAGCCTGGTCTTTTCGGCCGCAGCCGGGGCCGAAACGGCCTCCCAACTGGCCACCCGCCTGATGGCAGTTCACAACTATTTGGCGCCGGGCGGGTGGGTGATGTTCGACGCCCCCAAGGAGATCCTACTCACCCACGCCACCGTTTGGGCGCAGCGCCTGTATCAGATGTTTCAAGAGGTGCGGGCCACGGACAATGCCCACGGCAAACTGACCGTGACGGGCTATAAGCGCGGCAACCGCCGCATCGAAGACGCCCAGGTCGTCAGCATTCGCCAGTTCCTGACCTTCGCCAAAAACGATACTTTTCCAAACAACGTCCCACCCTTCAGAATCACCCTCCCCGCTCCCCCGACGCACAGCGCTCGGCTGTATTTCCGTGCCAGGGTTGTGGATCTGGACGCCCTGGCAGCCAGAGCCGCCGCCCTGCCCTGGGATACCCGCAAAATAGCCAACGACCTGTTCGGGTGGCGCCGACCGCCGGTCTTCCCGGCGATGGCCCTGCGCAAACGGCTCTATGGCGCGCTGATGGCCTCGGGTGTGCTGGGCGCCATGCGTCTGACCTCCCCCACCACCGGGCACGTCTGCATCGTGCGGGGCGACTCCCGCCGGGTCGAACGGGAGCGGACCCAACAAGACACCCGCCAGCAGATTGGGGCCTTTGAAAGCCGCATCGCGGTGCTGGACATCGAAACCAGCGATCTGGTCACCTACAATCCACAAAAGGTGGGGCAGGTGCGCACCTTTCTGGAGGAATGGGCTGAGCCCCTGGCTGAAAAACTCCAGGACGCCTTCCCCGTGGCCTATGACCCGATCCAGACCCCCTACCCCCAGGCGCTGAAACCCGAGCTGGTCAAGGTGATCGATCGGAAATTCTTCGGTCGGAGCGTGGCTAACCTCTCAGCGGACGATGCGCCTTCCCTAACGGTCACCCAGCGCCATGTTACCGCAGCCCTGCTGATCAAAGCCCTGGGAAGGCGGGCGGTGAACCCAACTGCGCCTCAATATCCCACCCTGTCCGAACGGGGCAACCATGCGGTGGTGCTCTCCGGTGACCCGGGCTCCGGCAAGACCTTCGCCTCGATCCGTTTCCTGGAAGGCTTGACCCGCGAATACGCTGGACGTCACCACCTCAGCATCACCCAGCCCGGCGGCTGGCCGCTGTCCGCGGTGATCACCCCACCGGCCAATGTGCCCGGTTTTGAGAAAAGCTTTGCCATCGCAGCCCCCTTGTTTGCCACCCGTGTCGTTTATCGGATTGACGATCTCTATCGGGCGCTGCGTGAAGCGAGGACCTCACCCGTCCCGCTGGCGCTGATCATCCCCCGCACCCGCCTGCGTCAATCCCAGGGCATCACCGCAATCTACGATCTGGATACCCCACCCTTCCGTTCTGAAAACGGGTACCTGAAGCCCAATATCCTCTGCCCCTCCTGCGGCGCAAGCGTGAACGTTCTGGTCCGAACCCGGGATCCCGAGCGCCTCCCGCAAGCGATCCAGGCGGCCTTGACCAACCCGGTCACGCTGCGGGGCGTCAACTGCCACCAGTGCGGCTCGGCGCTTTGGCAGGAGACCGCCAACGGGGAGTTGTATGCTTTGGCTAAAGCCCTGAAGGTCTTCGCCCGTAAGCTGGATCTGGACCTGCTCGGACTGGTGCTGGATGAGGTGCATGAGGACGGCGCCCCCGACAGCAAGCAGGGGCAGGCGATGGCCTGGCTGGTCGACAGCTTCAGCAAGGTGCTGGGCATGTCCGGCACCTTCTACGGCGGGATGGCCAGCAGCAATTTTCAGATCTTCTTCCGCCTGTTCAAGTGGTTTCGCACCCATTGGGGTCTTGAGGACCGGAGCGCCTTCGTGTCCCGCTATGGGAACTGGCGGCGTACCTGGCAGGAAACCGGCAGTCCCCAAGAGGGCTGGGGCGCGCGGGTTGAACTGCCCGGCGTTTCCCCGGAACTAATCTCCAATTACCTGATCAACGACCTGGTCTACATGAGCCTGCAGGAAGCCGGTTTCGACCTGGTGCCTCGTCAGGACCTGCCGGTGCTGGTGGATCCCACCCCGGAAGAACAGCTCGGATTAGACCAGTTGATGGCAGATATTAAAGCCCGGGTCGAAACGGACGGGTCCGCCCATGAAAAGAAGGTATCCGTCAGCGGCGCACATCTGGCCAAACTGCGGGTGCTGCCTTGTGGATTCCACCTGGAACGATTTGCCCAATACTCCCCCGCCTTCCGCTGTGATCGCTGCGGCGAGCCCCAACTGCGCTGCCAGCATACCTGGCCTGTCCCTGAGGATGAGCTACTCGACCAGCCTGAGGGGAACCCCGACGCCCGCCCCGTCCTGAACCCTAATTTTATCGCCGCCAAGGAACAGGCTCTGCTGAGCTTGGTCGGTCGGGAGAAATCGGAAGGCCGACCCTGCCTGATCTACGTCCACCACTCGGGCAAGTACGCGCTGGACGAGCGCCTGACGGCGGTACTCTCGGCCCGGAGTATCCGCACACTCAACGCGGCTAAAATCCGCCCGGACCGGCTGGAACGCGAGATTAACCTGGCGGTCGGCACCGGGACGGACGCGGTGGTGGTGAACCCCCGCCGGGTCGGCACCGGGCTGAACCTGATCGGCACGCCCACGGTGATCTTCTATCAACCGATCTGGTCTGTCTTGACCACCCTGCAGGGCGCGGCTCGCTCCCACCGCCCGACCCAGACCCAACCGGTGCGGGTCTATTATCTGGTCCTGCGGGGCACCGTGGAGGAGGTCATCCTCGGCCGGGTGATCGAGCGCATGGCGGCGATCTTCCTGGCATCCGGCGGCGACAGCGCGGGCATGGCGGCCGTGTTCGACGCGGTCGGCCACGAGGAAACCCTGACCGAACTGCTGGTCAGCTTTGTCTCGCGCCGGGTGCGCTACGACCTGGCTTCGGTCTTTGAGGAACTCAACCACAGCCACAGCGCCGCGCAAGACCGACCCCCTCAGCTGCCACGGTTGGAAGAAGATTACCATCCGGAGGATCTGGACGCGCTCCCCAGCGCGGCTGTCAGCCAGGCGGTCCAGGGAACGCTGTTTTGACCCGTCTCAACTTTGCAAAAGGCCGGGGAAATCCGTCCGATCGCCTGGCCCATTTTAGGACAAGGAGGAACCGATGCATTTTCTCAAGCAGTACCGGCTTGACGGGGGTGACCCGCCCGCCCCAACGGACCTGATGCTTCGAGAGCCACCCAATGAAAGGAGGCACTGATGACGTCCCCGTGACGATCCTCACAACCAGCTACCTGTGGCGCTGCCCGGAGTGCGACACTGGCAACGTGACGCTGGACGTATCCGCCGCCCAGGTGCGCTGCACCCACTGCCACGCCACCTGGCGGGTGTTTGAAGCCCGCCACCGCACCCATGATTATGACAACCAGCCCGGCAAATCCATCGGCGCGCTTCGCAGCCAAAGAGTCGAGATCAGCGCGGAAGCGGCGCTGACCCGCGAGGATGCGGTTAAAGAGCAGGGGGGCAAGTATGTCGTTTTTGAAAAAGAACTGGTAGTCGGGGCGGGCGTGCTGCTGGTGGCAACCGGCTACACTTGGGTCTGCCCGACCTGTAACATGCCCAACTATTTACGGTCACCTCTGGAAAAAGGCAGCGATTTGCTGGCGGCGGGTCAGGACGACCTGACCCTGGCCTGTACCGCCTGTGGGGCAGCCTTTGCAGCCGCTGGGGTCCAGCACACGTCTCATAAAAAGCCCCTCGGGCCGCCGGTTAAGGTATCGGCGGTGTTCGTGCCGCCGGTACGGGAAGTCCGGCGCTAGACCGCCATCGGGCAATTTCACTGATCTGAAATATTTCCAAAATAATGCTCTTGCAGGACATTTCAAAACAGGAGGTTTCTTTGAATAATAAGGTTTGCATCGCTTTTCCCCCCACCTCAGCCCAATCCCTGGGGCTGGCACCCGCGCCCGATGGGTGCTATACCCTGACCTGGCTTGATCTGGGGGTGCGGCTGGCCAGGCTGACCGCCAATCCGGTCTTTGCTGACCATCAAGCGCTGGAACGCCAGTTTATGTCCCATCACTACGGGG
>Ga0334890_1005406_pt1 | contig 10813 bp, 10 predicted proteins | sample GraSluR1_MG_3_FD_207220 | JGI IMG/M metagenome (GOLD analysis project Ga0334890, IMG submission 207220) | Sludge microbial communities from methane-producing bioreactor in Wageningen University, Netherlands - Granular Sludge_31_08-R1 | ecosystem: Engineered > Bioreactor > Anaerobic >... | reverse complement strand
TGTCTTCCTTTAAATCTAATCCCAAACTAAACCTGACAAGTTCGTCAGCAAGGTGAATATTTTCGCAGCTAAAATGTGAAATATTTGAACTTGCGTCGTATGTAGTGATAAATTGAATAGAGGAATCAAATACGCAAATTTCAGTAGTATCCACTTTATTTTTAGATAATACCGATAAAATATCCTCCCAAAGTGATTCTTTCCCAATTGCACTAATTAATTTCACCGATTGACCAAATAGCATTAATCCAAGACAGACACGATATGCTGCACCTCCAACTAATACCTCATGTTCATCCTGAGTAATTTTGTGATCAATTGCCATATTCCCTATACATAGAATTGTGTCTTTTCCCATAAATACATCCTTATTTTCAAAGATCGGTCAGAAAACTTACAACCTTATTTGTATAACTATCTTGATCGACCTCTCCGAAAATAAAAGGTCGTAAATCAAACAAGTTATCTGATCGCAATAAGCAAGGTTGTAGAAAACCGTTAGGAGTTAATCTTTGGGAATAGACTGTTTCCATGCAGGTGGCTCGAACGGAGCACCTCAATAACTACACCGTTTTTTAATGTAAATTGTAAAGCAGAAAAAGAATTTTCGTCTTCTTCGACAGTAACATCATTACAACCTAGGGATATTACTTTATCAATCAAACAAGCAGTCGAAATAAATGGATAATTAGTATCTGCACCGAAACCAGGAAGAATATTTAATATCGTTAATTTAATGTGATACTCTTTTAGCAAATCTATTAGCATTAATAGATCATTTTCGTTTTCTGGTCCCAGATAGATAAAATTCACTTTGGGTTTATCCATGCCAATATCAATTAATAATTTAATGCTATCTAATGTTGTTTCTAGAAGGTTCGATTTTCCAAATTGATGCTCAAAAAAAATATTGGGACGAACAGTATTTATACTTAGATTTATTCTTTTTAGACCAGCGTTATAAAGATTGGAAATTTCCTTTTGAGTTAGTAATGTTCCGTTTGAGATCATCGATAAATCGATTGTGGGTATCCGTTTAAGGTGACGAACAATTTCTTCTAAATCATTACGAACAGTTGGTTCTCCTCCAACTAGTTTTATTTTCTTAAAACCAAATTCCGTCAAAAATCGAACTGCTTTTTCAATTTGGGCCGGTGATAGTTCCTCTGAAGAATGTGTATTGACTCCTCCTTCATTATGGCACCACTTACACTTGAGGTTGCATTTATCGGTAACCCGAATTCGAAGGTATTTACATTTTTTTCTCAAGTTTCTCCCCCCTTTCAATATTTAGAATCTGTTTGATAATAACTTCAATATCATGCACTACTTCCACTTGTGGTCTCATACCATTAACAACAAACCATTTCTTAATTTTAGTTAATGGATAAGGACACCAAGTGGCATTCAACAAACGATTGTAATTATGCTCCATAGCGCCGATCTTATCAACTTCCTCATCTGTCCAATTCCCTTGAGATCTAGATGATATTCGACTTAAGGCCATAATAGGGTCGATTTTTAAGTATATTACATAATCGGGAACAAATTGTGATTCAAGAAAAGAGATAATAAATTGGGTCCCTAGCTTTTCTTCTTCAATGTTTGTATGTGCAATAAACGCTGTTACTGCGCATCTATCATAAATGACAACATCTAAAGATGAAATTTCCCCAATATCACAGTAATTTAACCTCGCCTGAATATTATATAAGATTGCTTGAATAGGTCGAAACCTAATAAGCCATCTTCTCAAAAATGATCCTTGTGATTCGGATTTGTATAAATATGTAATTGTTTTTCCAATCAGATCTTTACGAGAGGAGCTATATTTAAAAATACCTACCTTAAAACCATACTCTTCTATCTTTTTGCTTATGAAAGATATACTAGTAGATTTTCCTGAACCATCTAACCCCTCGAAAGCTATTAATACCGGTGTGCGAAAATCATAAAATCTCATCTTGAGTGTTTATTTTCTCCCTTTGTCCCAATACGTTTTTACTTCGTCAATCCCAGCTATTATCGTTGGGGGCTCATTTAACTCCTTATCCAATTTCTCTAGAAGAGATAATCCAACATCCAATCCTTCTCGAATTGAATTTGTTATCATCTTCCGAATGATTGACGCATTAACTTGATTTTCCCCTACACCATTAATCGAATTCGATAAATGCTCAAGCCTTTTGGTGTTCATGTGAATCCTATCAACAATTCGATAAAAATATAGACTAAGGCGAAGAGCCTCGGAGTCCCAAAGAATTTCCACTTTCTCTCCATTTGTGACCGCGGCCCAAGCCGTAGTAGAGAGATGGCATCCTGGGACAGTTGTCCCCTTTTCATCTGCAGAAATGACGGCTAGAGTGTTCATCATTTGTCGCAGGTTGTATATTGATTCATCTTTTAGTGCCTGGAAAAGTACTCTTTTTTGGCTACTTTTGTTTCTCTTCTGAACTAATCTGTCTAACATTAGGCCAAATGGAATACCTAAAAATAAGGCTATTAAACTTGCCGAAAGGTTGGCTAGAAAATTTATCAAGAAATCACTCATTAGATTTGTTGTATCCTTTAGGACTTCATAGCTATTTAAGAGGATGTATATCCCAATAAAAATGCTCTAATAGCCCATTTTCTTGTTGAATAAAACTGAGCGAGACAATACATCCAGAATCCGATAGATCAAGCCATTCAATGGCCTTTTTAATCTGGGGTAAATCGAGCCATAATCGTTGAAGAATACTCAAAGGAATAATTGGGTATTTCATATAGTCCAACAACAGAGATTTTTCTTTCTTTAGTTTTTCAATCCCCCATCGATCCAATTTAATCTGTTTGTGACTTAAATAGGTTTTTTCTTCAACTAAATATTCGCGTTTTAAAATGTTTTCATATAATTCTATTGCATAAGACGGAACAGTAATTCTCTCATGTAGTATCCCAAATCGATTAAGATCAGTGGCAGTGAATCCTGGCCCAGATATTTCAAAAACGATACTTAATGGGTTATAAGGATTTATTTCCATATTTATATTGTAGAAATTTTTAAATATTTTTCCGGCTGTTTGAATTGCAATTATTGTATCTGGACCTTGAGCCATTAAATTTCTGACTTCAAAATGAATTTTATTAATTGGCACCTCTTGTTTTGAAGGATATCCCAATCGCCTTCCCATTCGTTCACTCCGCAATAATACTTTTTCAAGGTTATGTTTTCTAATAAAACCTTGAAGTGTTTGGTTAACATTCTCGTTAATTTCAAATATTATCATTCCGTCAGTTGTAGGTAACCTTGCAGCACATAGAGAAATTGCAGAACGGAATTTCGGGTAACTTTTTAATGCTAGTAATATTAAATATGCTTGAGATTTCTCCTCAACGATTGATTTGGAAATAATCCCGCCTGGAAATAATAATTGATGAGAGCACGAGTTATGAGCCATTTGATTCACAGACACCCTCTATTGCCTTTTTATTCTAATTCTTTAGAAAGGAAATCTCGTTTCGTTCTTAATTGATCAATAGTTGATTTTCCTGCTCCGATTTGTATAAACAAATCAAGTGCGTGGTTTATTGCATTAATTGCCAGCTGTATTGAATTCATTTCTTCGTAGACTTTTGATAACCTCTCATATGTATATGCTTCACTCGAAAATCGCTCCAGATTGTGGTCGATATTAATACATTCTAAAAGGATTCTTTCCGCTTTTATTAAGTCATGGTCCTCATGAGCCAAGACAGCCAACCGGTATGTAGCAATTGCAACACGTTCCATGTCAAGTACTTTTTTAGCGCGATCCAATTCTTTTAAAATTAGGGATTTTGCCAATTCAAATTCTCGTAATCTGGTTAAAGCCACGATATAACTTCCTTCCACAGCTGAAACACAATCCTCATCCTCTTTCTCATCTAGCAATGACAAAGCTTGTTGAAATGTGCCTTTGGAATCAATTAACAGATCGTTCTCTCTTTCAAATAGACCAATATTCCGTAAAGCCAAGGCATGTAATTTCTTATTGCCATTTTTTTGGGATAGTTCTAACCCTCGCCTAGAATGGTTTAACAATTCGTTCCAATTCTTAAGATGGTAATATATCCAACCTATGTGCTCAATTTCCAAGCTAGCAATAATATCTCCATCCACATTTTCTTCTGCGATATTCAAAGCATTTAGACAGTAATTTAATAACTCGGACCAATGGCCGTGTTTAAATAAGAAATTTCCTATGCTAATAAGCAGAGTAGATCCCGGTTTCCATCGTTCACATGAAAAACACCAATCAATAATAAAAAGGATGTTTTTGTATTCTCGGTTAATTCTTGAATAATCTGATTTATATAATTGTAAAAATTTACACCAGTAATTAATAACAAGATCTAACTTAGACGACAATTCTAACTTTTCTACCTTCTTCAATATGAATCTTGTTGATAAATCATTGGTTGAATATCTACCTGGCAATATATCTGTAATTAGCGAGAGCCGGCGCAATAACGAAATACTGTTATTTATTTTTTGTGAATTTAAATTGGTAAGAGTCTTTAGTGTGGGGACAGAAACTCCAAGTGTTGAACTAAAGAATGGAACCAAAGATAAAATTAATTTGTCTGAATAACCTAACTCGGAATAAGATCGACCAAAACAAAACTCAAGTAGTTCTTCGTCCCTACCGGTTTGGTTTGAGAGTAATTCTTCAGCTAATTCCTTAGGCTCAATGCAAAACATTTTTACTTGCCCCACAAACCATTCTAAGGCTAGTGGTGACCCATCAGTTGCATTCCAAATCAATTCAACAACCTGCTCATCTGCTCGCAAGAGAGATTGAATATTCTGTTCTCCCGCTACCGAAAACAATAATTGTTTAACCTCATCCAATGAAAGTCCAATTAATCTTACAATTCTTCCTCCTTCAAGAGTATCATGACGGGTTGTAATGATAACTTTACTCGGTTCAGGTACGTCAGCTTCGAGAAAACGGCAAAATTCTATTTGGTCTTCAAGAGCTTCGAAATTGTCAATAATTAAAAGGCATCTGTTTTGATGTAATATATCAATCGCCGCGTTACGACGCTCTGACTCTGTTTGACGAGATAAATTAACCCCAACCCCTTCTCCCACTAAATGAAAAAGTTGATCAAGAGATCCAATTTCTTGTTGTTTATCCCTTCGGCTAACTCCTTTCATGACCTCAGTTCTAGCATCAGCCCAGATAAATGCATCAAAATCATTACCTTCTCTAAAGCGATGGGCAACTTCTATGGCTAGTGTGGTTTTACCTATTCCACCGGGTCCTATAATAATCACAAGCCATTGTCGATGATTAGAACTAAGCGCTTCAGTAATTCGCTCTATTTCATCCAGTCTACCAACAAAATTTATAGGTCGACGTAATAATTTCGTTCTATTAGATAAAGTTTTATGTTGTTTCGTTTTTGCTTCAGTTTCATAATTCTGTAAGACATGAGTGAGCATTTCTAAAGCGCTTCTATGAATTCTGTCGTAATGTGGCAAACTTAGCCCAAGTTCCTTTGCAGTTTCTGACCTTCCTAGGCCATCAATATAACGAAGCTTTAAAGAAGAATAATATCTCCATTCAATTTCTGAATGGGGTTTTTCTCCTTTTGGTTTTAATTCATCAATTGCCCTATTTATGACTTCGATTAGAATTAACCCGTTATTGAATGGAGTATTTTCTAGTTTTTTATCTAGTGCTTCCTTCTTGACTAACTGAATATCAGCCAATATCGATTTGCCTAGATTAATTGGAGAATTTATTTCTCTTAAGCAATGAGACACTTCCCTGGTCGAAAGCGTGTCAATGCCGGTTCCTATTATTTCATCAATGCCATCAATGTTTTCCATGGATGCTGTTTGTAATTGCAATTCTAAGGAAAGCTGTTCTTTTTCGTCTTCTAATTGATAAATTTCCATCCTAAGAGTTTCAATCTCTGTTGTATGCTCTCCTATAGAACCTTTTGATCGATTTAGGAGCTTTGAAAGAGCATCTTTTTTTGCTTCGATCAATTTATCGAGGTGTATTATTTTTTTGTCCATTTTATTGACCTTTTAATATCGATTTCTGAGCGAAGATTGAGCTAGAATTGGAAGTTTAACCTCTAAAACAATTCAACATAATCCACATTCCGCGCCCCTCCATTCTACGCTCGTTTTCGGCAATTATTTAGGAATAGGTCATAGATCAAAAAAGGGCTTTTCTGACCATAATTATAGGTTTGCAAGGTTCATTATGTCGTACAAAAAGCAAACATTGCTGTGTCCGTAGCTGCTTCGATACTTGTAAACAAAGATTATGTTTAAGTGGTTGGCAAGGAAGGCACGAAGACCTGGTTATTTCGTTACATTCAGTGCTGTCATCCCTGCAAAACCCGACTCAAAATCCCAAATTGGCAAAATTATTCCAATTGCCATCAAAGGGTGCGGAATGTGGGATATAAGAAAATTTACGGGATTTAGAATCCCGTATTTTTATTAATCAGGAAATTGTGATTATCTCCACCACCTCAGTCCCACTTCCAATGTTATAACTGACCAAATCCCCTACTTTTTTTCCCATCAAAGCAGCACCAAGGGGGCTCTTATAGGAAATTTTTCCTTCAGAAGGGTTGGTTTCAGTTTCACTTAGAATTCTATAAGTTTCAACATTTCCATCAGAGAATTCAATCTCTACTTTGGAGCCGAGGGAGATAATGTCAGTATTTTGAGGAGCAGATACAACTTCAGCATGGGAACGTTTTTCTTTTAACTCAGTAATTTGAAGCATCAATGTTCTCTCTTCTGCCTCAACTCTATACAAGGTAGGGTTATCATGCCACGAATCACCTGCATGGACTGCTTCTTCACCCTTGTATAAACGAAGATCCTTTAATTGTTGTTCAAGATCATCAATTTTTTTCTTGAGGAGTTCAAATCCTTCTTCTGTCATAAGCTCTTTGGATGCCATAGTAACCTCCTTACTGTGATTTGTTTAATCAAATTGTAAGTATTCTTGCTTTTTTATTCAATATCAAAACAATCAAAAAATAATCAAGACAAAATCATATGGTTTTACTTTTTTTGACTTTTTTCTAGTGACCTGACACTTTAACAACAAAATAGTTGATCGGCATCGGATCCCGATAAAATGAGTTTTGCCAAACCAATTTTTATCAAGGAAAAGCCGAAATGCCGATCAACACGCTCTATCATACCTGGTTTCAACGTATCCGGGACCTGCGTCCTTTCCAACGGATTACCCAGCTTCGCAATTTCGTCTGGCTGCTGGTGGGGATCCACCAAAGCCGCTCGGTCTGTTTGAGCCGGATCGCTGGCAAGATTCCAGGAACCGCCAAGCTGACCAGTCTCACCCGTCGCCTGAGTCGTTTTCTGGATAATGCAGCCTTGAATGTGCGTGATTGGTACGCCCCCATTGCCCGCCAGTGGATCGAGTCCCAAGCGGCTTGCGGACAACAAGTTCACTTGATCGTGGACGGAACCAAAGTTGGGTTTACCTATCAGCTTTTGATGGTGTCGCTTGCCTACCGCCACCGCGCCATCCCGATTGCCTGGACCTGGGTGCGCCATATCAAAGGCCACAGCACCTCTCACCTGCAACTGTCTTTGCTGAGCTACGTCCACAGCTTGTTGCCGCGCGGAATTGCAGTGTTGTTGGTGGGGGATTGCGAATTTGGGTCGATTGAAGTACTGAAACAGTTGGACAAATGGCGTTGGGACTACGTGTTGCGCCAAAAATCGAGCACCCATACCTGTCTGGCGCACGAAACGGAGTGGCAAGACTTTGGCAAACGTATAGACAAACCGGGACAAAGCCGCTGGTTGGGAAAAGGCTACCTGACGGAAAGCCAAATTTACCCGGTTAACTTGCTGATCCACTGGCAAATTGGTGGAGTCGAACCGTGGTGTTTGGCGGCCAATCTGCCCGATCGGCGGATGGCGTTGCAAGCATACCGTCGCAGGATGTGGACGGAAGAAATGTTTGGCGATATGAAACGACATGGATTTGATCTGGAGAGCACAATGCTGCGTCATGCTCGGCGTTTGTCGCGTTTGACCCTCGCAGTGGTATTTTTGTACGTTTGGTGTATGGCGGTTGGTACGCGAACGATCCGTTCCGGTCTTCGGCATTTGGTGGATCGCATAGATCGACGTGATCTGAGTGTGTTTCAGATCGGCTTGCGATATATAGAACGTCAATTGATTAATGCTCATTCGTTTCTTATTCCGCTTTTTTATGAGCTATGAAACTAAAGTGTCAGGTGGCTAGACTTTTTTTCTTTTTTTCGATTTACCCCGTTAGGCCTGTGGGTTCAAAAATATTCGACTTATTTGTAGCTTAATTACTGGACACTGGCGAAAAAAGGACGGACTAAACATGGGACACCTCCTGAGTAGAATAGCCGAAAGGCTAACTACCTGTTCCAACAGGAGGATATCCCATGCTCACTCGTATTGTACACAACTCGTCCCAAGTCTGCACCTTTCTCGACGATTAGAACCTGGAATTATCCAAGCCACAGCGTAAACATATGTTCAACTTGATGGACAGCCTACTGGTGTGCAAGGATACCAAAAAGCCGGCCGCCCTCCAACGACAATTTGTGAGCGGTCGCTGGTCGTGTAAAGTGCTCAATTTATTTCTCAAAAACCTGCTCGGGTTAGCCGATTTTCGGGTACAGACCTACCAGGCGGTGGACAAGTATATGGTCACAGTTCTCCTGACCTGGGCCTACGTCGAACAACGTTTCAACCAGGAGCGTTCGCCTCAGATCAAGACGTACGGCGATCTCATCCGGCGACATCGGGACAAACACGCGGTCGATTGTCTCACCGGCACGTTAGAGATGATGTAAGAGACGAACGACATCCAATAGGTTTTGCAGCGTTTCTTGCGCATGGATGTTCCCACAGCTTAGTCCCATTAGCCGGATCGCGCACCAATAGCTGGGCTTACGCTCAGTGTATTTCGTGCGCCTCCGATGGCCTTTCCTGGACTCTCTCTTTCGTTGTAAATGTTCAATTTCGCCATTGTCCAGTTAAATATCTATTGTTGGATCGATTTTATACTCATTATGTTATAGTAATTATTTGATTTGCTTATTAACCGGCCTAAACTTACACCCATAGGTTGCCGGCTTCCCCAACATTGTCCAGGAAAGCCTTTCAACCATGTTCCACCAGATACCTGGGACTTCATACCACTCCGCGCCGGCAACCCCTTTGGGAATATCTGGGTCTGGGGCGGTTCCGCGAGCAATAAACCCATCGGGATGAATTCCAACCTCGGTGTAAACCGCGGAATAGATGGGGCCAAGAGCAGCTAGAGATAGAATCATTCCCCATCCACACTGGGATGGTTTGACCGTTTTGGCAGCATCGATCCGATCGCCCATAAACTCAAAATAGGTCATTCCTTTTGGAGCCTGCGGAACATCCATGGGCTGATTACCTTTATAGGCCACAAAAAGGATACTGGAACAAATCGCCAGGATAACTGTTCCTTTGATTACAACCCCAATAAAATTAAGCAGCATTCCGATTACTTTCATTATTATCCTCATTTTCAGGATCCACATGGTATTGGTCTTCCACTTGATCCCCTTCTCGCAATATCCGATTAAAACGAATTTCTTCCCGATACATTCGATCTAAAGCCACCTCAATCACATCACTTTCGCTGCGCCCCATGATTGTCGCCATGGATCTTAATTGGTGAACACCTTCATAGCTTAATCTGAAAGACCGGACCGGTTTATTCGCTGAATTGGTTTTAGGCATGATCGTTTTCCTTGTCGACAGGATATTTATAATGTAATACTCTAGTATTCTTTTGTCAAGATGGAAACCGACATTTTACTATTTTTGACTGTCACTTTCCCCCTGGGATACCCGATTTGATCTTGCTATGATGAGATTAGCAATACATTGTATAAAACCGGTCGCTGATTAATTCTCAGTCAACCCAAATGATCCTTGGAGCGACCACCTGCTTCCCTTCTTTTTGTGCCGTCATATTGGTACGAAAAAAAGAAGCATGTGGTTGCTCTTAATTTAACCGACTTAAGAACCCTGTTCACTGGGAAAGGAGAAAAGATTGAAAGAAATCCCTGTTTCAAAACGCAACATTATCGTTGCCATCATCCTGGCAGTTGTCATCGCTCTGGGAATCCTCGCGATTCAGGCGCTACCACTCCATAACGGATCCCAACCTTCGGTTTCCAACCAAGAAGATACCCTGGCTTCAAAAGCGGCTGCAGCTGCACTGGAAGCCTTCTTCCATGTGGATTACCGGAATGAAAAAGATATCTGGCTCAATGATGTTTGTGCTGTGAGTACTCCAACCGGATGTCAGTTTATTTCCGCCGGAGCCGATCTGTTGTGGAGTAAATTTCAGGAGGCCAGGGCCGATGTAACCGCAACCGTCACACCCCAGGAAAAGGTAGCGGAAACTGCCACAGAACAAGTTTGGAAGATGCTGGTTGCGCTCTCGGCTCCTCTGCCTGGCAGTAACAAAATCCAGGACACTGCTTATGTCGCAGTGATCAAAACGGATAATGGCTGGAAATTTGACCGTTTTTTGCTGGAGCCTGAAATTAAAGCAATTCTCGTTCGTCAGGCAATGACGGTTACTCCTATAAAGGAAGGTAAATAACCGTGAAGAAATTTATCCTGATACTGACCCTCCTGGCATTACTGATCCCTTCAACTGTGTATGCTCAGGAACAAAATCCATGGGGTGAAGTATTCGATGATAACGGCAATTTGCGTTCTGACCTGGTCGATCTGGGTGTAACGACTGAA
>Ga0334890_1005400_pt1 | contig 10818 bp, 7 predicted proteins | sample GraSluR1_MG_3_FD_207220 | JGI IMG/M metagenome (GOLD analysis project Ga0334890, IMG submission 207220) | Sludge microbial communities from methane-producing bioreactor in Wageningen University, Netherlands - Granular Sludge_31_08-R1 | ecosystem: Engineered > Bioreactor > Anaerobic > Unclassified... | reverse complement strand
TTACCCCCATCCCCGGCCCGTCCCCCGCAAGCGAGGGAAGGGAGAAAGGACTGCTCTTGAAGTCCCTCCCCGCCTGCGGGGAGGGATTTAGGGTGGGGTTGCAGGCCTTTTCAAACGGCCTCTTAAGTAGACGCGTAGGGTACTGCTTTGCTGCACCCCTCCATGGCGCCAAGAGACCCGCCAGGGCCACCAGACCAGGCCACCCCCAACGGCTAGGGTATGCCGTTGAGCGTATCCACAACGCGGAACAGATCGCCGAGGGCGTAGAAGTCAACGGCGACGAAATTCGGCAGGTGTCCGCGTTCCTCGGCGCAGGTGAGGGCGCGGTTCAGCAGCACGTCGTAGCTGTTGACGAAGGCGGCGTCCACCCGGTCGGGGGCGCGCCGCGCGATCCAGTGGTTGAGCAGGAACAACGGCTTGCCGGTGCCGCCCCGGTTCGGCGCGCAGGTGAAGTCCTCCGGGCGGCGGTAGTTGTAGGATGTCTCCTCGGCGTAGTCCCACAGGTGCAGGTACCAGTCGGGCGGCGGCCCGCCGCGCTCGGCGAAAACAACCAGCCGTGTGTTGGCCTCGATCATCTCGCGCAGCGTGGGCCATTCGGCGTCGGGGGAGGGGGTGTAGACGTAGCGGATCAGCCCGCTGTCCTGCATGGCGGCGGCGGTGTCCTGGGGGCTGACTTCATCCTGCAGGATCAGCACGACCACTTCGTTCCAGTTGCGGTCGAGGAAGGCGCGAATATCGGCGAAGGCGGTTTTGAGCGGGGTTGCGCCCAGCGCGCACAGGTTGTGGCAGACGAAAAGGTTGTCAGGATCGCGGGTCTGCGGGTCGGCGGCCTTGACGATCCGGTCTACGAGCGGACGGCTGGTGCTGGGGAAGGTGGCCAGATAGCGATCAATGTCCTCCTGAGTGTCACCGTAGTGCGTGTCCAACGCCAGAGCGCGCACGCCTGCTTTGAGCTGGATAGACAGGCCGCCATCGTGGTGCGGCCAGACCCAGCCGTAGTCGGAGGCAGACATGGCGTTGTGCGTCATCGGGAAGACGACCTCGTTGAAGCGGCGGTCGCACAGCGCCTCGTGCCCGTTGCAGGCCAGCACGCCAGACCCCGCCGTGCGCTGGGGAGTCATCAGCCAGTCGAGCAGAACTGGCAGCCCGACCAGAGACACGATTGCCAGAGCCAGGGCCAGGCGCGGGCGCGCCGCGAGCGGTCGGAGCAGGCGGGCCAGCCAACTCACCACCTTCGGCGACGCCCACGCGCCGAGCAGCGCCGCGCCCAGCAGCAGGGCTACCGCTGCACGCTGGCGGATCGAGTCGCCCACGCCGTCCTGCAGCGAGGTGAGCACGTCGGTCAGCATCGTGCGCAGCGAGTGGGGCAGCTCAGCGCCGTTGAGGGCGGAGTTGGTGAATTCCTCGAAGGGCAGGCTCGCGCGCGCCTCGATCAGCGCCCAGGTCCCAACGGCGCTGGTCCCGGCCAGCACCAGCATCAGCCCCAGCAGGCCAAACGCCCGGCGTGTGCGCGTGCCTTGCAACGCGGCCAGCCCGCTCAACGACAGAATCAGCGCCAGGAGGATCACAGGCATCAGATCGTCGCGAAAGAAATGGGCCAGTTCGCGCGTGTCGTTTAGCTCGGTGATGATCGTGGCGGTCGTCTTGTCGGCGAGTTGGGCAAAGGCATCTACACCGCCGATGGTGCCCGTCTTTAGCTCGCTTTGCAGGTTGCGCGCGGCTTCTTCGACCTGCACCGCCAGCAGTTCACCCGACGCGATGACGATGGCGCCGGCCAGGTCGTTATCGGCCAGGGCCGCCTCCACCTGCAGGCGCGTCGCATCCGTCACCCGCTCGCCTGCCGGCGCGAGCAGAATCCGGGCTATCTCGTGTTTCTGCGCCTCGGACAGGCCCCGGATGGAGAGGTTGGTGATGTCGAAAGGCAGCGCTCCCAGGCGGCCCTCGGACAGGGCACGCACATAGTCTTCAATCTGGCGGTAGAAAGTCTCCGGCGTCAGCACGGGCACGCTTAGCTCGTCCTCACCGATCAAGCGATTCTGCCTGGCCCGCGCGATCAGTTCCGTCTGGATGGTCTGTGCTGCCGCGATGATCTTCTGCTGAAGTTCCGGGTCGTTGATCGCTTTGGACAGGTGAATGTTGGAGCGCAGGCGCTGGCGGTCGCCGGAGAGGTAGGCGGTTAGCTCGGTGAAGAGCCGGTCGGCGGCGCTGCGCAGCACATCGGGGGGCAGCACCAGGCGCAAGGCCGACACCGCGTGGCTGTAGGTTTCCTGCGAATAGTACCCTTCGATGCGCAGGTCGCCAAGCAGCCGCACGGTCACATCGCGCAGCGCCGGGTCGGCCAGCAGGTCGGTGTAGATGCGGTCGTAGATGCGGTTGCGTTCCAGGGCGTGGGTGTAGAAGCGCGCGTTGAGCAGATCGTCGGTCATCACCTGGATGGCCAGGTAGGTGAGGAAGGAGACGACAAACGCGACCATCAGGACGATGGTCAGCAGGCGTTCGAGCAAAGGGTACGATCCCCGCAACATGGAATAGATGGCGCTCTCTGGCTGCCCGATTACACGCGATGCCTGGCACTCATCTCAGATCATACGCCAAATGCGCTCCGTCTGCGGGCGATTATGTTGTGGATTGGGGAAGGATTGTATGATAGAAGCTATCGCGCCGTTGCGCTCAGTGCACGCGCGGGTGCACGAACAACCTGTCGCCAGGGGAAGTTCGGGAATGCTCGCTGAACGCCTCCCCCCTCAATCCCCCCTCCAGCGGAGCTAGAGGGGGTGCGATCTGGCAAGCCGCTCACCCCTTCCTGTGGTTTGGGGGGGTGGGGGGGGGGGGGGGGGGGCCCCCTCGACAACTGCCTGACAACTCGTTCGCGGACCCTGCGCGGGCGAGGCTCCCGCGCTCATTCAGATTGCCGGTAGGGTGTCTTTTGCTTTTTGAGGAGAGAACAGCAATGACCGCTTTTCCGCCAGGGACAACTGTCCGTGTCCTGCAAGAGGACTGGGCACCGTTCTACAACCTGCCCAACAGCGCCAGACGCTTCACCGCCCAAACCGGCGTGCGCGTCGAGGTCACGCTCAGCCACATCCCGGAATTCTGGGACCTGATGGATCGCGCCTTCAATGAGGACGATCCGCCTTTCGACCTGGTGGGCTGCGACGAGTTGCTGTTGCTGCAATACGCCCGCAACGGGCGCGTCGAGCCGCTCGATGAGTACGTGGCCGCCGACGGCTACGCGCTGGACGACTTCGAGCCGGCGGCGCTGGAAGCGGTCAGCCTGCGCGGGGCGCTCTACGGCCTGCCCTACTGCGACGTGTCGAGCGTGCTGATCTACCGCGCCGACCTGTTCGACCGCTACGGCATCCCCGTGCCGCAGACGATGGCGCAGCTCACCGAGGCGGCGCTGGCCGTGCAGGCCGCCGCTCGCGCCGACGGTCACGCTGATTTCTACGGGATCACCCTGCGCGGCGCGCCAAGCTGCGGCCTCAACTTCTGGCTGCTCGGCTCGACCTGGGCGCCGTCGTGGGGCGTGCGCTGGTACGACGACGACGGGCAGCCCGCCTTCAACACGCCGCAGCACCGCGCCGCCCTGGAGCATTATGTGGACCTGCTGCGCCGCGCCGGGCCGCCGGAATCGGCGACGATGGGCTTCGAGGAGTGCATGGCGGCCTACCGCGCCGGGCGCGCGGCGATGGTCATCGAGCCGGCCAACGAAGCGTCCATTGTCTACGAGACGGGCGGGCCGGTCGCCGATGGCACGCTGACCACGCTGGTACCTGCCGGGCCGCTCGGCACGCGCCACGCCGGCCTGTACTGCCCGCCCTACGCTATCCCGGCCCACTCGAAGGTCAAGCGGGCGGCATGGGAGCTGGCCAAGTATCTGTGCGCGCCGGAGCAGCTTCTGGAGGACGCGCAGCGCAGCGGCTTTGTGGAGGTCTCGCGGCGGTCGGTGCTCGAGGATCCGCGCTTTGCGGCGCGCTTCCGCCCCGACCTGGTGGCGACGACGCGGGCGACGCGCGCCTTCGCGCGCGGTGAGCGCCCGGTGACGCGCCATTCGTTCGAGTTCGGCGACATCCTGGGCGAGGAGTCCGCCCGCGCCCTGACCGGCGAGCAGACCGTGCAGCAGGCGCTGGATCGCGCTGAGGCGCGCGTGCGGGCGCTGGGCGCGCCGGAGTAGGGGGAGAAACGGTCCGCCCCGCGCGCTTCAGAAGCTCAGCGCAGTAGCCTCACCCCCAGCCTCGCAGTGCTCGGCTTGCCCCCTCTCCACGTCGTGGAGGGGGCGGCGAGGCGCGTCAGCGCCGAGCGGGGGTGAGGCTAGCGTGAGCGCCCCTATTCAAGGATGGGGAGGCTTTCTGTGTCCTCCGTGGTGGAGACCAGGAAAGCGGCGACCCAGCCTTCCATGCCCTCGGCGGTGACGGCCAGCCAGCTACTATCGGCGTTGCGGCCCCTAAGCTCGATCTCTGTTCCAGGAGCCGCGACAGTCACAATGTTGAAATTCGCGCCGGGGCCGCTGCGGATGTTGACGTTCGAACTACCCGCGATCGTACCTAGAAGCGGGCTGCTCTCCAGAGTCGCCTCCCCGCTACCTATGCTCAGGCTGAAATCGCCCGTTGAGGCTTCATTGAAAGCATAGACAACAGCCGTGAGTTCCTGGTCGCCGGGAAGCGGGCCGCTGTAGGCGCTGAGAGAGGATGGGCTGCCATCGTCGTTGAAAGCGATCACGCTGCTCCCGCTATCATAGACGACGAGCACCGGGTCTAGCGCGCTACCATCAGCCGGGATGACCTGGATGCCGATCTGTTCCTGATCCCCCGGCACTATGGTGAACGCAACAGCGGGAGCCGCTGCGCTGATCGTCGCTGTCACCTTGTCGCCAGCAGAGACCACCGCGATTGGCTCAGGCAGGGGCAGGTTGGCGAGCGACTCGATGGCCTTGCACGCTGGACAGGTGTTGTCAGCGCGGATGATGGCCAGACCCCCGAAGTAGCCCTCGTCTCCGCTGGGGCGAGAGACATAATAAACAAGAAGGGCAACACGGCCATCGTTCCTGGCAACGAGGATCGCGTCGCGCAGCCATTTCGCCTGCTGGGTGGCGCTAGTGTTCTTGCCCCAGGCCAAGTACTCTGGCCACGACGCTTCATACCCTTCGGCAGAGAGATACCCCAGCCCTGTGAAGCACAGCGGGATGTCCTGCCCCTCAAAAGGGGCCGCCATGCGCTCGATCACCGTCGGGAAGTAGCGGGTTGGGTAGTCGTCCCTGGGATCACCTTCTGTCTGAGTAGGGCTGACAGCACCTTCGATGTAGCGAACCCCAATGCAGTCCGCGAAGTCAGCGCCCCCCGCTTCGGCCATCTGTTGGGCATACACATCATCGTTGCAACCCTGGGCGGTGCAGCCCGCCGTGCCGAAGATGCCGGTCGGCATCAACGCGCCGGTGATCACCAGCGTGCCAGGGTTGGCCGCCTTGATGGCGTTGTAGGACTCAGCCAGCAGCCGCACGTAGTTGGCTCCGTTGACCTGACCAGCGGGCCATGCGCGGTCAATGTTCATCTGATTCCAGACCTCAATGCCATCAGCGCCCAGCGCGGCAACCTCGCCCAGGAACGCGGCAAATGCCGGGTAATACTCATCCCCCAAAGCGTCCATGTCTGTGGAACTGCCAGTGATGTTCAGCAACACCTTGAAACCGGCCTGGTGCCCCTCCTTGATGAAGTCGCTGATGGCTGCCGGGTCTGCGCCCACCTGAAACCCAAACTGCCCTTTGACCCAGGTCATTCCGGCGGCGTGCATCGCACTGATGGTGTCCGCGTCGAAAGCGAATACGTGGCCGCCCACAGGCAGCGGCAGGTCTGTGTCACCTAAACCCGCGTCACCCTGCGCCGAAACAAGAGAGGCGCTCAGAAAAAGCAGGCAGAAGCAGGTGAAAAGTAGCTTATGTGTCATTCTTCATCCCCTATATTATTGGAAAGTGATTAAGCCTATTCTATCACAAGGAAAACCCCCGGAGGCTGATGTGCCCTCTGGGGGCGTTTTTCGCGTGACGGAGCGAAGCGTGCCCGCTACGCGACCGGGTAGGTGCGGTACTCCCTGACCGCCTCGTAGAGCGCCACCAGGTTCTCCTGCGGGACGCGCGACTGCACGTTGTGGATCGGGTTGAAGACGAAGCCGCCGCCTGGCCCGAAGATGCGCATCCGCTCGCGCACTTCGGCGCGAATCTGCGCCGGCGTGCCGAAGGGCAGCGTCTTCTGCGTGTCAATGCCGCCGCCCCAGAACACGATCCGATCGCCGAACTCCGCCTTGAGCCGCGCCGGGTCCATCTCCGCCGCGCCGGTCTGCACCGGGTTGAGCACGTCGAAGCCGGCGTCAATGAAATCGGGCAGCAACTGGTAGATCGAGCCGCACGAGTGGATCATGGACTTCCAGGCCGTGTGCTGGTGAATCCAGTCGTTGACCGTTTTGTGGAAGGGCTTGAACAGGTTGCGGTAAGCGCGCGGCGAGATGAACGGGCCGTTCTGCGTGCCGAAGTCGGTGCCGGTGACGAAGGCGGCCACCACCCGGTCGCCGACGACGGCGTGAATCTTGGCCAGGTTCGCCAGCGCGATCTCGCACTGGCGCTCGAAAATCTTGTACACGTAGTCGCGCCGCGAGACGGTGCTGATGTACCATTCCTCGATGTCGCGGATACCCTTCGGGTACTTCATCCAGGGCGCGGGCACCAGGGCGATGTCGCCGAAGCCGGTGCCGCCGAAGTTGGCCAGGATCGCCTTATCGGTCCCCTCGTAGAGCCGTTTGGCCTCCGCCTCGAAGTAGGCCAGCTCCTCTGGCGTGATCGGCCCGAACTCCTCCAGGTTGTCCTCGACATTGAGGTTGTCGTCGTCAATAGGCGGCTGGCGCACGATGGTGTCGAAGTAGTAGCCGCCTTTGGGCATCCGCCCGCTGGGCGGCGCGGACTTGTCGCCCTCCGGGTATTGCAGGATGTCCCCGTTCGGCTCTGGCTCGGTGTTGAAGCCGCCAGGGACGAGCATGGGCGTGCCGTCGTGCAGCGTCCAGGGCTTCCAGTCGCGGCGATGGTAGCCGAAGAACGTCTTGGTGGACTCCAGCGGCACCACGTCGGCACCGACCGCTTCGATCAGGTCCATGCCGATCTCGCCGAGCATCTGGTACGGCTCGACCAACTTGACCGGCGTGCCCGGCGCGTCCAGGCCGAGGGCCTGGCGCAGCAGGTACACCGAACTGATCTGCATCCCGCTGGTGACACACCCGCCCAGGTCCAGGGGCACCATGTCGGCTTCTTGATGGTTCAAGGCGCGCAAGACGCGCTCGCGTGACGTTAACATTTTTCCCCTCGCAAAGAGACTGTCGCCGGTCAATAAGGTCAGGCGCGGACTGTGCGCGGTATCGCTCGCACTGCTGGCCCTGATCATAGTCTATTGCGTCAGGCATGGCTAGTTGTGATCGGCAGGGCAGCTTGTGCCGACACTCACACGGGGCGCGGCAGGGTCGCCAACAGACTTCGGAAGTCCTACACGGTCTCTACGCCGACGGTACCGCCGACCGGCTCGCCCGACGGTTGGCGGCGAGGATGGCCGCCCCTGCCACGACCAGGAAGACGGCGGCAACGGTGTAGGCGTTCTTGATGGCGATCTGGTCGGCCAGCGTGCCCAGCGCCTGCGGCGTGATCAGAATCGCCAGGCCCGCCGCCAATGTCACCCGGCTGCTGGCGGCGTCGGCCTGCTCGCGGGTCACGATGTCGCTGGCTGCGGAGAGCGTCAGCGGGAACAGGTTGGCGATGCCCAGCCCGGCCACGAACAGCCCGGCGATGTTGAGCGGGGCGGCGCTCGCCAGCCAGAAGGGGATGAAGCCGGCGGCGGCTACCAGCACGGCAGCCAGCAGCAGCGGGCCGACGGGCGCTCCGCGCGACAGGCGGCTGCCCAGGATGCGCCCCAGCAGATGCGCCGCAAAGAAGACGCTCATCAGCGTCGAGGCGTCTACTCTGCGCAGCCCGACGCTCGTCTCCAGAAAGTCCGCGCCCCAAAAGATGACGCACCATTCGACCGACACGCTCAGGAAGATGACCAGCCAGTACGCCCAGAAGACGGCGGGCAGGCGCGCCGCACGCCCTGTCGCAGGAGAACGGGCCGGGCGCGGCGTGTGGGGCGGGATGGGCACGGCGCGGCCTCGCAGGGCGAGCGCCCCCCAACCCAGCACGCCCAGGATCAGCGCCCCGCGCCAGCCGATCCCGGCGCGCTGCAGGCTGCCGACCAGCAGCGGGGCCAATCCGGCGGCGAGGCTGGCCCCGACATTGGACTCGGTGAGAGCGATGGCGCGCCGCGCGCCGTGCCGGTCGGAAAGCGTCGCCTGCACCATGATCATCAGCAGGGTGCCGGGCACGCCCATCAGCAGGGTGCTGGGGATGGTCAGCGCCGGGTGATGCCCGGCCACGAACAGCAGCGATCCCAGGGCCATGCCCGCCCCGCCGCCCCAGAACGCGCGCCGCCGGCCCCAACGTCGGACGAGCGCATCGCCCATGCTGCCCGCCAGGACCATGCCCAGGGCGAAGGCGCTGAGATGCAGCCCGCCGACGGTGTAGCTGAGGTGTAGCTCGTCGCGCAGGAAGGGCATCAGCGGGCCGAGCGTGGCCTGCTGGTAGGCGAAATAGGCGAGCATCAGGTAGGCGAGCCAGGTGAACCGGTCGCGCTGGAAGCGGGGGACGGGCGAGGCGTCTAGCATAGCGTGGCAGGATGGCTGCCGGAGCCGCCTTACGCGGGAGGCGGCGTGCCGTCGTCGGGGGAGACGGCTGGCTTGCCGGTCGGGGCCACCAGATAGGCCAGCCCCAGTACGACGATCCCGATGCCGGTGAACATGATCCCCTGGTTGCTGTGCTGATCGGCTTTGTCCTGGTTGCGCCGCTGGAGGGCCAGCCACAGCAGATCGGTCTGGCTGGCCTCGGTCAGGTCGGGCTGTAGCTCTCCCTGGACTTCAGCGGTCGGAAAAGTGGCGAGGAAGCGGTCCTTGCCGTCCTCGATGCGGTTGTACTCGCGCCGGGCGTCCACGTAGGTGTAGGCCCCGTAGGCCACCACCAGCACGCCGACCGCGCCCAACACCCACATCACGGTGCGGCGCTGCTGGCGGTTGGCCCAGAAGTCTCGAAGGGCGGCGATCAGGCGTTGGAGGGTTTGCATGGTCGTCTATCCGTGTGCCAGTCCGTCCTGTTGCGCCCGCTAGTATAGTGCATGGCTCCGCCGCCCGCTACATTGCCCGTGCCTGTAATGTGGGATACAATGGAACATAGTATGGGCCGCTGATGAGTGTGCCCTTATCAACCCCCAACGCTCTGCCGTCAGCGTTCCCATTAGAGCAGAATCGAGAGAACGTAAAGGCTACACGGTTTACCCGCTTGACTTTTTTCGAGCACTTAGCCTAGAATGAACTTTAGTTGGTTGGTGCAACTAAATAAGCGGGGGGCCTGGTTTAGCTGACCCCTGGCGAGCGAAAGGAGGTAGCCCGGCACACGAGGAAAACAGTCCCCTCCCCACTGGACTGGCGGCGTCGTAAGCTGAGTGTAGGCCGCAAAGCACGTAAGTACGTTACCCAATGAGTGTTTTCTAAGGAGCAGAGAACATGTCCAAGAAGCGGACGCTGGTAGTTCTGATTCTGGTGGTTGGCATCCTGCTGTCGCTGGTTGGCGGCGCAGCGGCCCGCCAGGAGAAACCCAAGTTCTTCCTGATCGCGCACGGCGGCCCCGGCAATGTCTTCTGGGTCACGGTCATGAAGGGTATGGCCGACGCCGCCGCTTTCCTCGATGTGGATGCGACCTGGCTGGGCGCGGACACCGCCTCCAACGAAGCGATGGTGGGCTTCTGGGATGACGCCCTGGCCGCCGATCCCGATGGCATCGGCACGACCGAGCCGGTCCCGGCCCTGATCGAGGATGCGGTCAAGCGTGCGGCGGCGGCGGGCATCCCTGTCATCGCCTTCAACACCCAGGACACCCGTCCTGAGGGCGAGCGCCTGCCGCACTGGTTCTACATCGGCACCAGCGAGTTCATCGCCGGCCAGGCGGTAGCGCGTGGCCTGCTGGCCGCCAAGCCCGACATCGCCACTGTGCTGTGCCCGATCCAGGAAGTGGGGCACATCGGTCTTGAGGCGCGCTGCAACGGCGTCGAGAGCATCATGGCCGAGCAGGGCATCCCGGTGGTGCGCTTCACGATCAACTACAACGTGTCGGAGTCGGCTGGCCTCATCGGGGACGCCTTCGCAGCCAACCCGGACGCCAATGCCATCGTGACGCTTGGCCCCGGCCCGGCGGAGTCGTTCTACGCCTATGCGACTGAGAACAACGTGACCCCGGATCAGGTGATCCATGCCACGTTCGACACCAGCCCGGCGATCTTCCAGGCCATCAAGGAAGGCCGGAGCCTGCTGTGCGTGGATCAGCAGCCCTACGTCCAGGGCTTCGAGACGGTCGTATGGCTCTTCCTGGGCAGCCAGTACCTGCTCAAGCCGGCCAACGACATCTTCACCGGCCCGAACATTGTGGACGCCAGCAATGTGGACCGCGTGATCGAACTGAACCAGGCGGGCTACCGCTAAACGTTCAGCGTCGAACTACCCACATGGGAGGGGCCTGTGCTCCTCCCATGTGCTGATCCTGCTCGTCATGGGGGGCACCAAAACACTGTTGCCCGCCCGCTCTGGGTAGTGAGTCCTGAGTCAGAGGCCGTTTGAAAAGGCCTGCAACCCCACCCTAAATCCCTCCCCGCAGGCGGGGAGGGACTTCAAGAGCAGTCCTTTCTCCCTTCCCTCGCTTGCGGGGGAAGG
>Ga0334890_1005397_pt1 | contig 10827 bp, 8 predicted proteins | sample GraSluR1_MG_3_FD_207220 | JGI IMG/M metagenome (GOLD analysis project Ga0334890, IMG submission 207220) | Sludge microbial communities from methane-producing bioreactor in Wageningen University, Netherlands - Granular Sludge_31_08-R1 | ecosystem: Engineered > Bioreactor > Anaerobic > Unclassified... | reverse complement strand
CGAGCGCTACATGGACGGCCTGATCTATGAAAAGGTGAACGACGCAGGGGTACGCAAGGCCGTGCGCCAGTCAAGGGGTTTCTGTGAGAGGCATGCCTGGGATCTGGTACGACATGGCGCGGCGCTGGGCGTGGCCATCCTGACACGGGATGTCGTGCGCGAGCTCTTGAGCATCATGCGGTCGGGTCATTTCAAGGGGCCAGGGTCGTGGTCGGTGACTCGCCTTCGGGAGGCAGTCGACTCACGCCAGCCGCGATCCGCCACAGCCGAGCTGGTGGCAGCGTTGGGCCCGCAGGGGCCGTGCCCTGCCTGCAAGCACGAGGCCGAGATCGACCACGCCTTGGCATCCAGTTTCGTCGAGAACCTGCATGGACCTGAGGGCCTGCTTGAGGCCTACCGCCAATCGGATGGCTTTTGCCTGCCGCACGTTCGCCAGGTGCTGGCCCGTGTGCCTGATGAAGCCACCTATGCCGCGATTCTCGAGGTCCAGCTAGCGCATTGGTCGCAGCTCGAGGCCGAGCTCAGCGAGCTGGTGCGCAAGAGCGACTATCGGTTCGCCGATGAAGAGGTCGGCGATGAGGGCACCTCCTGGCTGCGAGCCATCGCGTCGCTGGCTGGGGAGAGCTTTCAGCAGAAACGGCATCGGGTCCAACAACGCTCCAGCCGCCCTCCCAAGGACGACTAGGCCTCCTCAGAAAGAGGCAAAGCCCTGGCGTGGGAACTGGCGGGCAGAGAGCACCACATCCATAGCGCGAGGAGATTGTGATGATACCACCATGGGAAGCTGAACGCCTGCGCATCTACATGGGGGAATCGGACAGGGTGGAGGATACTCCACTCTACCAAGCCATCGCTGAACACGCACGGCAGTCTGGCGCTGCCGGCGTCACCGTGCTGCGCGGGATCATGGGCTACGGCGCCAATAGCCGCCTCCGCTCGGATGATGGCGACGTCGTGTCTGCCGATCTGCCGATCATCGTCGAGATCGTGGACCGCCCCGACCGCGTCAGGGCGTTGATGGTAGAGTTACAGGAAGATCTGCGCGGGGGCCTCGTCACCCTGGAGACGGTCCGCGTGGTCACCTATCGTGCCGATGAAGTGATAGGGATGGCGCACGATGGCTAACCGAGACCCCACGTATCCTACGCCACCAGCGCCACCACCAACGTAACCAGGCTGATCGCCAACCCGATCACGCCCTTTTGCGTCAGCATCTCACCGCTGCCATCTCAGAAGACCGCAATGGCCAGAGCCGAGATGATCGAGGCAACGGCCAGGGCTGGGCGCCACCAGGCCGCCTGGGCCAGCACCGCGATCCCGCCGACCACGAACGCCACCGTCGCTAGGCCGTACCAGACCGTGGCGACCATGCGCGTGGTCGGTTCGCCCAACCAAGACGTCAAGGCCCAGGAGCGGCCCGTCCATCCCATTGCAGGCTCATAGGGGACCATCTCCTGCGCCAGTACCACGTACCACCCATGCACCAGCCCGTGCAACACCAGGAACACGCCCGCTACCGTGCGCCACATGCGCACCTCCTCCCGCCCATCCCCGCACAGATGCCCTCACCCAAGCTCCTGGTCCTCGGGCGGCTGGAACTCCCAGAGCAGCTCGTGCCAGTAGGCCCAGCCGCGCCATGGCCCCCAGTCATCGTACACCGCCAGCATCACCTTGTCGCTGGGCGTCTCCCCGGCAAAGTAACGCGCGCCCACATAGCTGCGAAAGGCGGTGTCTACGGGGATGTGGTCATAGCGGCCCAGCAGCATCAGCAGGTGCGCGGCCGCATAGGCGCCCACGCCCTTGATGCCCAAGAGCCGCTTGCGTAGCTCCTTGGTCGACAGGTCGGGATCCTCCAGCGCGGCCAGGTCCAGGTCACCCTCCACGATGCGGCGCGCCAGCTCACACACATAGGGCGTCCGATAGCCCATCCGCACCGCCGCGCCAAACGCGTCCTCCGCGATGGCGGTGACGGCCTCGGGCGTGGGAAAGGCCCGCCGCTTTGGATCCCACGGCAGCGGCTCGCCGTATGCCTCTACGAGCCGCCGCACCATACCGCGGGTGCCGCCCCACTGCACGTTGGTGGTGGCAATGATCTTGACCATGTCCTCCCAAAGGGTGGCCGAGCGCAGCAGCCGTGTGGCGCGACCGATGGCGTGGCGCCACACCCCACCCCGCTCCTCGCAGACCTGGAAAAAGCCCTTCAGGTCCTCATCCGTGCCGAGCATGCGCACCGCCGTCCGCTCCAGCTCGTCGCCCTCGGCAGCATCGAGGGGCGCCGCGTGCTGCGCCGCCACGGCCACCGCGCCATCGGAACCGGCGCTCATGGCCAGGAGTACCACCTGGCCTGTACTCAGCCGCAACACGCGCTCCAGTGCGTTCGCCTCGGCGCTCCAGGCAAAGGGCGCCAGCGAAGCCCAACCATGCGAACGCACCGTGCTCCCGAACTGGTAGGGCGGCACAGGGGTAAGGGTGAATTCGTTCGTGTGCATGATCAGACCTCCTGCGGTTGAGGCAACCGCCAGAGGCTAACGCCAGAGGGGAGTGGTGTCAACGGTTTGTGCTCCCTCAGTTAGAATGCTACCGAACCAGCATGATTCCCTCAGATGAGAATGTTACTGGGGGAGTCCTGCGGTGAGTAAACAGATGTGTCTCGAGTCTCGGCGCGAGTACTTTCAGAGGATGCGAGGACGCTCCCGCCACTCGACGCCGACGGCGAACCCGTGTACACTCGCGCATCATCAGGTGGTAACCAGGGAGAACAAGGCATGGTGAGCAAGCTAGCGCGACGCGACCAGGTCAACGCGGAAGACACTTGGGATCTTGCCGCTCTATTCGAGAGCGCGGAGGCGTGGGAGGTCTCGTTCGGCCAATGTCAGGAACGGATGCCGTCGGTGGCGGCTTACCAGGGGCGGCTGAGCGAGAGCGCCGCGACGCTGGCCGAGGCCATCGAGGTCTGGCTGGAGGCCCAGCGCCATGCCGAGCGGGTGTATGTCTATGCCCACTTGAGGGCGGACGAGGACTTGGGCAACGGCCAGCATCAGCAGATGCTGGATCGAGCACGGGGCCTGTACGCCCGGTTATCGGCGGAGGGCGCGTACATCGCGCCCGAGACCATGGACATCGCGGACGAGACCATGGCCGAGTGGCTGGATGACCGGGCGCTGGTGCCCTACCGCTTTTGGCTGGAGGAGCTGTTGCGCCACAAGCCGCACACTCTCTCGCCAGCGGAGGAGCGGCTCTTGGCGCTGGTGTCCGAGCCCCTGGGCGCCCTGGAAAAGATCTATAGCGTGCTCAAGAACGTGGACCTGGCGGCGCGACTGCCCGAGGTGCCCGACACCGAAGGGAGGACGCAGCTAACCCATGCGGAGTTCATCCGCCTGCAGGAATCGCGCGACCGCAATGTGCGCCGCGAGGCGTTCCAGGCCTATTATGGCGAGTGGGCTGGCAACCGCGCCACGGTGGCGGCCGCGCTGGACGGGGCGGTTCGGGCTCATCTGTTCGAGGCGCAGGCGCGCGGCTTTGGCTCCTGCCTGGAGGCTTCGCTGTTCCAGGATCAGGTGACCGTCGATGTGTACCAGTCGCTCATCGACGCGGTGCATCAGGCCCTGCCCGCTTTTCATCGGTATATGGGCTTGCGCAAGCGCCTCCTGGGCGTGGATGCCCTGCACATGTATGACGTGTATGTCCCTGTGGTAGCGGCTGCGGACCCCCACTATGCTTTTAGCGAGGCCACCGAACTGATTCTGGCGGCGCTGGCGCCTCTGGGGTCCGAGTACGTGGCGACCTTGCGCGAGGGGTTGGCTGCGCGCTGGGTGGACCGCTACGAGAACGCGGGCAAGCGGTCGGGCGCCTATTCGTCGGGCTGCTATGACTCGCCGCCCTATATGCTGCTGAACTATACGGGGACCACCGACGCCATGTTCACGTTGGCGCATGAGGCGGGCCATTCGATGCATAGCTGGTTCTCCAAACAGGCCCAGCCCTACCACTTGGCGGACTATGCCATCTTGGTGGCAGAGGTGGCCTCCACGGCCAACGAGAGCCTGCTCACCGATCACCTACTCAAGGTGACGGACGACGAAAAGGTGCGGGCCTACCTGGTGGATCGGTACCTGGATTCGTTCCGCGCGACGCTGTTCCGCCAGGTGATGTTTGCCGAGTTCGAATGGCGGATCCATCGGATCGTCGAAGAGGGCGGGGCGCTCACCACCGAGGTGCTGGACGAGGCGTACCTGGCCCTAGTGCGGCTCTATTTTGGCGATGCTATCGCCTTTGACGAGGCCGACGCGCCCATCGCCTGGGAATGGGCGCGCGTCGACCATTTCTTCTATGATTTCTACGTCTACAAGTACGCCACAGGCATGGCGTCAGCCATCGCCCTGATGCGACGGGTGCTGGAGGATGGTGAGCCCGCACGGCGTCGCTATCTGGATTTGATACGGGCGGGCGGGAACGGCTATCCGCTGGAGCTGCTGCGGCGAGCGGGGGTGGACCTGACCACGCCCCAGCCCGTCTCTGAGGCGCTGGACGAGTTCCAGCGGATGGTGGCCCAGTTCGAGCAGCTCACGGCACGCTGATCGGGCTCTTGGTAGGCTAGAGCTTGTAGCCGATGGTACGCAGAAATCCGTGGCGCCAGGCGACGTCTTCGGGGCCTTCGACGCCTTTGGGCGCAGAGCCGTCCACCACGCCCAGGATGCCGCGCCCCAAGTCTGTCTCGGCGACGATGACCTGGGTGGGGTTGGCGGTGGCGCAAAAAATGCGGCACACCTCGGGCACCATCTTGAGCTGGTTCAGCACATTGATGGGGTAGGCGCCCTCGCCCAGGAGCAGCACAAAGCTGTGGCCTGCGCCGATGGCCAGGGCGTTCTCGCGCGCCAAGGCCGTCAGATCGTCATCGGTGCCGGTGCACCGCACCAGGCAGGCGCCCGACGCCTCGCAAAAGGCCAGGCCAAAGGCGATGCCGGGCACCGCGCCGACGAGGGCCTCGTGGACATCCTCGACGGTCTTGATAAAGTGGCTCTGGCCGATGATCAGGTTGGCCGATTCGGGCTTCTTGATGGTTACGACAGATGTTTGCATGGTGGTCCTTTCTGTGTTCCCTAGCCTGCGCTCATTATAGCGCGAGTGCAGGCTCGCTAGAAGGCGCGGCGCACCAGCCGCAGCGCTCTGTGGGGCTGGCACAGAGCCTTTTTGTGCACATTGCATAATTCGGGGCGGTGCGGTCCGTCTTGACAATCAGTCTCACCTATACTATCCTGAGAACATCGTGCCGCCGGTGCGGTACGTGGCATGCGTGTGACGGATGGTTCGCGGGCAGCTCTGAGCTGTGGCGGACTAGGGGCTATCTCAGGCAGAGAATTGCCAGGGCGGCTCCAGCGAGTGGCTCTGCGAACATGCCTGAGGCGCGGGCAGATCGATGCCAAGCCCGCTACACTGAGGAGGTGGTCGCGCGGCTCTGCAGACGGACTGTCTGGTCTTGACCAGCGGAATGCCGCATCCGCACTTGTCTCCGTGACACCCTGTCGATGTCTCCACACAATATGAGGAGAAGATGATGATCGGAAAACGTAGTTGGTGGGCCTCCGCACTGCTCGTGCTGGTTGCGGCGGCCATGGTGCTCTCGGCCTGTGGTCAGCCTCAAGTCCAGGTCGTCAAAGAGACGGTCGTGGTCGAGGTTGAAAAAGAGGGCGAGGTCGTCGAAAAGGAAGTCGTCAAAGAGGTCGAGAAGGTCGTCGAGAAAGAGGTCATTGTCGAGAAAGAGGTCGCTCGTAGCCTGACGGGCGCCTGGGTCGACGGTGTTGTCATTGTCGAGGAGCCCTCGGCGGACGCAGCCGTAGCTCGCCTGGAGAGCGGCGACATCGACATCTATGCCTACACCGTCTCGAACCCTGAGGTGCTGGCCAAGGTAGAGGCCTCACCGAACTTGCAGTACGCCAACTCGTTTGGTTCGTACAACGAGCTGACGTTCAACCCCTCTGGCCCGATCTTTGAGGGCACCGGCAAGCTCAACCCGTTCGCTGTGGCGCGGGTGCGCGAGGCCATGAACTGGCTGATCGACCGCGAGTACTTGGTTCAGGAGCTGCTCGGCGGCTTGGGCATTCCTCGTTGGCTGCCGTTCAACGGCGCATCCAACGACTATGCGCTGGTTGCTGACGTGGCCCGCAAGCTAGAGCTCGAGTATGCCTACAACAAGGACAAAGCGGCCGAGGTCATCAGCGAAGAGATGGTGGCCCTGGGTGCAGAGCTGGTCGATGGCAAGTGGCAGTACGAGGGCGAGCCGGTCGAGATCATCGTTCTCATCCGCACCGAGGATGAGCGGCGCGAGGTCGGCGACTATGTGGCGAGCCAGCTCGAAGACATCGGCTTTACCGCCACCCGCGACTACAAGGCGAGCGCCGACGCGTCGCCGATCTGGCTGCGTGGCAACCCTGCCGACGGCCTGTACCACATCTACACCGGTGGCTGGATCACCACCGTCGTGCCGCGGGATCTGGGCGACAACTTTGCTTATTTCTACACGGACATGGGTCTGCCTTTCCCCTTGTGGCAGGCGTATGAGAACGATCCGGCCTTTTACGAGTTGGCCACCAAACTCGAGAACCGCGACTTTACGACGTTGGAGGAGCGGCGCGATCTGACGGCGCAGGCTCTGGAGCTTTCCTTCAAAGAGTCGCACCGTGTCTGGCTGTGGGATCAGGCCAGCTTTGCGCCGTACCGCACCGATGTCCAGGTCGCGGCGGACCTCTATGGTTCCATCAGTGGCTCCTGGCTGTGGGCGTTCACGATCCAGCGTGTAGGCCAGGTGGGCGGCACGGTCACCGTGGCCATGCCGGGCATCCTGACCGAGCCCTGGAACCCCATCGCCGGCACCAACTGGATCTATGACATGATGCTGGTGCGCAGCACCGGCGAGATGGGCTATATGCCCGATCCGTACACGGGCCTCTACTGGCCGCAGCGCGTCGAGCGCGCCGAGGTTACCGTGCTAGAAGGGCTGCCCGTCGGCAAGACGCTGAATTGGGTGGATCTCCAGTTCGCCGAAGAGATCGTCGTTCCTGACGATGCTTGGGCAGACTGGGATGCTGCCGAGCAGCGGTTCATCACCGCCGGCGAAAAGTACACCGAGACGCAGACGGTCGCTCGCAAGAGCATCGTCTACTATCCCGACGATCTCTATGAGACCGTCAAGTGGCACGATGGCAGCAGCTTTAGCATTGCCGACGTGCTGATGGGCATGATCCTGACCTTTGACCGGGCGCAGGAGGAGAGCCCCTACTATGATGCCGCGGCCGTGGCCTCTTACAACTCGTTCATGTCCGCTTTCCGCGGCGTCAAGATCCTCTCCACGGATCCGCTGATCATCGAGACCTACAGCAACCTGTGGAACTTGGATGCCGAGCTGAACGTGACCTTCTGGTGGCCGTACTATGCTCAAGGACAGGGTTCTTGGCACGCGGTGACGTTGGGCCTGATGGCCGAAGATGCCGGCGAGGCCGCCTTTAGCGCCTCCAAGGCTGACGAGCTGGAAGTGGAGTGGCTGAGCTATATCGCTGGCCCCACCATCAGCATCCTCAAGGGCCAACTGGACGCGGCGTTGGCTGAGAGCTTTGTTCCGTACGCCCCGACCATGGGTGACTATCTGACGGCTGCCGAGGCCAAGGCTCGCTACGAGAACCTCAAGGCCTGGTACGATCAGTTCGGTCACTTCTGGGTCGGCACCGGGCCGCTCTATCTGGAGCGCGCCTATACGGTGGAAAAGACCGTCTCGCTCAAGCGTAATGCCGAGTTCCCGGATCTCTCGGAAAAGTGGACCGGCTTTGCCGAGCCCATGTTGGCAGACGTGTTCGTGGACGGCCCGGACCGCGTGACCATCGGGTCCGAGGCGATCTATGACGTGTTCGTCGACTTTGAGGGCGATCCGTACCCCATGCGGGACATCGATCAGGTCAGCTACCTGGTCTTTGACGCGACCGGCGAGCTCGTCACCGTTGGCAACGCTGTGGCTGTGGACGATGGGCTGTGGGAGGTCGTGCTTGGTGCTGATCTGACCAGCCAACTCGCCGCCGGCTCCAACCGGCTGGAGGTGGTGGTAGTCTCCAAGCGCGTGGCCGTCCCAAGCACGGATGCGCTGGTCTTTGTGACGCAGTAGCGCGCGAATTGATCCGAGTTTCGACTGGAGGGACACGGTTACTCGTGTCCCTCCAGGGTATGAAAGCACTCGTGATGCGCAGTCCGGCGAGCGCACCCGTCGAGGCGGCGCGTTCTTGTTGAGAGTGAGTGATGATGACCGATGTAACACAGCCTGTGGATGCGGCACCTGTGACCGAATCGGCTCGCCCTCGTCGTGCCGATAGAACCCTTTTGAGAGTCCTCAAGTACACGGGCACCAGGATGGTGGCTCTTTTTCTCACCGTGGTGGTGGGCGCGTACTTGACGATCCTCATCGCCAACATGGGCGGGCACGTGGACGAGATCCGCCTTGGGCAGATCCAGGAATCGATCGCTATCCGGGTCAACATGGATCCAGAAATACGGCAGCTTTCCACTGCCGAGCGAAATGCGTTGGTGCAGGAGATGATCAGGATCGAGGCACACCGCCTCGGGCTGGATCAGCCTTTCATCATCCGCAGTTTTCGCTTTCTGACCGACGCACTCACGTTGAACCTGGGGCGGGCGCAGCGTATGTCCAGCGATAGTGGCTCACGGCTGGTGCGGCTGATCATCTTGGAGCGCTTGCCGCCGACGCTGTTGCTGATGGCGACGTCGAACCTGTTGCTGTTCCTACTGAGCGTGCTGGTGGCGCTCTACCTTTCCCGCAAGTATGGGAGCGTCCTCGACCGCATGGTGATCGCTCTATCTCCGCTTTCTTCGGCGCCCGCTTGGTTTTATGCCATGTTCTTCTTGCTGTTCTTTGCGGCTATGTGGGGGTTGCTCCCCTATGGCGGAATGGTGTCCGCACCACCACCCGCCGACAAGCTGGCCTATGCGTTGAGCGTGTTGCGACACCTGATCATTCCGGTGGCCGCGTGGCTAATCAGCGGCATCTTCAGCGGCATCTATAGCTGGCGAACGTTCTTTTTGATTTTTTCCAGCGAAGACTATGTGGATATGGCCAAGGCCAAGGGCCTACCCTCGCGCGACATCGAACGGCGCTACATTCTACGGCCGACGCTGCCCAACATCATCACCAGCTTTGCCTTGATGCTGATCGGTTTGTGGACGGGCGCTATCATTCTGGAGACGGTGGTCAACTGGCCGGGGCTGGGTAGACTGCTCTACGCTGCCATTGGTTTGTATGATACACCCGTGATCGTCGGTTCGACGGTCATCTATGCCTATCTGCTGGCGCTGACGGTCTTTGTGTTGGACTTTGTCTATGCCTTGGTGGACCCGCGCGTCAAGGTTGGGAGCTAGAGGTCGAAGAGACGATGAGGAGTATCTGGTCAGGCCTTCGCGAGATCGGGCGTTATCCTTCGGCCATCGTTGGTTTGACGATCATTTTCCTGATTGTGGCTTTGGGCGTCTATACAGTTGTCACCTTGCCTTATAGCGAGGCGATTCGCCTCTGGCGGGGGGGCGAAGAGGTCTGGAGTGAAAGCCCCAAGACCGCTAGGCCGATCTGGTACGATTGGCTCACGCAACGAAACCTTTCCCGGACGATTGTGCTGAACAGCCGAGATGGGCAGGCGGTCAAAACGGTAGAGACGGTCGGTGACGATGCGCAGACGATCAGCCTGGTATTCTCTTTTGATTATCCGTATGACACCTTTCCTCAGGAAGTGGTGATCTTTTTCACGGCCCAGTTTGACCAAAAGACGCCCCACGCATCCATGACCTGGCGTACGCCGGACGGCCGCGAGATCAGGCTGGGGCAGGTTTCGGTACGCCCCACCGAGACCTATCGTTTGGCCCTGGACACCCGGCTGGCACGACGCCTGAACAATGTGCTCCCACAAATCGCGCTTTTTGCCGACCCAGACTCTGAGACGCCGGTGCCGGTCAAGGGCACCTATGAGCTGGAGATCCTGGTCAGCACCTTTGAGAATGACGCCGACGTGGATGCCAAATGGGTGGCCTATGGTGAGGTGCATGGCCTCGCGGGCACCGACTATCGCCGTCGAGATCTCATGGTCGCCCTGCAGTGGGGCACACCCATCGCTTTGGCGTTTGGCCTGCTGGCGGCTCTGGGGACCACCCTAACCACCATGTTTGTGGCTGCGGTGGGGGTCTGGTTTGGTGGCTGGGTCGACGCCCTCATCCAGCGCGTGACCGAGGTCAACATGGTGCTGCCGCTGCTGCCGATCCTGGTCATGGTGGGCACCTTTTACCAGCACGGTCGCAGCATCTGGGTGATGCTGGGTTGCGTCATCGCTCTCAGCATCTTTGGTGGGGCGATCAAGACGTTCCGGGCGATCTTTATGCAGGTGCGCGAGGCGCCTTATATCGAGGCCGCACGCGCCTATGGCGCCGGCAACGGACGGATCATTGTGCGCTACCTGATCCCTCGGATCATCCCGGTGATGATCCCGGCCTTGGTCAGCGGGGTGCCGGTCTATGTGTTTCTGGAGGCGTCCTTGGCGCTGCTTGGATTGGGCGACCCGGTGCTGCCCACCTGGGGCAAGGTCATCGACGACGCTCGGTCCCAGGGAGCTGTGCACAGTGGTCACTATTACTGGATGCTTCAGCCCGCGCTGCTTCTCATGCTGGTGGGGCTCGGCTTTGCGATGGTCGGCTTTTCGTTGGACCGTGTGTTCAACCCACGGCTGAGAGGTCTGTAGCGCTATGGCGAACGAATCCCTGCTACGCATCCGCGATCTCAAGCTCCAC
>Ga0334890_1005395_pt1 | contig 10830 bp, 19 predicted proteins | sample GraSluR1_MG_3_FD_207220 | JGI IMG/M metagenome (GOLD analysis project Ga0334890, IMG submission 207220) | Sludge microbial communities from methane-producing bioreactor in Wageningen University, Netherlands - Granular Sludge_31_08-R1 | ecosystem: Engineered > Bioreactor > Anaerobic >... | reverse complement strand
AAGATTAGAGTTAGGCTTAAATCTTATGATCATCGTGTAATAGATGAGGCAAGCCGCAAAATTTTGCAAACAGCACTATCTACTGGAGCAAAAGTTATAGGGCCTGTGCCTTTGCCTACGCATATTAAAGAATTTACAGTTTTAATTTCGCCAAACGCTGATAAGGACGCTCAAGAACATTATGAAATTAGAACTCACAAAAGATTAGTTGATATTGTCGAACCTACTAATAAGACAATTGACTCTTTAATGCATTTGGAATTACCTGCCGGTGTGGACATTCAGATTAAAATGTAATTATTTGGTGACTATTAATAAAATTAGTTGGATTATTTATAACGTGGCAAAAAAATTATTTTTTTTGGACCTTATACAAAAAATTGATTATTATGTTAAATACAATTTTTGCAACCAAAGGAGGTATGTCTCAAGCCTGGACCAAGGACGGAAAAAGGTTGCCTGTGACTAAGTGTTTGGTCGATCAAAATATAATTTTAGGCACACAAAAAGCAGTAGTTAAAGTTTCTCAAAATTCAACTTTTAAAAAACAACCATGCCTCATTTTAGAGATAGGTTATGGTAGAAAAAAATTAAAAAATACTCCAAAGCCGCTCCGAACAAAAATTGAACAGAGCGGTTTTTCTTTTGGGCCCAAACAAATTAGAGGCATTAGATTGTTTTTTGAGGAAGAGCTTCAAGAAGAAAAAATACCCTTTAAGGCTGGCCAAACTATTAATCTTGAACAAGTCCTGGAAGTTGGTGATGTGGTAAAAGTACAAGGTAGCTCCAAGGGTAGGGGCTTTGCTGGTGTGGTTAAACGCTATGGAATGGCTGGTGGTCCTAGAACCCATGGGCAGCGAGATCGGGAAAGAGCAGTGGGATCAATTGGTGCCTCTGCAGATTGGGGGCATGTTTTTAAGGGCAAAAAAATGCCAGGTCATTATGGTAATGAAACTGTTACTGTAAGAAACTTGACAGTTGTGCATATAGACCCTGACAAGAAAGAGGTCTGGTTGAGCGGTCCTATTCCGGGACATCGCAATTCAATTATTAGTATTACAAAAATAGATAAAAAAAATAATTTAGAGCTAGATAAAGTAGCCTCAGGCATTAAGATACAATCTACTCATCAACAGGAAAAAACAGAAAAAGTACCATTAAAAGATGAAGAAAAAAAAGATGAAAATAGTCAAGCACTTGTTAAAGATGAGCCTATCGAAGGTGAAGAAAAACAAGCTCAAGAAAAAGAGCCTGAAAATGAGAAAGAGGAAGTCAAAAAAAAAGAAACTGGAAAGAACAAAAATAAGAAATAATAAATGAAACTTAAAGTTATTAGAACCACCAGTCGTGATAGTAGCGTTACAGCAGATGATAATCTCTTTAACAAGACCAACGATCAGCTTTTGGCGCAGGCAGTTAGAGTATATATGTCTAATAAAAGACAAGGGACTAGTAAAACTCAAACTAGATCTGACGTGTCAAGGACAACACGCAAGTGGTATCGCCAAAAAGGGACTGGGAATGCTAGGCATGGAGCAAGAGATGCCACTTTATTTGTAGGGGGTGCAGTAGCTCATGGGCCAACAGGAGCAGAAAATTGGAAAAAGAAACTTACTAAAAGCCAAAGAAAACAAGCTACCATAGCAGCTTTGTCAGCTCAAGTTCAGAATATTGTTATTAATGATGAAATTAAAGACCTTTCAGGAAAAACAAAGCAGGCTTTTGAGCTTTTAAATGAGATAGTGGCTAAATTTGAAGGAGAAAAGTTCAATTTAACGAAAAATAATTTACTGATCATAGTTGACAAAAAAAATGAAAAACTTAATAGAGCAGTAAAAAATATTCCTAAAGTTAGGGTGATTATTGTTGATTTAGTTAATGCTTTATTAATAGCACAGGCAGATAAAATTATTTTAACCACTGATTCTTTGGAGACTCTGCAAGAAAAACTGACAATTTAAATATGAAAAAATTGATTAAGAGACCTATCATTACAGAAAAATCATTAGCTTTAGCTAATCAAGAAAACATTTATACCTTTGAGGTTGATTACTTGGCTAGCAAGACTCAAATCAAATCTTTGGTCGAGACATTATTTGAAGTTGAGGTTGAAAAAATTAATACAGTTATTAGTCCTAGTAAAAGAAGAAGAACTGGATCAAAGAGACTTTTAAAATTAAGTCCGGTTTATAAAAAAGCTTTAGTTAAAGTTAAGTCGGGTCAAAAGATAGAATTATTTGATGTTAGTGAACAATAAAACCAATGATTAAAAAGAAAAAGCCAACATCACCAGCAACAAGACACCAGATTAAGGTGGATCGCAGTGATTTGCATAGTGGGAAACCTGAAAAATCCCTATTGCGCAAGGGTCACAAAAAGCGTCAGGGTCGTTCTTCTCAGGGGAGAATTACAGTTCGACATCGAGGTGGTGGGGTGAAAAAAAAGCAAAGACTGATAGATTTTCGCAGAGATAAACTTGAAGTACCTGGAGTAGTGACTCGATTGGAATACGATCCAATGAGAAGTGCTAACATTGCTTTAATTTTTTACAAAGATGGAGAAAAGCGATATATATTGGCTCCAGAACAAATTAAGGTTGGTGATGAGATTGCTGCTGGTAAAAATGTAGAAGTTAAACCAGGAAATGCCCTACCACTAGCCCAGATTCCGATTGGAATGCCTATTCACAATATTGAGCTTCGACCTGGGAAAGGTGGGCAGCTAGTTAGAGGAGCAGGTTTGGCTGCAGTGATTCAATCAAAGGAAGATAAATATGCGGTTGTCCAAATGCCATCAAAAGAGCATCGATTGATTAATCTCAAGTGCTTCGCTACAATTGGCCGAGTTGGAAACAGTGATTGGAAGAGTAGAAAACTTGGCAAAGCAGGCAGAAAGAGATTGATGGGTATTAGGCCAAGCGTTCGTGGTACAGCTCAACACCCAGGGTCTCATCCACATGGAGGTGGTGAGGGTCGCAGTGGGGTTGGTTTAAAATATGCCAAAACACCTTGGGGCAAGATTGCTTCTCCTGGTAAAAAGACTCGTCGCAGTAAACACTCTGACAAGTGGATTGTAAAAGACAGAAGAATTAAAAAAAATTAACTAATTAATAAAAAACATGGCAAGAAGCAGCAAAAAAGGACCATATATTGACCCAGTTTTATTAACTAAGGTCAAAGAGCAGAAAAACACAGGAGATAAGAAGCCAATTCAAACATATAATCGGGCTTGTATGATAGCACCTGAATTTGTGGGTCATACTTTCTTGGTTCACAAAGGAAAAGGTTTTGAAGAGGTTTTTATTAATGAAAGTATGGTTGGTCATCGCTTAGGGGAATTTGCTCCTACTAGAATTTTTAGAGGTCATGGCAGAATGGTCAAGAGAATTATTGCCAAGACATAAAATTTGAAGCTATTTAACTTATTGAAAATAAAATGAAAATTAGAGCACAGCAAAAAAATTCAAGACAGTCTCCTAGAAAGGTTAGGCTTATAGCTAATCAAGTTAAGGACTTACCTTTAGATCAGGCATTTATCCAGCTCTCACTAATGGAGCGCAAGGGGGCATTGGTAATTTTGAAAGTTTTAAGACAAGCAGTGGCCAACGCTGTTAATAATCATCAACTTGATATAAAAGATTTAGAGATTGACCAAATTTTAGTAAAAACAGGACCTACTTATAAAAGAATGAGACCTGTTTCTCGAGGAAGGGCTCACAGAATTTTGAAAAGGACAAGTCATGTGGAAGTAATATTAAGGACGAAACAGGCAATAGATAAGATAGCTGAAGTTAGAACTGGAGCAAAAAAACAACAGACTAAGCCAGTTGATAAGATAAGAACAACTCAGACCAAAAAGACTACCAAAAAACAAGTAAAAAAGATTCAATCTAGAGTTAAGTCACAAAAAGATATCCAAAAACAAAAGATTAAAGATGAAAGTAAAATTAAAGGTCAAGTGGTGCGCGACCCCGCTACAGCCAAACTACACAGAAGAAAGGCTAGCTCTTCACGCTAATAGTTATTAAAAATATTAATAAATTATTAAAAATATGGGACAAAAGGTTAATCCAACACTATACAGAATGGGTAATATTTACTCTTGGAAATCAAGGTGGTTTGCTAATAAAGATAAATATTCAGACAAAGTCTTAGAGGATTATAAGTTAAGAAAATATTTGAATGAAAAATTAGCTAGCGCTGGTTTAGATGAAGCGATAATTGAGAGATCTTTAACAACAATGAAGATTACCTTAAGAGTCAGTCGGCCAGGGGTAGTTATTGGGAAAGGTGGAGGAAATCTTCAAGAGATAAAAGAAGGAGTCGAAGAGATAATACAAGAAGAGCAAAATAACGATGATTCTAGAAAAAAAATTAGGGTTAATCTTCGCGTTGAGGAAATACAACAACCTGAATTAAGTGCAAAATTAGTCGCTGAAAGATTAGCCTTTCAACTTATTGGTAGATATCCTCATAGAAGAGCTGTTAATCAAGCTTTGGAAAAAGTTATGTCTGCAGGAGCAAAAGGTGTTAAAATACAACTTTCAGGAAGAATTGGGGGAACTGAGATTGGCCGCACTGAGAAATATTCATTAGGCAGTGTTCCTTCTCAAACACTAAGGGCTGACATTGATTATTACGAATCTCCTGCTAAAACCAGGAGTGGGTACGTTGGTATAAAAGTTTGGATTTATAAAGGAGATATTTTAGAAGATGAGGAGGAAAATTAATTTTTATTTAATTTTTTATAGCTATGTTACAACCTAAGCGCAGAAAATACAGGAAAGAATTTAGAGGCAGACATAAAGGTCAGGCAAGCAGGGGCACTAGTATTGAATTTGGCCAATATGGGCTTAAGGCAGTGGAAAGAGGGAGAATTAAATCACAAGCTTTAGAAGCTGCTCGAAAAAAAATAACCTTTGTAACGCAAAGAAGTGGAAAATATTGGGTAAGAGTTTTTCCTCACACGCCTATGACACTTAAGCCGGTAGGGGTAAAGATGGGTGGTGGAAAAGGAGCAATAAGTCATTATGAGGTTAAGGTTAAGCCAGGTACGGTAATTTTCGAGCTAGGAGGAGTTGATGAGGCAACAGCTCGTTCAGCTTTTTATAAAGCAGCTCATAAATTACCAGTTAAAACTAAATTTATAGTCAAAGATTAATAATATGAAAACTGATCAAATTAAAGAGCTACACCAATTGACAGTAGATCAATTGCAAGAAAGACTTCAGGGATTAGAGAAAGAGTTGGTTAAGTCTAGATTGGAGAGGTCTGCTCAAAAATTAGAAGATACGAGTAAACCTGATCGATTGAGAAAAGATGTGGCTCGAATTAAAACTATTATAAGAGAAAAGCAGCTAAAACAATTAATAGAAACACCTAAGAAAAATTCTAAATAAATATGAAAACACTTACAGGGACAGTCACTTCAATTTCGGGAGATAAAACAGCAATAGTGAATGTTGCTCGTTTATGGAAGCACCCTTTATATAAGAAGTATGTTAATCGTACAAAAAAATATGCTTGTCATGTAGAGGGGATTCAACTCGAAATTAAAGATAAGGTTTTGATTCAAGAATGTAAGCCAATTAGTAAAACTAAACATTTTAAAGTTATTAAAAAGATTGAAGATTAGCCATTAAAAGACACCAATCATGATACAATTAAGATCTGTTTTAAAAGTAGCTGACAACACCGGAGCCAAAAAAATTAGAGTAATTTTAGTTTATGGTGGTTCTAAAAGAAGATTTGGATATGTGGGCGATATGGTCTCAGCATCAGTAATAGAAGCAGAACCAAACGCTAATATTAAAAAGGGAGAAAAGGTTCAAGCTGTTATTGTCCGGACAAGGAAAGAAAAACGCCGAGAAAATGGTGAATATATTCGATTTGATGACAACGCAGCGGTAATTATTGAATCACGAGAAAGATTACTGCCAGTTGGCACGAGGGTCTTTGGTCCGATTGCTCGTGAGGTTAAAGATAGAGGTTATTCTAAAATTGCTAGTTTGGCACCGGAGGTATTATGAAATTTAAAATACAGGATCAGGTTATTGTAACTATCGGTAAGGATAAGGGTAAAAAGGGAGAAATTACTCAAGTTTTTCCAAAGGAAAATAAAGTTTTAGTTAAGGATCTTAATTTATATGTGAAGCATGTTAAGCCAATGCCCATGATTAATCGAGTTGGTGAGAGAACAGTTCAAGAAAGACCTTTAGATACAGCAAAAATTGCAATTTTAAATGAAGAAGGACAACCTGATCGTATTGGGTATCGCATAGGTCCTAATGGTTCTAAGGAAAGAATTTTTAAAAAAACCGGTACAAAAATTAACTATCAAAAATCAAAAACAAAAAAAGAAACTAAAAAGAAACCATCTAAAAAAATTGACAAATAAAAGGTTTTTCTTAAAAAGTTATTGAAATTATTAATAGATTACAAATGAATCGCTTAAAGCAAAAATACCAGCAAGAAATACAAAAAAAACTTGTAACAGAGTTAAAGCTTGCCAATCAGATGGCTGCGCCTAAGATCAAAAAGATTGTTGTAAACATGGGCATATCTGATCCAGTGGATACTAGGGAAAGAATGAAAGCTATTGATAATATCAGCCAACAATTAGCTATTATTACTGGTCAAAAACCGGTTATTACTAGGGCACGTAAGGCAATTTCAGAGTTTTCTCTTCAAAAAGGAGACCCTTTGGGCTTAAAGGTTACTTTAAGGGGAGAAAGAATGTGGGAATTTTTAGATAAATTAATTTCAATTGTTTTGCCTAGAGTCAAAGATTTCAGGGGAGTTTCTAGGATAGCCTTTGATGGTAGGGGGAACTATAGCCTAGGATTGGAAGAGCAGATTGTTTTTCCTGAAATTAATTATGATGAAATTGAGGGTATCAGAAGTTTGCAGGTTACATTTATTACAAGTACTGAAAATAATGAACATGCATTTAAACTGTTGGAATTATTAGGTATCCCTTTTGCAAAGGAGGAATAAATTTATTATGGCAAAAACTGCAAAAGTAATTAAGTCAAAAAGATTAAGAAACAAACGAAAAGAATATTTTGATAAATATTTAAGCCAGGGAGATAGAAAAAAGAATAGAATCTCGACTAGAGGAGTAACTAGGTGTAAAATTACAGGTCGCGCCAGAGGATACATGAGATACTTTGGTTTAAGTCGGATGACCTTTAGAGAACTAGCCTCTAAAGGAGAATTACCAGGAGTTATAAAGGCTAGTAAATAAACATTATGCTAATTACAGATCCTATTGGAGATATGTTTACTAGAATTAAGAATGCATTCTTGGCAAAGCAAGAAAAGGTTGTGGTACCTCATTCTAAAATGAAAGAAGCCATTTTACTTAAACTTAAAGAAAATAAATATATAAAAGATTTTGAGATTATCGAGAAAAAGCCTCAAAATGAAATAATTGTTGAACTTAGTTATATTGATGACTCTCCTGCCATCTCTGGCTTTAAAAGGATTTCTTCTCCAGGGAGAAGACTTTATGCTGGAGTTGAGGAAATACCATCTGCGCTAAATAGTTATGGAATAACCATTGTTTCGACTAATAAAGGAATTTTGACTGATAGGGAAGCTAGGAAGCTCAATGTGGGTGGAGAATTAATTTATCAGATTTGGTAATAATCAATGTCAAAAATAGGAAAAAAACCAATCACTATTCCAGATCAAGTTAAAGTTGAGGTTAAAAATAACCAAATTTTAATAAAAGGTCCTCAAGGAGAGCTAACAGCTCCTTTATTTGAAAAAATTAAAGTAAAGGTAGAAGATAGTCAGGTTCAGGTTGATCGAGAACAAGATGATAGGCAAACAAAGGCCTACCATGGTTTAGTTAGAAGTCTTATCAATAATCACATTCAAGGGGTCACAGAAGGTTATAAAAAAATTTTAAAACTAGTAGGAACAGGCTATCGGGTAAAGAAAAAAGGACAGGGCCTTGAGATGACGGTGGGTTATTCTCATTCAGTAGAGGTTGAGGCTGTTGAGGGGATAGGCTTGGATGTAGAAGGAGATGACACTATTAAGGTATCGGGAATTGACAAGCAATTGGTTGGTCAAGTAGCAGCTAATATTAGGGCTATCAAGCCCCCAGAGCCTTATAAAGGTAAGGGTATTCGCTATGTGGATGAGATAGTAAGACTGAAGCCGGGAAAGGTAGCTGTTGAATAAAATTGGTAAGGGTATTTTTACACAGCTATATTGCAAATATGAATCAAGTACAAAAAATCACTAACCAACAAAAAAGAAAGATGGCTGTGCGCAAGAAATTGCATGGGACGGCTCAAAGACCTAGACTATCTGTTTTTAGATCAAATCGCTATATCTATTTGCAGTTAATTAATGATGATACAGGTGAGAGTCTTTTTGGAGCTACCGATGCTGCAAAAGAGGAAACATTTAAAGGCACTAAGACTGAAAAGTCAGCTAAGGTTGCTAAGGAATTAGCTAAAGAGATGAAAAAGAAAAAAATTAAACAAATTGTTTTTGACCGCGGTCCTTATAAGTATCATGGCAGAGTCAAGATGGTGGCAGAAACTTTAAGAAAAGAAGGTATTGAATTTTAAATTAACATCAATAAATATGGCCCAAAACAATAGAGAAAACCAACAAGAATTTGAAGAAAAAGTTATTCGAATATCTAGGGTTTCAAAGAAAACTAAAGGCGGAGATCAGATGAGCTTTTCAGCTCTTATGGTTGTAGGAGATAGAAAAGGTAAAGTAGGATTAGGTTTAGGAAAGGCTAAAGGAGTAGTTGATGCTATTAAAAAAGGAGTCCGTCAGGCAAAAAAAGGAATGATTGACGTTCCAATCAATGGAACAACAATTCCTTTTAGGATTGAAGCTCGATACGGAGCTGGACATGTTTTACTCAAGCCAGCTGCACAGGGTTCAGGGGTTATTGCTGGAGGTCCTGTAAGGGCTATTATGGAGGCTGCGGGGGTTAATGATATATCAGCTAAGATTTTGGGTAGTGACAATCAGGCTTCAAGCGTTTACGCAACATTTGAGGCATTAAAGAAAATTAATAAGATTGTTAAGGTTAGAGGAATTGAGCTTAGCGGTTTAAAACAAGAGGAAATTGAGACAAAACCAGAGAAATCGGCTAGTCCAAAATTCAATAAAAAAGCTGCTTCTGTATCCAAAGAGTCTAAAAAGAAAATTAAAAAGGTTCAAGAAAAGAGTACCAATAGAAAGCAGGCAAAATCTAATTTAATAAAAACTACTCAAGCCAAAAAAACTGAAAAAATTCAGGCTAAAAAGAAAAAACCATCTCAAAAAACAGGCAGCAAATAATACTTGTTAAATAGGGTCAGCAATTGCATATGAGCTTAATAAATAATTTAAAAAAAACTTCTAATAAAAAGAAAAAAAGGCTGGGCAGGGGTTATGGTTCCGGAAAAGGGGGACACACTACAAACAGAGGTCAAAAGGGGCAAAAATCTAGATCAGCTCATCGAATTGGTTTGTGGTTTGAAGGAGGTAGTTTGCCCTTAACAAAAAGACTGCCAATGCTTCGTGGTAAAGGTAGGTTTAAGTCAGTTAGCCCGGTTGCGGAAATTACCTTTGATGACATTAATCGTTTTGATTTTGATGTTATTTCTTTGAAAACATTAAAGGCAAATAGAATTATTGATAACTCCTTTAAGCAGGCTAAAGTTATAAAAAAAGGCAAACTTCAGAAAAAAGTAACCATTAAAGGTTTAAAAGTTTCAGCTGGCGCTCAAAAAACAATTAAGGCCAAAGGTGGCTCAATAGAAAAATAAAAAACCTAGCCCGTGTTAAAAAAAATTATCGCTACAACTAAAAAGGTTTTATCTAATACTAAAGTTAAAAAGAAAATCCTTTTTACAATTTTTTGCTTTTTTATCTTTAGGCTTTTAGCTCACATCCCAGTACCTATAGTTGATACTCAGCAAATTCAAGAGATTTTTTTAGGAAGTGAGTTTTTAAGCTTACTTAATATTTTTTCAGGTGGGATGTTGATTAGATTTTCAGTGGCAGCCGTGGGCATAAATCCTTATATTACGGCTCAAATTATTATGCAATTGGCAGGCATGGTTATCCCCTCAATTAAAGAGATGCAAAAGGAGGGAGAGTCAGGACGAGCTAAAATAAATCAATACACTCGATTTATTGCGGTACCACTAGCCATTGTTCAGAGTATCTCAGTGATTGCTTTATTAAAAGCTCAAGACTTATTAACATCTACCGACTTTTTATCTCTAACGGCGGTTATTTTTAGCTTAGTAGCTGGAGCTATGATTATTTTATGGATTGGCGAATTAATTAGTGAGTATGGAATTGGCAATGGTGTTTCAATGATTCTTCTTGCAGGAATTATTAGCCAGTTGCCAGTTTTTGCAGGGCAAATGTCTGTAATTATTTACACACAGCAATTTTTAATTTTATCCATTTTTTTACTACTGTTTGTAGCGGTCATTATGTTGGTGGTGTTTATGAACGAAGCAGTTCGAAAAGTGGTAGTGCAATATGCTAGGCGCATGAGGGGAAGCCGCTTACTTGGGGGTCAAAAAACTCATTTACCGATTAGGGTTAATGTAGCCGGTGTCATGCCGATTATTTTTGCTTTATCTTTGATGCTTGTTCCGGCTTTTTTGGGGAGGGTGTTAATCTCCCTTGATAATGAATCTTTCGTTAATTTAGGGGAAAGAATTACTGTTTTGTTTGATCAGGCCTCTGTATTTTATATGATTTTTTACTTTTTATTAGTTTTTGTTTTTACCTATTTTTCTGCCCTGATTTTTTTTGATGCAGAAGACTTATCTTCTGAACTTAAAAAGAGTGG
>Ga0334890_1005393_pt1 | contig 10833 bp, 10 predicted proteins | sample GraSluR1_MG_3_FD_207220 | JGI IMG/M metagenome (GOLD analysis project Ga0334890, IMG submission 207220) | Sludge microbial communities from methane-producing bioreactor in Wageningen University, Netherlands - Granular Sludge_31_08-R1 | ecosystem: Engineered > Bioreactor > Anaerobic >... | reverse complement strand
TAACTATTTTATATTCACAAATTTGTATGCAATACCTTTAGCCTTTTTTGTGCTGTATCTTTCCATTGCCCTAATTGTTTTCTCGCCAATACCTATAATGGCAATGGGCATAGGATGGTTATTGGACAAAACCCTTTTGTTGTTGAATGTTCTAATCAGATTTACAGATTCTTTACCCTATTCCACTACAACGGGAGTATCCATTTCATCAACCCAAATGATTATGATTTTTTCTGCAATTATTCTCTTTGCAGTGTTCTTAGAAGGTCGAAAGTATTCTGTTTTATTGGGTTCAATGGCATGCTTGTTTGTTTTTTTTATCGAAAATGCTTACATCAGCCTTCAGCTGGATAGGCAGCATGAAATGGTAATTTTCAATGTAAGGCAAAGAAGTGTTATTGGTTTTACTCATGGCCGAAATTTTACTTTAGCGGTTAACCAATCAGCAGAAAATCCTTGGGAGTCCTATGCCTATAATATCGATGGATACATAAACAGGAAAAGGCTACTAACAGATAAGAATATATTGCTGTTAGATTCTCAAGAAGTAAATTCGATACAGATAAAAGGGCTCATAACTGAAAGAAACAGTTTTGGAACGTGGTTCAATTATTTGGGTTACACCATTTTCGTACCCCAAGGAGATGAGTTAAGTGATATGGTGGCTCAAACTCCATTGGATATTGACATTTTGATACTTGGTAGTAAGTCAAATGTAGGCTTAGACAAGTTATTTAAGCTATTGAATCCAACATTGGTTATTGTAGATAGTTCTGTTCCACGATGGAAATTGGATGATATGAAAACTATTCTTTCACAGCAAGGAGTTCTATATCATATAGTAGAACGCCAAGGGGCTTATGTTTTAAAGGGTTCGGGGTAGGTGTTTTTTTGGATCAATTAAAAAAAAGCATTTAAGGTTTTGTTTTTGCCATTTTTTTTGAATAAAACAATTTCTTTTGAGCTTACTTTGCAAAATATTTTATTTTTGATTTTAGACTAGATGAATATAATTATTGCTGGAGCCGGTGAAGTGGGTTCACATTTAGCCAAGATGCTCTCATATGAGTATCACGATATTGTTGTTATTGAACCGGATTCAGAAAAGTTAACTCAACTCTCATCAAACATCGATGTTATTGTTGTTGAAGGATCTGCAGCTTCAATAGCTGCCCTTAAGGAAGCCAAGGTGAACAAAGCAGACCTATTTGTGGCCGTTACCCGATCAGAAGAAACCAATATTATCAGTGCAACCCTCGCCAAGCGACTTGGAGCAAAGAAGGTTATTGCCCGTATAGATAATAACGAGTATCTTCTTCCTAACAATAAAGATATTTTTCTTAACCTGGGAATAGATTCATTGATATACCCCGAGAAACTTGCTGCAAAGGAGGTGATAGGACTTTTAGGGCAAACAAGTTCAACCGAATTTGTTGATTTTTCTGGTGGTAAATTATCACTTGCCGTTTTTCGACTCGAAGAAGATGCCCCGGTTATCGATAAAACTCTCATTCAAGCCACAAAGGATAACAAGAAATTGGAATTTAGGGCTGTTGCTATCACAAGGGATGGCGAAACTATTATTCCCAGGGGAAACGATACTTTCAAGGTGAATGATATTGTTTATGTAATTACCAATCAGAGTGGTATAAAGGATATGCTCAAGTACTCTGGGAAGACCAATATCGAAGTAAATAACCTGATGATTTTAGGGGGTAGCCGAATCGGAATTCGAATTGCATCGGAACTGGAAAAGGATATAAACGTAAAGCTTATCGATTACGATAAGGAGAAAAGCAGTCATCTTGCAATCCAATTTAAAAACGCTCTTGTTATTCACGGAGATGGAAGAAATACCGATTTGCTTACCCAGGAAGGCCTCCCGTATATGGACGCATTTGTTGCAGTTACTGGTAATTCCGAAACCAATATCCTTGCCTGCATTGTTGCTAAGCGATTGGGCGTTGCCAAAACCATAGCTGAGGTGGAAAATCTCGACTACATTCAACTTGCTGAAGGTATGGGAATAGATACTGTAATAAACAAAAAGTTGATTACAGCCAGCCGCATTTTTCGCTACACCATGAGCACCGAAGTGTCAAACATAAAGTGCTTAACCGGAACCGATGCCGAGGTAATGGAGTTTATTGTCAAACCAAACTCTGCGGTAACTAAAGGAAAAGTCAAAGACATTAACTTCCCAAAGGATGCCATCATTGGTGGTGTGGTGAGGGGCGAATCAAGCTATATCACCAAGGGCGATTCAGAGATAAAAGCCTACGACAGGGTGGTAGTATTTGCTTTGCCCTCTGCCATCAATAAGGTGGGAAAGTTTTTCAATTAGATCTTGTAGGAGGGTAAAAAAAAGTGGGTAAGCTACTTATATCGCACCGCTTCAACCACCTACCCTTGCTACCTTCCGGTCCTGGGGGGATTCAGCGGGAGCTGGTCGTATAAGACTTACCCACCGACAAAGATACTAACAAATCGGCCTCTTTCAAAAATTTTATCGCTAATTTTACAATTTCTAATATCTTTGTTTCAAACTTAAATCTTATAAAACATGGAAGAAAAAAAGAATATCACCGTAAAAAGTGCGATGAATTATGGGTTAATCCTTGGTCTCGCGCTAATTGTGTTCCACCTGATTCAGTACATTATGGATGTTTACAAACCTCCATTTTGGGTGTCACTTATCAACTATATCATTATAATAGGTGTAATAGTTTATGGCACAATTAAGTTTCGCGATGATGAATTGGGAGGGAATATTTCCTATAGCAAAGCCTTAGGATTTGGTGTGCTAATATCACTTTTTTCGGCCATCATTTATGGTTTCTATTTTTATATTCTAATTAGTTTTATTGATCCTGCATACATGGATAGTTTGTTTAGTATAATTGAGGAAACATACTTAGAAAGCGGTATGAGTGAAGATCAGGTTGAGGCAGCAATGGGGATGGTTAAAAAATTACAAAGTCCATTGTTCATGCTATTATCGTCAATATTTGGTTCTGTATTTATGGGAACAATCTTCGCCCTTATCACTTCAATTTTCTTAAAAAAGGAAAAGCCATTGTTTGAAGATACTAACCCATAGTGTTATAGATAATATTAAATGGATATATCAGTTGTAGTTCCCCTTTTTAATGAGGAGGAATCCCTGCCTCATCTTGTCGATTGGATTAAACAAACAATGGATAACCATAGCTTAAGCTATGAGGTTATTCTTGTTGATGATGGCAGTAACGACTCCAGCTGGAATGTGATTGAAAGCCTTTACGGTGAGTTCCCGAGTATCCGAGCCATAAAATTCCGAAGGAACTACGGTAAATCGGCTGCTTTGCATGTTGGTTTTCAGGAAGCAAAAGGCAATGTTGTGGTTACAATGGATGCCGACTTGCAGGATAGTCCAGAGGAGATACCCGAACTTTACCGAATGATAGTGGACGAAGGGTATCATCTTGTTTCAGGTTGGAAAAAGAAACGTTACGACCCTTTGTTCACAAAAAAGATTCCTAGCAAGCTTTTCAATAGAACCGTTCGATGCATTAGCGGGATCAAGTTGCACGATATGAACTGTGGGCTGAAGGCATACCGAAACGAGGTAGTAAAAAGCATCGAGATATTTGGAGAGATGCATCGTTATATACCAGTGCTTGCAAAGCAGGCAGGGTTCAATCGTATTGGTGAAAAAGTGGTGCAGCATCAAGAACGGAAGTATGGTGTAACCAAGTTTGGGTGGGAGCGTTTCATCAATGGTTTTCTCGATCTATTTACTGTAATCTTTGTATCACGCTTTGGGAAAAGACCCATGCACCTATTTGGCACACTGGGTACTCTGATGTTCTTAGTCGGTGGAGGAATCGCCATTTGGCTTGTGGCAAATAAGCTGTATGCACAATTCAATCTGTTGAAATACAGAGCTGTTACAGACCAACCTCTTTTTTACATCGCTCTGGTAATGGCTATTATTGGAGTTCAGCTATTTGTTGCAGGCTTTTTGGGGGAACTTATCTCTCGTAGTTCATCCGACCGAAATAATTACCTGATAGAGAAAAGGGTAGGTTAGAGGTTCTGCTTTTCCTCTCAAATAGTACTCTCTATTTATCATCGAATGATGATTTTATTCTCGTTTACTACAAGATAAAGGATAATAATCAACTGATTATCTTTTATTGAAAAATTGTGGTGTTGTTAAACAGGGAGCAATCACATCGCTTATTACTTTAAAACTTGTTCCTTTGTAATCCATTAATTTATTTATTAAAGCCAGCATAATACTAACGATTATGCTGAAAACGTTGAGTTTATTATTTATTTGAGAGGAGAGAAAGAAAAATGAGCACCATACTAAATCATCGTTCCATTCGAAAATACAAGAGCACTCCCATTGATGAGTCAACGCTAAACGATATCCTGCTTGCAGGAATTAGGGCATCCACAACAGGCAACATGCAGGTTTACAGCATAATTGTTACCACAGAGAAGGATATCAAGGAAAAACTTACCCCATGTCATTTCAATCAGCCTATGGTTATGGAGGCTCCAGTTTTACTCACCTTTTGTGCTGATTTCAATCGTTTCAATAAATGGTGCGAGCTAAGAAAGGCCAAGCCGGGGTACGACAACTTTTTATCATTCTTTACTGCTGCCATTGATGCGTTATTGGTTGCGCAAAATGTATGTATTGCTGCCGAAGAGAAGGGGCTAGGAATTTGCTACTTAGGAACAACAACCTATACTGCAGATAAGATCATCGATGTGTTAAAAATACCCAAAGGGGTTATTCCTGTTACCACCGTAGTGATTGGCTATCCCAATGAATCACCCGACCTAACAGATCGCCTACCTTTGGCTTCAATTATCCATCGCGAAATATATCAGGATTACTCCGCTGGGGATATTGACCAGATATATGCAGCAAAGGAGGCTCTACCCTTAACCAAGAAATTGCTCGATGAGAACAAAAAGGAAACATTGGCCCAGGTATTCACCGATAATCGATACACTAAAAAGGATAATGTAGCGTTTTCTAAGGTGTTGCTCAAGGTGCTTGCCGATCAGGGATTTATGAATAATGAGATGTGATTTTTTATGCGATAAAAATCATTGTTTATGCATCTAGGGTAACATAATCTCTAGATGTTTTTTTTTAACTTAAACTCAAAGAATCAAACGACAATTATGCTCTAAAACAAAAATAAAAACAACCATAAAAAACTAATATTCAATAAACTCAAGTGTCACGTAATTATAGAATCACTCTTTTTATTTTGTTCTTTTTCCCCTTCGTTGTTTTTGCTCAGGGGGAAGGAGGTAGGATATTATTTTCTGATAGCAGCACAGATTTAAAGTGTAGATTGTCAATCGAAGTAAGAGATTCATTGGCAATCCAACAGTATTACCAACGGTGCATTTTTCAATTGCAGAGCAAAGGCTACCTTGAGGCAAGAATCGATTCCATTTCCTATGGGAGTTTGCCAATAATAGCATATGGTTATAGAGGGAATCTATATCAATGGGCTACTTTATCAACCGATAGTATTTCGATAGTTTTGCTTTCTAAATCCGGAATTAATCCTAAACGTTTTTCTGGTAAAGCCTTAAGGCCTCATCAGCTATCCCTTTTTAGCGAAAGAATTTTGAATCATCTCGATCGTAGCGGATATCCCTTTGCACAAGTGTCATATAATAACATCAGCATCACCAATGGATTACTATCAACTTCTATTAGCATTGATAAAGGACCATTTATCAGATTTGATACCTTATATATAAAAGGTGATGCTAATATCTCTTATCGTTTTATAAGGTCTTACTTGGGTTTTGTTAAAGATGATCCCTATAGTGAAGCACTAACAAAAAACTTTGATGATAAACATCGGGCGTTGGGTTTTGTGTCCGTCATACGTCCTACTGAGGTTGAGTTTATTCCTGGGAAAGCCAGAGTTTACACATACATAACCAACCAGAGATCAAGTAGATTTTCTGGTTTGGTTGGCTTTCAATCGGGGGGAGTTGATGATTCAAAATTAAAATTAACTGGTGATTTAAATCTTATACTCAACAATACGTTTCGAAATGGTGAGAGGAATACCATTAAATGGCAGGCTCCCGGCGAAGGAACGCAGAGGCTAAACATTTCAACGCTTTGGCCATACCTTCTAGGTACAAATTTTGGTATAAATGCCCAGTTTTTACTATATAGACGCGATACAACCTATATAAATATTAAACCTGAAGTTATGATTGATTTTTTCTTTCCCAAGGGGAATAGTTTGGGATTAGGATTTGAGTATCGTAGTTCTTCAACACTTTCATCTAACAGCTCTTCGGTAGGCGACTACAAAACAAGTTTGTATAGGATTTCATACACATCTGGCTTTGCGAGCAACGATATCTTTCCCTCCAGATATTTTTGGACTAACGCATCAATGAGCATTGGAACCAGGGGTACTGATACAGAGAATGGTATAAATACCAAAGAAAAACAATCCGTTGGCGAGGCAAATGGGTCATTTACAATTTACTATCCAATATATGGCAATACGATTGTCTTACATTTACTTTCACAATCTCAATTATTATTTCAAATATTGGATTCGGACCCACAGTTCAGGTTTTTGGATAATGAGCTATACAGAATAGGAGGTTATCAGGTTCTAAGAGGTTTTAATCAGGAATCTATACTTACCGATGGTTATTTTGTAACGGGTTTTGAACTACAGTTTCGATTGCAGAAAACATTGAATTTTATCGTTTATTACGATAAAGGTATTGTATCAACATACTCAACAAATCGCAGAATTATTTCTTACCCATATGGGTTAGGTCTTGGCTTTCAGCTGGCAACTGCAGCAGGGATTCTAAATCTAAACTATGCATTGGGTGAAGGATTTGGACAAGAGGTCACATTAAGTGATACAAAAATTCATGTTGGATTTACGGCAAATTTTTAACTTGAATTAAAAACATTTGCATAGAAACATAAACAAATTTAAGCATAATAGAATGATTAACAATATAATACATTGTTTCTTAATAAATTTTCATTTTTTTTTGGAAAAAATACTGATTAGCTATAATTTTGCAGCTCACAAAAAAATCTAATAATGATCGTAATACCCATAAAAGAAGGCGAGAATATTGAAAGAGCCCTTAAGAGATTCAAGCGTAAGTTTGAAAAAACTGGCACTTTAAAAGAACTCCGTTACCGTCAGGCTTTTATTAAGCCATCCATTAAAAGGCGTGAGGAGATAAAGAAAGCCGTTTATATTCAGAAACTCCAGCAAACAGAGGAGTAGCATTTTTTTTGGATGCATCAGGCAAATTTGCCTGATTATTTTTTGGGTTTAACCCCTTTTTTAGTTATATTGCATCCATAGAATATGCTGGCACAATTCCTTAAATATCTTCAGATCGAAAAGAATTATTCTGCCCACACACTTCAGGCTTATGGAGATGATTTGCGGCAGTTTTTTTCATATTGCAAAATTGAACCCCAAGTTCAACACATTTCCAAAATTACCCATAGAACAATTAGGGCATGGCTTTCACATCTTCTTGCAGCTGGAGTATCTCCACGTTCTGTAAATCGTAAGTTATCTTCTCTAAGAGGTTTTTACAGATATTTATTTAAGATACAAGCAGTAAATAATAATCCATTACAGAAAGTTATACCGCCCCGAATAAGCAAAAAATTGCCGGTTTTTATCAAAACTTCAGAGGCTAACAAAATGCTTGACTCAAATTTGTTTCCAGAAGGTTTCCATGGAATAAGGGATATGATTGTGGTAGCCCTTTTTTATTATACTGGAATTAGGGTATCAGAACTTGCAGGTTTAAAAACGCAGAATGTTGATTTAGAATCATCAAACATAAAAGTTTTGGGTAAAGGCTCAAAAGAAAGAATTATCCCCATTCACCCAGAGTTAAAGATTATGATAAAATCTTACTTGATGGAAAGGAATAATTATTTCCCATTAAACCAAGAACCATACCTTATTGTTTCTAATTCTGGAGATAAACCCTATTCAGAAATGCTTTATAGGATAGTTAGAAAATATTTATCCTTGATTACCTCATTGGAAAAGAAAAGTCCTCATGTTTTAAGGCACTCTTTTGCAACCCATTTATTGAATCAAGGTGCCGATATTAATGCAATTAAAGAATTGCTCGGTCATGCCAACCTGGCGGCCACACAAATCTATACCCATACAAGTGTACAAAAACTTATGGAAGCTTATCAACAGGCACATCCACGTGCCTGAACCTAAATATAAACCAACATAAAGAGGAGGAACAAAACATGAACGTAAAAATTCAATCTATCAAGTTCGATGCTGATCAAAAACTTATTGATTTCATCAATAATAAGTTGACAAAGGTTCATCGTTTTTACGATGGAATTATTGGAGCAGAAGTTTTTCTAAAGGTTGAGAATGTTCAGGATTTGGATAATAAAACGGTTGAAGTTAAACTGTTAATACCCGGAAATGATTTGTTTGTTCAGAGACAAGCCCGAAAGTTTGAAGAGGGAGTTGATGAATGTATTGATGTATTGAAACGTCAGCTGAAAAAACATAAAGAAAAGCAGAGAGGTATATAAAAAATACTCATATAATTTAATGCAAGCTTTAGCCCCCTTGGCCTAAAAAGTCCAAGGGGGCTAAATTTTAATAAAAAAATTTTTTTTATTTGGTGAGTAAATAAAATTTTAATACATTTGCCAACCGATTTTGGAAGGGTATGTGCACTTACAATTCGGATTTATAGTAAGTTGCCGATGTAGCTCAGTTGGCCAGAGCAGCTGATTTGTAATCAGCTGGTCGGGGGTTCGAATCCCTCCATCGGCTCATAGTTCTTTTTGTGCTTTGTGAATTGGGGAGATACCAAAGTGGCCAACTGGGGCAGACTGTAAATCTGCTGGCTTATGCCTTCGTAGGTTCGAATCCTGCTCTCCCCACTTGAGTTTTTGATTTTAAGCGGGAGTAGCTCAGTCGGTAGAGCATCAGCCTTCCAAGCTGAGGGTCGCGGGTTCGAGTCTCGTCTCCCGCTCTAAATTGAAAAAAAGCCGATGTAGCTCAGGGGTAGAGCGCTTCCTTGGTAAGGAAGAGGTCATGGGTTCAATTCCCATCATTGGCTCAAATTTTCTCGATAATCACTTTAAATAGAATCTAATAATCTAAACAACTGGAGTTATGGCAAAAGAAAAATTTGATAGGTCGAAGCCTCACGTAAACATCGGAACCATTGGTCACGTTGACCATGGTAAAACCACCCTTACCGCAGCAATCACCAAGATTCTGGCTGAAAAAGGTCTGTCCGAATATCGTTCATTCGATTCTATCGATAACGCTCCCGAAGAAAAGGAGAGAGGTATCACTATTAACACTGCTCACGTTGAGTACCAAACAGCAGCCCGTCACTATGCTCACGTTGACTGTCCAGGTCACGCTGACTACGTAAAGAATATGGTAACTGGTGCTGCTCAGATGGACGGCGCTATCATCGTAGTTGCAGCTACTGATGGTCCTATGCCTCAAACCCGCGAGCACATCCTTCTTGCACGTCAGGTAAACGTGCCTAAACTTGTAGTTTTCCTTAACAAGTGCGATATGGTTGATGATGAGGAGATGCTTGAACTTGTTGAAATGGAAGTACGTGAATTGTTAAGTTTTTACCAATTTGATGGAGATAATGCACCTGTAATCCGTGGATCTGCTCTAGGTGCTCTAGAGGGAGAAGCACAATGGGTCGATAAGGTAATGGAACTGATGGATGCAGTTGACAACTACATTCCAATTCCTCCTCGTGATAACGAGAAACCTTTCCTTCTCCCAGTTGAGGACATTTTCTCAATTACTGGTCGTGGTACTGTTGCTACAGGACGTATTGAAACAGGTGTTGTTAATACTGGTGATGAACTTGAAATTGTTGGTCTAGGTGCAGAAAAACGTAAAACCGTTTGTACTGGTGTTGAAATGTTCCGGAAAATTCTTGATCGTGGTGAAGCTGGTGATAACGTGGGTCTATTGCTTCGTGGTGTTGACAAGAAAGAAATTAAACGCGGACAGGTTCTTGCCAAACCAGGATCTATTAAACCTCACACTACTTTCAAGGCTGAGGTTTACGTACTGAAGAAAGAAGAAGGTGGTCGTCACACTCCTTTCCACAACAACTATCGCCCTCAGTTCTACTTACGTACTCTTGACGTTACTGGAGAAATTCAGCTACCCGAAGGCGTTGAAATGGTAATGCCTGGTGATAACGTAACCATTACGGTTAAACTTATTTACCCGGTAGCTATTAACCAAGGATTACGTTTTGCTATCCGCGAAGGTGGAAGAACAGTAGGTGCTGGACAGGTTATTGAAATTGTAGACTAATCATTAATACCATTAAGGGTTTATTGATTTCAAACACATCATTAAACCCTTAAACTACGGGTGTAGCTCAGTTGGTAGAGCACTGGTCTCCAAAACCAGGTGTCGGGCGTTCGAGTCGCTCCTCCCGTGCAACTTAGTGAATTATTATGAGAATTAAAACATACCTTCAGGAAGTTTACACCGAGCTAGTCCACAAAGTATCGTGGCCAACGTGGAAAGATCTTCAATCCAGTGCATTAATTGTAATGATTGCTTCCCTTTTGATCGCACTGGTCATATTCTTCATGGATATAACCTTTGAGAATGTGATGGAATTCGTTTACAAATTGCTTTACTAAAGTTTGAAAAAAATCGATGGAAGAAAACGTTAAGCGGTGGTATGTGTTACGCGCCATTGGTGGGAAGGAGAAAAAGGTTAAGGAATACATCGAAAGTGAGATTA
>Ga0334890_1005390_pt1 | contig 10840 bp, 8 predicted proteins | sample GraSluR1_MG_3_FD_207220 | JGI IMG/M metagenome (GOLD analysis project Ga0334890, IMG submission 207220) | Sludge microbial communities from methane-producing bioreactor in Wageningen University, Netherlands - Granular Sludge_31_08-R1 | ecosystem: Engineered > Bioreactor > Anaerobic > Unclassified... | reverse complement strand
TCAAAGGGCAATTATAATGCTATAGAAGATGTTTCGCCAATACATACGTTTGTTGTTTTGCCCATTGAAAAAGGATGGCCCATGAAACAGGGAATAGATGTAGTTTCTCTTACTGAGGTAAAAGAAAAATTGCCTACATTTACAAGATAATTAAAGATTTATACAAACGTTTTTCATATGAGAATTATTAGAACCATTCTTAGTACTGCCGTGTTTCTATTGGTGGCAGTGGTGGCATACGGGCAGCTGAGTGACCAACAGGTCATTAGCGAAGTCAAGCGTTTGCAGGCTACCGGAGCCTCGCAACAACAGATGCTCATGGAACTGGCAGCCAAAGGCGTCACCCGGGAACAGGCCGAAAGGATTCAGGCACAGTACCAGGGATATGGAACTGATAATGAACAATCATTTGGAGATATGGAAAGCAGCCGTTCCCGCAGGGAAATGTTTGAGCCCTCTGATTATTTTGGTCCTTTGCAGGATACCACCTTTGGGTTTCGCAGGGATACACTGCCACCCAAACCTCAGATCTTTGGACGGAACCTGTTTTCCACCAGGGATCTGAGTTTTGAACCCTCTATGAACTTACCTACACCCGAAAACTACCAGCTGGGAGCGGGTGATGAGGTGATCATTGACATCTGGGGCAACAGCGAACTGACCGTGCGTCAGGAGATCAGCCCGGACGGGTACATCAACGTACCCAACATAGGGCCCATCTACCTGCAGGGAATGGACATCAAGGAAGCTAGCGCCAAGATCAAAACGGCCTTCGGCCGGATCTATTCCGATCTGCGGTCGGCCAACCCACGGACGTTCATTCAGATCTCGGTGGGAAATGTGCGCACCATCAAAGTCAATATCATGGGCGAGGTGGAGCGACCCGGAACGTACAGCTTGTCTTCCTTTGCCTCGGTCTTTCACGCCCTGTACGCGGCAGGAGGAATCAACGAAATCGGAAGTTTGCGGGATATAAAAGTGTACCGCAACGGAAAACTGCAGGTACAGGTTGACATTTACGAATACCTGTTGCGGGGCGACAGCAGCAAGGATATTATCCTGAAAGAAAACGACATTGTGAAAGTGGAACCGTATAACAATCGGGTACAGATCACCGGACAGGTAAAACGCCCCATGATCTATGAAATGATGGGGGACGAAACGCTGGCACAGTTGATCGGTTATGCCGGAGGTTTTGCCAGTGATGCCTACAAAAGGAATGTGCAACTGGTCCGTCACGGGGTGACTGAACGACGGATGTTTACCGTAGAAATGACCGATTATGAATCGTTTGTAATGCAGGACGGGGATTCGGTAAGTGTAGGGGGCATCCTGGAACGCTACGAGAACCGGGTGGAGATTGCCGGAGCTGTTTTCCGGCCGGGTACGTACGCCATAGACCAGCGGGTGCAAACACTCCTGGACCTGGTTACCGTAGCCGAAGGACCCCGGGAAGACGCTTTCCTGGGCCGAGCCATCCTGAACCGCCAGAACCCCGATCTGTCCAGAACCGTAGAATCGGTGGACCTGGGCAAGTTGCTTTCCGGAGAATTTGCTGACATACCCTTGAAGAAAAACGATCGGTTTTATGTCATGTCCGAAGACTCCCTGCGGCAGGAATATACCGTAAGGCTTGAAGGTGAAGTCATGAACCCGGGAGATTATCCGTATGCCGATAATATGAGCATAGAGGACCTGATCATCACCGGGGGCGGTTTGAGGGAATCGGCCTCACACATCAAAATTGACGTGGCTCGTCGTATCCGCAATGCCCTGGCAAGGGAAGAATCTATGGATATGAGTGAAATATACTCTTTCTCCATAGAAAACGGATTGGTGATATCTGGGGACAAGGACTTTGTCTTGAAGCCATTTGATATTGTGACGGTAAGACGTTCTCCCGGTTATAAAGAACAGGAAAGGGTCACCATGCAGGGAGAAGTGGTTTTTCCGGGCAATTATTCCAAGCAACACAACAACGAACGCATTTCTTCATTCATAAAAAGAGCCGGAGGATTGACTCCGAGTGCCTATTCCAAAGGAGCCACCCTGTTGCGTCAAATGGATGAAAGGGAACAGAACATGACCGATGCGGCCTTGCGGCTAAGTGTCCAGCAATCCAGGGATTCCATTGTGGTGGACAGTGTGGACCGGATAAAAGAAGGGTATTATGTGGGGATAGACCTTGAAAAAATCATGGAGAGTCCCGGCCGGAACGAAGATATCGTCTTAAGGGAAGGAGATGTGCTGGATATTCCCATACTGAACAACGTGGTGAAAATCTCGGGTGGGGTCATGTATCCCAACGCCGTGGCGTATCGGGATAATATGACTTTGGGAGACTATATTGACAATGCAGGGGGTTATGTTAGAGGTGCTCGCCGGAGCAAAGTGTACGTGGTCTATATGAACAATACCGTTTCCAAAGGACGCGGTTCCAAAATTGAACCCGGGTGCGAGATCATTGTGCCGGTAAAACCCGAAAGTGTCGGAACTTCGTGGAGCGATGTGATTGGAGTGACCACTTCCGTGTTGTCGGTCATTTCCCTGACCGTGGCAACCTTGTTGAATGTTTCGCGTATAAACCAGTAATGATGACAGGCATGGAAGAAAACAAACAAAACCTACAACCTGTGGAAGAAGATTCCATAGATCTGGTGGAGATCTTGCAGAAACTCTGGGCCAAACGGAAATTCATACTCATTGTAACGGGTGTGGCCATGGCCCTGGGATTGGTGGTGGCATTGCTCACCCCCAACCAATACACCGCCAGCTGTACGCTGGTGCCCCAGACAGGAGAACGCAGGACCGGCGGTAGCCTGGGCGGTCTGGCCGCCATGGCGGGAATCAGCCTGGGAAACATGACCTCGGGCGAGGTGCTTTCCCCCAATGTCTATCCCAACATCATCAAAAACGTATCGTTCCAGAAGGAATTACTCCATGCCAGGTACACTTTTGAGGATGTTACCGAACCCATCACGTATTATGACTACGCCACCGATAAACAATACCGGAAATTCAACCTGCTGGCTGCCATCAAGAAATACACCATCGGGTTGCCGGGAGTAATAATTGGGGCCATCAGGGGAGAACCGGAAGAAGAAGATACTGTGTCAGGAACTGTTCAGGACAAAATTCCAAGGTTAACCTATTCAGAACAAAAAGTGGCAAAAAGTTTATTTGAAGCATTTTCGCTCAACTTAAATCAGAAAGAAGGGTATGTACAACTATCCACTACAATGAGGAATCCTTACTTAGCAGCACAAATAACCCTGAAAGCACAGCAATTACTCCAGCAATACCTGACCGAATTCAAATTGCAAAAAGTACGTGCCAACCTGGAATTTGTAGAAGGCAGTTACCAGGAAGCACGTCAAAACTTTGAAACCAAACAGGAAGAACTGGCCCGCTTCCGCGATGCCAACGTCAACCTGACCTCCGCCATGGCCCGCACCCGCGAAGAAAAACTCCAATCCGAATACACCCTCTTACTGGGTGTCTACACAGAACTGGCTAAACAAAAAGAACAAGCCAAAATCGCCGTCACCGAAACCACCCCCATCTTAACAGTTATTGAACCGGTAGTCGTACCTGTAGAAAAATCAGCTCCCTCCCGAGCCCGAATGCTGATTATATATACCTTTTTGGGATTGCTTATTGGAGTGGGGTGGGTGCTAGGGGTGCCTTATGTGAAGGAGACTTTTTCAAAGATAAAATAATTATATTTGCCTCTCCACCGCCATTGTGGCAGTCGACAATGGTGTTGAGTTAACAGGTGTAATTTAAATTTAATTGTAGATGAAACGATAAAAAGGGGGAAGATACATTCGTAGAGCCGTATCTTGATGAACTCTGCTGTCATATGATCAGCAAGAGAACCTCAAAGAAGCGCTCACGGAGCGATGAGACATTGTAAGGGTGCGTGATAACTTCGCCACCGGCAAGATAGAGAACCTGCTCCCCCTGTTGGAAAAATATCCCGAAACGCTTACCTTGCAGGTAGCTGATATCCGTAATCTAGAAGACTGCCGCAAAGCCACCGAGGGGATAGAATATATTTTCACGAGGCGGTCCTCGGTTCGGTGCCCCGATCCATCAAAGACCCGATCACATCGAATGAAGTCAATGTGTAGGGTTTTTTGCTAGTGCTTGTCGCCAGTCGCGAGTGGATGAACTGATGAGCGGACACGACAGTACCCTCGAGGTGGAAGATGAATTGTTGCAGTCTGCTTTGGCAAACGGATTCAGCTGCACCACCGATATTGAAGCAATTCGTGATTGCAACTTCTACGTAGTAGCAGTACCCACCCCGGTGGACAGGAACAACAATCCCGATCTGCGTCCGCTATACGGTGCCAGTGAGACCGTGGGCAAGGTCATCTCCAAAGGAGACATCGTTGTCTATGAGTCCACAGTCTATCCCGGTGTAACCGAAGATGAGTGTATTCCGGTGGTGGAGAAGGTAAGCGGTTTGAGATACAATGAAGAGTTCTTTGCCGGATACAGTCCCGAGCGGATCAATCCCGGTGACAAGGAACACACCGTGGAGAAGATATTGAAAGTCACCTCCGGCAGCACCCCTGAAATTGGTAAGATTGTGGATGAGGTATATGCTTCAGTCATCACCGCCGGCACCCACCTGGCCCCCACCATCAAGGTAGCTGAAGCTGCCAAGGTGATTGAGAACTCACAGCGGGATATCAACATCGCCTTTGTGAATGAACTAGCCAAGATATTCAACAAGATGGGCATCGATACACAGGATGTGCTGGAAGCAGCCGGCACCAAGTGGAACTTCCTTCCCTTCAAGCCCGGTCTGGTAGGTGGTCATTGCATCGGCGTAGACCCCTATTATCTTGCACAGGCAGCACAGCGATTGGGTTACAATCCGGAGATCATTCTTTCCGGACGTCGCATTAATGATGGCATGGGCGAGTATGTGGCCGATCAGGTGGTGAAGCTAATGCTCAAGAAAGGGATTCAGGTGCTTGGCTCAAATGTGCTGGTTTTAGGCTTTACCTTCAAGGAAAACTGTCCCGACGTGCGCAACACCAAGGTGATCGACATCATCAAGACGCTGGAAGAGTACAATGCCAATGTCACCATTTACGACCCCTGGGCAAATCCAGCCATAGCAAAACATGAGTATGGTGTTGAATTGCACAACGAGCTTCCGGAACAACATTATGATGCGGTTATCCTTGCAGTGGCGCACGATGAGTTCAAGGGTCTTGATATCTCCAGCATTTCCAATGAGAACAGCGTGGTGTATGATGTGAAGGGAATTTTGAGTGAAGAGGTGATTGATGGGAAGTTGTAGGAAATAGATAAATATTTCTTTTTAAGCAAACCACATATTTTTATTTAAACGACTAGAATTTGGAAGAAACTACACCCACATCTACTTCATCGCAAAATAACAGGCGTATTGCTAAAAATACGATGATGCTCTATTTCAGGATGATACTGACCATGATTGTCAGTCTCTACACATCTCGGGTGATTCTGAATACGCTTGGAGTAGAAGATTATGGTATATACAATGTTGTAGGTGGAGTGGTATCGATGTTCGCTTTTTTCAACAGTGCGATGTCATCGGCCACACAGCGTTTCCTTTCATTTGAAATAGGTAAAGGAGATTTCGCTCAACTGCGTAAAACTTTTAATGCCACACAAATTATCCATATCGGAATTGCTGTAGTAATCTTTATTCTAGCGGAGACTGTTGGTTTGTGGTTTGTGAAAACCTACTTGGTAATTCCACCGGAAAGGTTAAATGCAGCCATATGGGTTTACCATTTCTCAGTGCTTTCCTTTATGGTATCCATTATTCAAGTCCCTTACAATGCTACCATCATAGCGCATGAACGTATGAATGTGTATGCCTATGTAAGCATTATTGAAGTTTCCCTTAAGCTGTTGATCGTATTCATGCTTACTTGGATTACCTACGATAAGCTAAAATTGTATGGAATTTTATATTTCAGTGTTGTGTTTATAGTTGCTGCAATCTATAGGGTATATACTCGTAGGAAATTTGAGGAATCAAAATTTGAATTTGTAAAAGATAAAAAACTATACAAGACACTTATCAGTTATTCCGGTTGGAATTTATTTGGTAATATAGCTGGTGTTGCCAAGGGGCAAGGTGTAAATATCCTATTGAATATATTCTATGGTCCCGTTGTGAATGCTGCCAGAGGTATTGCCATGCAAGTACAAGCTGCTGTGAATAGCTTCGTAAGTAATTTTCAGATGGCTGTAAACCCACAAATCATTAAATCTTACGCAGCTAATGAACGAGACTACATGTATTCACTCGTTATGAGAGGCTCCAAGTTTTCATTCTATCTTCTTTTTTTTCTCTCGTTACCTATCATGATTGAAGTAGATCAAATTTTGAAGCTTTGGTTAAAAATAGTTCCGGAATATTCTTCAATCTTTACTATACTTGTATTGGTGATCATTTTGATTGATTGTGTTTCCGGTCCATTGATGACTGCTATTCAAGCAACCGGTAAAATTAAGGTATATCAGGCGGTAGTTGGATCTTTATTAATGCTAATTCTACCAATATCATATTTTTTGTTGAAAATGGGATATTCTCCGGAGATTACTCTATATGTAAATATTGTAATCTCGATAATTGCATTGTCATTTCGGTTATACCTTGTATGGAAGTTATTGGGATTTCCAATACTACGATTTATAGAAGAAATTATCTTGAGAAATATTGGTATAGTACTGTTATCGCTCTCATTGCCCCTTTTAATACAGTACTTTATGGATGAGCATTTTATACGATTAATTGTTGTCGTTTTTGTTACATTGATTTGGAATGCAGTCATCATATTCTCACTCGGTTTACAGAAATCAGAGAAAGCAATTGTGATAAGGGGTATTAATAAAATTTTAAAAAGAACATGACGATTGTGCCTGATAAGAATATATTAGACGCTGTAGTAAAACAAGATTTATGTGTAGGTTGTGGCGCCTGCTTGTATTCATCTACACAAAATAATTTGGGGATGAAGTGGAATAAAGAAGGATTCCTGAATCCAAACCCGGATATTCCTGAATTGTTATCAGAAGAAAATTTGAAGGTTTGTCCTTTTAATCCTTTCCCTGATAAAGAAGTGAGGACCGAAAATGAAATAGCGGGTGTATTTTTGAAGGATGCGCCAAATCGTCATCAAAAAGTCGGTCGTTATTACAACACCTATGTAGGTTATTCCAACAAATACAGATTGACATCTTCTTCCGGGGGTATTGCTACCTATTTGATTGATGAATTGTTGAATAAAAAAATTGTGGATGCTGTCATTACCGTTAAGGAAGGAGAAAACAGTTTCTATGAATATTCAGTCTTAAGATCAACTGATGAATTAATTTCTACATCAAAAACTAAATATTTCCCGGTTACACTTGCAACAGTGCTTGAACAGCTGAAGAATTCAAATGAACGGTTTGCTGTAGTTGGTATCGCTTGTTTTATCAAGTCCATAAGGTTGTTGCAATTCTATCACCCTGATCTGAAAGAAAGAATTAAATTTACCATAGGCATTATTTGTGGTGGTATTAAAAGTAGATTTTTTGCTGAATATTTGGCAGGAAAGGCAGGAGTTGCAAATAATCAATTTAATCATCCGCAATTCAGAATTAAAGATCATCAAAGTGCGGCATCAGATTATTCATTCGGATGCAAAGATGAAGCGGGAGCTCTGCACACCATTAAGATGAGAAAAGTGGGAGATATGTGGGGCTCTGGAATGTTTAAAAATAATGCCTGTGATTTTTGTGATGATGTAACCACAGAGTTGGCTGATATATCTTTGGGTGATGCCTGGTTGAATCCATACAATCAAGATGGGGAAGGGACAAATGTCATGGTAACCCGATCTCAGCTTGCTGAAGAATTGATAAAAGAGGGGATAACCGAGAAAAAGTTATCCGTTGAACATCTTGATTTTAATCAATTTCTATCTTCTCAGCAAGGTAGTTTCAATCATCGTCATAAAGCTTTGGGATATAGAATCAGGTTGGCTAAGAAAAATGGGCTGTCAATTCCTCCCAAACGGCACGATCAAGAGAAGATTTCTCTTGATTTTAAGTTGGTACAGAAACAACGAATGGAAGTTCGGAAGCAAAGCTTAATACAATGGCCAATTACGAACGATAGTCATCTATTTGATAAAGTTATGCTTAGTTCAAGAGATACGTTGCAGAAAAGAACTAAGATCAATCATTATATAAGGGCCATCAAAAGAAAAATGGGTATATGAAAATTGGAATACTAACACAACCGCTTCATAACAATTATGGGGGCCTTTTACAAGCATATGCCTTAAAAGAGGTGCTTCAATCATTGGGGCATGAGGTGATAATTATAAATAGACAATCAAAAAAAGTCTCCACTTTTAGAAAATATGGTTCAGTTGTAAAAAGTATTTTGATTGGACGCACAATTGCTCCAAACGTTTTATTGAATGAATCTTTTAAAGAGGAGATTTCAAGAGAGACACGAAAATTTAGAGAAAAATATATTCCAAATCTTACCCATCTAATTACAGATAATGAAGGTATGCAAGATCTCAACAATATGGGATTTGATGCGTATGTAGTGGGCAGTGACCAATGCTGGCGTCCAAGATACTCCCCAAGCATTCGTAACTACTTTCTTGATTTTGCAATAAATGACAATCGTGTGAAACGTATTGCATATGCAGCTTCATTTGGTGTTTCTCAATGGGAGTTTACGGATGAAGATACTGATGTGTGCAGTGAGTTACTGAAAAAGTTTGATGCCATTAGTGTGCGTGAGGATTCAGCGATTGACCTGATAAAAAGAAAATTGGGTAGAGATGATGCAATTCATGTATTAGATCCAACTATGCTCTTAAGCAAAGAGCATTACAATGATTTGGTAGAATCAGAAAAATCTCCTGTTTCTCCAGGTAATTTAAATGTGTATGTATTGGACAAGACCCCGGAAAAGGATAAGTTGGTTCGTCAAATAGAAGCAAAGTTGCAGTTGAAAGCTTTTGAGGTACTTCCTGTAAATAGACTCAACGAGCAAAAGGTGACAAAAGTCAATATAGAAGACTTTGTATATCCATATCCCGCAGCATGGATCAGAGGTTTTCAAGATGCTAAGTTTGTTGTAACTGATTCTTTTCACGGAACAGTTTTTTCAATACTTCACAATGTCCCTTTTATTGTGATTGGCAATATAGAAAGAGGTTTGTCTCGCTTTCAGTCTCTCCTCAAAATGTTCGGACTGGAAGATAGGTTGATAACAGATGTTGACTCGGTTAATATTGATAATTTTGCTAATAAAAACATAGACTGGTCAAGAGTAAATAAGATTTTGAATAATGAGAGTGAGAAATCATTGGAGCTTTTGAAAAAAGGGTTGCAATTTAATTTTTAATATAACAGTCATGTTTTCTGTAGTTATCCCTTTATACAATAAAGAACTTAGCATAAGCAATACAATTCAATCTGTATTGAATCAAACATTTCAAGAGTTTGAAATTGTTATTGTCAATGATGGTTCCACCGATAATAGCGTAAAAGAAGTAGAAAAAATTGATGACAAACGTATTCGTTTGATACATCAAGAGAACAAAGGTGTGTCTGCTGCTCGTAATCGTGGCATTAAGGAAGCAAAATATGAATGGATTGCTTTTTTGGATGGGGATGATTTGTGGATGGAGAATCATTTGGAAGAGATGACAAAACTAATACATGAATATAATGATTGTAAGTTTTTTTCAACAAGTTGGATGAATAGTAATTTAGGAATAAAAAAAAACAAGCAAAATGATTCTAGTCTACAAATAAAAAACTACTTTTCTGAAATGTTAAAGAGACACTTAGTATGGACTGGAACTGTTGTTATTCATAATTCAATTGTGAAAAAGGTGGGTCTGTTTGATGCAAAGCTTGCAGTTGGGGAAGATTTAGAATATTGGGCTAGAATTGCGAAACAATACCCTCTTGTGAAAAGTAATTTAGTTACAGCTATTTATAGACTTGAAGCTGAAAATAGACATGATCATAAACCTTTAGAACTTAATAAATCTATTTATCCGCATATAAAACTCAATAAAAATATGAGTGATACTGTGTATGTTTATTATGGTAGAATGATTATAAATAAAATGAGAGAGTTTGTTAAGTATAGAGAGTGGAGTAATTTTTTTGTCTTATTGAAAATACATAATTACAAACTTTTGATTGCCATATATAAATACATGAAGATTAAATGAAAAGTAAACAAGTATTTATATTCAATATAATTCTATTTATCTATCAATTTGAATTTATTTCATTTGAAGGAGATGGTATAAATTTAAGTATATTTTGATTAGGAATTTTGCCTCTATTATTAATATTTCTATTAATAGATCAAAGGAAGTTGGTACAAGAAGATAATAATAAATACTTTGTTTCCTTCTTGTATTTTTCGTTTTCATTTATAACTTTAGTTGGTTATGGCTACTACTCAAGTCTAACTTCTTTATTTGGAAATATAATACAATTAATTGCAGCCTATTTCTTCTTTCGAAATAATAAGATTGGAAAATCAACTTTATTAGTATTAGCTACTTGGGGATTATTTCAGCTACCATACTTTATAAGTGATTTTATGAGTGGTAGTTTGGGACTATCACATAGATTTGTTGGTTTTCACTGGGATCCCAATTATCTGTAACCATCCGATAAAACCCGTATAAAGTTACCCACTTCGAGCAGACTTTGTCAGTTACTCACACAAATTCGTATGATTTTTGTAAAAGTTGGAAGAACTTCAGTGAAGTTGACAGAAAGTTGTACA
>Ga0334890_1005388_pt1 | contig 10842 bp, 10 predicted proteins | sample GraSluR1_MG_3_FD_207220 | JGI IMG/M metagenome (GOLD analysis project Ga0334890, IMG submission 207220) | Sludge microbial communities from methane-producing bioreactor in Wageningen University, Netherlands - Granular Sludge_31_08-R1 | ecosystem: Engineered > Bioreactor > Anaerobic >... | reverse complement strand
TTCGATAACCCTGTTGCTGTTGCGTATCCAAAGGTGCTTATCAAATAATCTGTGTACAGTTCCAAGTTTTCTTTGTCCATGCCTTAAGATTACCCGATTTTTGCCTCTTTTGCGTAACATCAGTTAACTACATTTAATTTGGGCCAGATTATTTATTCTTATTGAAATTTTTTTAAAAATAACCCACATCTTTCAAATCTTTACATACAAGGAGAGGCTATTCGGGTTTTAGAATAGCCTCTCCTAATTAACTTATACCTGTTCCTCACCATCCGCCGGAGGTTCTTCATCCACAACCGGAGCCGGGACTTCCACCGTGACAGCAGCTTTTTCATCCACCATCTTGCCCAGGAATTCAGGCAGTTCAAGCCCAACCATAGAGGACAGATCCTGCAAGGGCGGGAGGCTCTGCACCAGACCGGACAGGAAATTGGCCGTGCTGGAACCGTTACTGCCGCCCGAATCCCAGACGGTGATCTTGTCGATCTTCAGGTTCTGGATGGCTTCCACCTGGCGGGCAACCAGTTCTTCCATCTTCTCGATCAACAGCAGGCGGGACGCGGCTTCAATATCGCCGTTACAGCTATCGACCAGTTTCTTGTAGCCGGCTGCCTTGCTGGAAAGCAGTTTTTGCAAACCTTCGGCTTCTGCCTGATAGCGCAGCAGGATACCATCCGCCTCACCTTTGGCTTCACGGCGGATGCGTTCGGCCTGGGCTTCGGCTGCGATCACCATCTTCTGTTTATCGACTTCCTGGCGCGCCACTTCTTCAGCCCGCAGGCGTTCCTGCTCGGCAAGGTACTGGGCTTTCTGGATCTCGGCCTCTGCCTGACGCCTGGCAACTTCAGCCAACTGCTTGGCCGTGGCTTCTTTCACAGCCAGCTCGGCATTCGATTTGGCGATGTCGGCCTTGGCCGTGTTCTCGCCGCCCACTGCTTCGGCTTCCCGTCCCTGCACATAAATACGCTGGTCGGCTTCCGCTTTCTTGCGGCCTTTGACCGCCTGGGCCATATTCTCCGCCACGCGGATCTCTTTTTCACGGTTGGCTTCGGATTCACCAATCGCGCCCAGCTTATCCTGCACCGACACGTCCACTTTGGCCTGGTTGATCGCCTCGGAGGCGGCCTTCTTACCAATGCTCTCAATGTAAGTCGACTCATCGGTGATGTCGGTAATGTTCACGTTGATCAGATACAGCCCGATCTTGCTCAACTCAGGTTCCAGGTTCTTGCGCACCGATTCGAGGAAACTCTCACGGTCCTGGTTGATCTGCTCAATCGTCAGGGATGCCACCGTCAAACGAAGCTGGCCGAAGATGATCTCCTTGGCCATATCTTCAATATGGACCGGGGCCAGGCCAAGCAAACGCTCAGCCGCGTTCATCATGATCTCCGGCTGGGTGCTGATCCCCACTGTAAAGGTGCTGGGCACATTGATGCGGATGTTCTGCAAAGAAAGCGCGCCCTGCAGCGGGATATTGATCGTCATCGGGGTCAGGCTCATATATTCATGCGCCTGGATCAAAGGCCAGACCATCGCCCCGCCGCCATGCATACAGCGGCTCGAGCGGCCTTTTTCAACCTTACCGTAAATGACCAGAATTTTGTCCGAAGGACAACGTTTATACCGGCTGGCAAGATAAAGCATGGTGAAGAAAACAATCACCAAAAAAACTACCAGCACACCTATTCCAAGTACGCCACCTGTGTTCACAAATTTCTCCTTTTAATCATGGACTCGTTCCACGACGAGCAGTTCCCCAGCAATCAAACCAACCACGCGGACGCGTTCGCCAGTCTTGATGGGCTGCTTGTCCGCTGCCACAGCATTAAATTCCTTTAATGCGCCCTGCAGAACAAGATTTATTTTCCCGATATCGTCGGCCGGAATGCGCAAATACACCGCACCTTCCAGACCGACTGCATTTTTCATATTGATCGTGCCTTCAGATTGCAGCTTTTGCGCACCGATGAAAATACGGCTGATTACCCACACGGTGAACGCCCCGGCAATGATCCCGCCCCCCAGGCTTACCAGATCGGGCTGGTCAGATTTGGACAAAGCCAGACCGGCCAGACCAAACATCATGAAGAAGGCCGTCAACCCCTGTAAGGAAATGAATTTGAAGCTCACATCCGTATCGGTGTAAGCCGCGTCCATGCCATCAGCATCTACATCGCCTACGTCGCCGATGGCAATGTCATCAAACTCAACCTCGGACACGCCGTCCAGGTCAAAGTCCATGCCGCCGTCAACATCGAAATCCATATCCACTGTGTCGGCGCCGTCCATGTCACTGCCAAACTCCGCGTCAAATCCGCCTGCAACAAAGAACATGATTGCACGCAAGGTAAACAGAACGCCGCCAGTAATGGCACACAGCAGATAGAAAACTTCCAGAGATGTCAACCCTTCCTCCTTTCGATCAGTGTCCGATCGTTGTCATACAGACACGCCAGCCCACGGCTGACGCACTGAACTAAGTATACCCGCATTTCCTGTCAAAATATCTCAATCGCTTCCTGAGGGAGAATTAAAATTATTATCTCTTCTTGTTGAGCTTGTTGCAAGGGAAACCCCGCGACCCGGTACCCTTCGACCCCATTCCAGGGTTATAACAAGCTCAGGGTACGGCTCCCCATCCCGCGAAACAACCGCAGGTTGCGATAGTAACGCACCAAAAATCACCCTGAAAGTATAAAGCATCCGAATTGGAGCTTGCGCGTTGGTGCGTTGCCGCATTCGCGGCGAACGCACCCTGCGAATCGTTAATGTGGAGGCTGGAACTGTTTCAGGTTTACCTGATCAGGTAGTTCCGCAGGCTCAAATAACCCCGGAATTTTTTGCAGGGGCAGGCGGCGGACAGCATACCCGAATGGATGCAAGATCCCACAGCTGCGTTGGTCTGCGACGCTCGGCACATTGACGAACCGCCGTTAATGGTACAATTAGCCGTTGTAATTTTCGTGATGGAGGCAACATGGTAAAAGCTGATTTGCTTGAAATTTTGCGCTGCCCGGCTTGTGTTCGTGAAAAAGAGGGCTGCCTTGAGCTGGTAAAAGATACCTGGCTGGTATGCCAGGACTGTGGGCGAAAATACCCGATCGTTGAGGACATCCCGGTCATGTTGATCGATGAAGGCGACAAATGGGTAAAGACATCTGTAGATGATTTGCCGGTGCCCCCGCCGGAGATGAAATAACTCCTATTGAAATGGAATCACCATGGTACTGTACCGCCTGCCCCTTCTGCGGGTTGGCGGCATTCATCTACTATACGGTTGAATAAAAAATGATGACAGATATGAATACACCTGTAAAAAAACGAAAGAATTGGATCATCCTGGTTGTGTTTGGCGTGGTCGGCCTGGTGCTGGCAGCAGCTGCTTTCCTTGTCGCCCGCAACGTATTTGAAACGATGACCATGATCGATCTGCCCGGTGCACCGAAGCCGATCCGGCAAGTGACTACCGATGAGGCCGGCAATATCCAGTTCCCAGAGACGGCTCCGAATGCTCCCTCTACTGTTGAGCTGCCAAAATGGAATGGCAAGACGCGCATCACCGTGCTGTTCCTCGGCCTGGATTACCGCGACTGGGAAGCAGGCGAAGTTCCACGCAGCGATACGATGATGCTGGTCACGCTGGACCCGCTGGAACAGACGGTCGGGTTCCTTTCCATCCCGCGTGATATGTGGGTGGAGATTCCCGGTTTTGGACACAACAAGATTAACACGGCTTATTTTCTGGGTGAGGGAAACAAGCTGCCTGGCGGCGGCCCTGGCCTGGCAATGGAGACCGTAGAGCATTTCCTCGGTGTGCCGGTAGATTACTACGCCCTGGTTGATTTCATGACCTTTGTTGATCTGATCGACGAACTGGGCGGCCTGGACTTGTATGTGCGTCAGGAGGTAACCATCAGCCGGATTGGTGAGCAGGACTCGCAGGAGATCTTGCGTGAAGGCGTGCAGTGGCTGGATGGGATGCAGGTGCTGGGCTATGCGCGCTCGCGCTATACCGACGGCGGTGACTTTGACCGCGCCAGACGCCAGCAGGAAGTCATCATGGCGATTCGCGATCAGGTTGTGACCTGGAATATGCTGCCTGAGTTGATTGCCAAGGCCCCGGCCTTGTATCAAGAGGTTAACCAGGGCATCAGCACCAACCTTAACCTGGCTGATATGTTGAAGCTCGCCAATCTGGGTGTCCAAATCCCGGCGGAGAATTTCACACAGCGTGTGATCGGGCCGGATATGGTATATAGCGGTGAATCGCCGGATGGGCTTTCGATCATGATCCCCATACCCGATGATATTCGCGGCCTGCGCGATCAGGTATTCACGAATACGCCCGTCAGCCAGACGGTGGTCAACAGCGATCTGGCTGTGCTGCGCCAGACGGAAGGCGCGCGGATCGCCATTCATAACGGCACGCAAGACGGCACGCTGGCCTCCCGTACAGCAGAATATTTCCGCTCGCAGGGGCTGAACGTGGTCGAGGAGACCAACGCCCAGAATATTTATAACAGCAGCCAGATGGTTATTTATCATGGCAAGCCGTACACGGCGCGCTATCTGACAGATTTGCTGGGTATTCCCAATTCAGCGGTAACCTTTGAGTTCAATCCCGATAATTATGCGGATATCATCCTGATTTTGGGTAATGACTGGGCTTCTTCGAACCCGCTCCCCTGAACAGCGTAAAAATATATTAAACCCTCCCGCACGATGCAATCGGCGGGAGGGTTTTTCATTATACTTTTTGCATTGATTGCGCTATACTTAAAAGCAGACGAATAGAATTTTACAGGAGGATAAAATGACAGAAGGCCCTGTTGGAAGAGTAGATGTAAATAGCGCCAGTTTTGAAGCGTTAACAGCAGTTTCCGGGATTGGGGAGGGGCTGGCGGAGAAGATCATTGCCGGCCGTCCGTATGCTTCGCTGGATGATCTGACCCGCGTGCGGGGTATTAGCGATCGTTCGGTGGAACGTTGGGCGCCTTTCCTGACGATCGATCCTGCGGATGGGGGGCTGCCAATTGTGGAAGCTGAAATCGTGGAAGAAGATATTGAACCGGATGATCTGCCGGTTGACGAAGATGAGGTAGTTGAAGTGATTGCATTCAATGAAGAAGCTGATGACCTCATTCCTCCCTTGCCAGAAATGGCGGAAAAAGACTTGATTCCCGAAGAAATACCTGAAGCAGCAGGCGATGCTGACACCGCAGAAGCTGAACAGGAAGTTAAGCCGCCAGAGAAAAAGCAGGCGAAAAAAGAAAAAGACAGCAAGGTGCTGCTGCGCAGTGATGCTTTTCTGCTGGGCGGCGTGGTGGGTGTGCTGTCGGTGCTGTTGGCCGTGGTGCTGGCCCTGGGCATTCTGGCGGTGGTGAATGGCGGTCTGGATTATGTTTCCCCCGGTCAGTTGAGCAATGTACAGCGCCAGGTGCAAACGATTGAAGGCCAGATTGGCGTTCTGACACAGGATATCGATGGATTGTCCACCCGACTGGATGCACTGGATGCGCTGGGCGGCCGGGTAGCTGACCTGGAAAGCATGGCCGAGCAGATGGGCAAAGAAGTGGCCCAGATGAAAGCGGAACTGGCTGGTATGGAAGAACAAATGGACGCCCTGACCAGGCAATACGGGGTCGTAGAGTCCTTTTTGGGCGGCATGCAAAATCTGTTGAATGACTTGCTGCCGGAAACTGCCCTGCCAGCTGGTGAATGAGGAGGCTGAGATGACGATAAATGAATCGGACACAACGCCCCGCAGGCAGGGTGGCTTTAGCCGTTTTATGGCAGGGTTGCTGCGCGTTTTATTGGTTTTGACGATTGGCATTTTGGTGGGGACGGCCGGTTTTTTTGGCGTGCAATATCTTCTGCAGCAGGCCACCGCGCCAGCGGCAGCCAATGCACAGCGGCTTGAGGGGATGGAGACCCAGCAGGCCAGCCTGCATGGGCAGCTGGATGAACGCATGGCAGATTTTAGTGAGCGTTTGGCAGCACTGGAAGCCCGGGCGGATGTGACCATCAATGATATCGATGAAATCCGGGGTAATCAAGATGCTTTGGCCGACTTTGTCGGTCAACTGGATGAAAACCTGGGCGGCCTGGGCAAGCTGGAAGGTGAATTGGAGATTGAATTGTCTGCGCTGCGTTCTACTGTAGCGGTGATGAGCACCGCGGACGCGGTTGCCTTGCTTACTCCGACGCCTTCCCCGGCAGAGAAGAATGATCTTGAAATGCTGACGCGGGAAGTGAAGATGCTGAAAGCGCTGGAACTGCTCAGCCGCAGCCGGCTGCATTTCCTCAATGCGGACTACGGCCTGGCAGAGAAAGATTTGCAAAATGCGCTGCGTGTGTTGGCAGATTTGCAGGTGGCTGGTCTGGCGCCTGAGAGCGAGATGTATGATGAAGCCATGAATCGCCTTAAACAGGCAGGACGGAATTTACCGGCTTCACCGAATGTTGCCGAAAAAGATCTGGAAATCGCGTGGGACCTGCTGGTGGAGATGATGACCAATCCGGCAGCGGAGACGGAGTCACCCATAATGACCCCTTCGCCGTACAGCACGTCCACACTCTACCCCACACCGCCGACGTGGACACCGACCGCGCTGAAGAGCCCGGTTCCCACCGAAACGGCTGCGCCTGCGCTATCTTCGTCGGAGACCCCGACACCATCTGCCCCCTAATTTACCCATCAGGAGAAATTTATGACCCCCATTCCCGAAACCCCCATGCCCGAAGAACAAAATGGGCAGCCTCTGGATGAATCGATTCCCCCGGCGGTGGAAGCCGAACAGCCGACAGAGGAAACTTTGGCGGAGGCCGCTGCGTTCGAAGAAGTTGAACAACCTGTCGTTGAAGAAAAGCGTGAAGGCGAAGCATCTGAAGAGATTCGTACTGAACCTGTGGAATCCATTGAAGAGGAATCCTCGCCCAAGCCGCCCGGCAAGTTCCAGCTTTTACTGCGTAAGGTTGGCATTTGGGCATTGATCACCCTGGCGGTTTTTGCAGTATTTGGTTTGCTGGTTTATTTCCAGATTTACCGCCCGGTGAAGCAGAATGCGGCTGTGCTGGAAGGACAGTTGGCCGATGTGCAGGCCGAGTTGGCTGTATCGCAAGATGCCCTGGCTGCGGCCGAGGAAGAAACAGCTGAAGTTGAGGCCATGTTGGAAATTTCCGAGGCACGGGTAGCCCTGTACCAGACACTGAACGGGATCACCGCCGCGCGGGCGGCCCTGGACAAAAAAGACGGACAGGATGCTTTGAAAGCTTTGAAGAAAGCGCAGACAGCCATGGCTGATCTGCTGCCAACGGTCAGGCAGGACTCACCGGAAGCAGCAGAACAAATGGATACCCGGCTCAAGGCAGCTATTTCTTCGCTCAGCGGGGATTTCAAAACGACAAAGGCAGACCTGGAGACGTTAACCGCTTTGCTGATGCAGCAGGACAAGCTCTTGCTGGAAGAATAGGAAAACCAGACATACACAGGAACAGCGGCTGCCAGATGGCAGCCGCTGTTGGTGATTAATTACCCTTGGGAGAATGAATGCATCTCTTGAATGTGCTATCGACATGGTGGTGGTTGGTGCGTTATCAAGGCACCCTTGCCCTTAAAGAAAACAGGCTGCCCATGCGGACAGCCTGCCTGATTGAATGATGAGCTTTTACCGCGGAATTTTCCAGTAGGACATGTCATCCACATAGATGGTGAAATCGGTCGTGGCGGTATCGAAGCCGGGATCAACCGAGATACCAAAGAAACCGCCTTTGTAGGTCTCGTCCTGTTTCTGGTCTACCAGGACACCATTGATATACAGCTGGATCAGCTCATCCTTGAGCATCACGCCCACCCGGTTGGTCTGTCCGGGGCCAGGATTGATCACGCCGGTAAACGTCCAACTGACGAGAGTTACGTATTCGCCCCTGAAATTATTGGCGCGTCCGTCCCACTCCCACAGGCGGTAATGACCGTCACAGGAAACGGTAAAGACATAGCCGCGTACGGCTTCGGTGCGGATGGGTACCCGGAAGATGATCCCGTAATTGTCCTTGCCCGCGCATACATCGCCGGTGGTGACGGTCATCTCCGTGTACATATAGGTCGCGCCTTCAACGATGCCCAGCCGCCAGCCATTCTCACGGTCTGTATTGACGTTGGTCATCACGAATTTCCCATCTTTAAATTCAGCAGAGGTAAACAGATCGCTGCCGGTCGGCCATACCCAGGTATTGCTGCCGTCCATCAAGTCATAGGAAGTGGGCGCCCCGAGCCACAGGCGGGGGTCCCCGGCGGCCAGGGTGATGGTGGGGGTAAAGGTGGGGGCCGGCGTGTTGGTCTCTGTAGGCAGAGGCGTCATCGTTTTGGTCGGCGTAGCCGTCGGCACAGTCGGGGTAACCGTCGGGGTACTGGTATGGGTGGGGGTCGGTGTTCTGGTGTAGGATTCGGGAGGCGGTCCGCCGCCTACCAGGAGGGTGGCTTCGGCTCCCGCGGTGGCCTTGGATGCAGCGGAATCTTCACTGGTGGGCATGCCGGTCAGCATTTGCGCTACTTCGGTTGCCATCTGGGCGTCGGATTGCTCGGGCGAGGCCATATTACAGCCGGACAGCAGCACCACAGTCAGGATCAAAATAAGGGGCAGTGTTTTTTTCATAAGCGTTCACTCCTTGCGGTGCGGTTTCCCCGTCACCGGTGATGACAACAAGCATTCTTCAGGTTGCAAAAGCCGTGCCAGATGTAAAATCGGCAGGACAAATATTTTTAGCCCATTTTATAGCCGATGGTGCGCAGGAAATTCATCCGCCAGGCCACATCTTCTTCGCCTTCAATGCCCAGCGGCGAATCCCCGTCGATCACGCCGATGATCCCGCGCCCCTGGCCTTCTTCAACGAGGATCACGCTGGTCGGGTTGGCGGTGGCAGTGAAAATATTGCAAACCAGGGGATTGCTTTTAATGGCATTGAGTACATTGATCGGGAAGAAACCGGGGCCAAGGAAGATGATGAAGCTGTGTCCGGCGCCAATGGCAAGGGCGTTCTTTTGGGCCAGGGCCAGCATATCAGCATCCGTGCTGGAGCAGCGCACCAGCCGCTTGCCGGAGGCTTCGCAAAAGGCCAGCCCAAACTTGATGCCGGGCACGGCACTGACCATCGCTTCGTGCAGGTCTTCCACGGTTTTAATGAAATGGGATTGGCCGAGGATGAAGTTGATTTCTTCCGGCTTTTCAATCTTGACGGTTTTTAATTCCATGGCGTTTTCCTCTCCTGTTGCTGCCTGATTCCATGTATCTATTATAAGGCAAAGTCTTAAAAGAGGGATTAGGGAACGGTAATCAGTAATCAGGACGCCGCGGTACTTGTGGTGAAGTTGTAGTTGCAGGGTGCGAAGTGCCCGAAGGGCAAAGCACGACTACAGCGTGCTGAGCAGTGCTTCACAAAAAAAACCTCACCTGTACGGGGTTCTGGTGAGGTTTATTGATTAATTTTGAGGGAGGGCGCCCCGGCGGGCGTTAATGCTCCCGGGTAAATTTTTGCAGGGCAGACAGATTCTCCGGCTGGGTTTCACAGGCTGCGGTGCTGTAGCTGAATCCGGTACGCACGCCGCTGGTGACGATCTGGTTGACCGCTTCGACCCGCCGGGTTTCCTGCTGAACACAGGCATAAAATCCCTGGTGGGCCGCGAGGATCTTGTCCGGCGGGTCGGCTGCCTGCAGGGCGGTTAACAGGGCTGTTCCACTTTGGTAGGCCGTTGTGGAAACAGGGCCTAGCAGGGCATTCAGTTCATTGCGGGCAGCAGAAGGGCTGATTTCTTCGGACGGTTCGGCCAGCAGCGCAAGGTAAGCAAACAAGGCATTTTGGGCGGACATTGCAGTGCCGCCGGTGGCGCTCAATACGCCGCTGTATGGCCCGTTCATGGCGGTATTGAAAGCAGCCACATCATTTTCCCATGCGTTGTAGCCGGAGAGGATGCTGCGCATTTCTTTGGCATATATTTTTTCAGCGCTGGGAGGAAAGAGAATCCCCTGGCTGATCAAAATATAAACTGCTGCTACGATCACGCCGATGATGGCAAGAGACCCGACAATGAAAATGCCGGTGAAGGATTTCGTGTTTTCAAACTGACTTTCGTCTTCTTTGGGGGTGGAGGGGTCTGGCAGGGTTTCGAACAGCTCTGCTCCGCGCGGGACGCTGTCTGCATAGGAACCATTTCCCTCAAAAGAGATTCCCTCCCCATTAAAAGGGTTTTCTCCATACACGCTGTCATTCATATTAAAGCCGGGATCAATTTCCAGTTTTGTGTCTTGTTCCAGCGCTACATCGAGGCGGTCCTGCCATGCCAGCTCTTCTTGCGAGAGCCGGTTGAGTGCATCCCAGGCTTTTTGGTTCTTGGGATTGATTTCCAGGGCTTTTTTCAGGCAGAATTTTTTCTTTTCATTCTCCTCAAAACAGCCGGCCAGCCATAACCAGGCAGTTTCGTTTTTGGGTTCTTGTTTAACGACTTCGGACAGGATTTTTCCAGCGGTTTTGGTATTGCCCTCGCGGATCAACTGGATTGCTTGATTTATTCTTTCCCTGGTCATGTTTCCCTCAGATCAGATGATGCCTGTTTGGTGACATCTAGTATAGTATAGTTTAAATTATCCAACAAGACGAAATTTTGTACTTCCCGGTCGATTGCCTGCTTGTAAAATGTGGGGGAGTGTGTTATGGTTAAGAAAAAGACCGACCGGTCGGTTTTAAAAGGGTTCAAATTCATGGAGGGTATATGCAGCAGCGCAGCAGGGAAACCCGGCGCAGCATTATGGCGGCAGCAGTGCAGTTGTTTTCCACCCGGGGGTA
>Ga0334890_1005380_pt1 | contig 10869 bp, 7 predicted proteins | sample GraSluR1_MG_3_FD_207220 | JGI IMG/M metagenome (GOLD analysis project Ga0334890, IMG submission 207220) | Sludge microbial communities from methane-producing bioreactor in Wageningen University, Netherlands - Granular Sludge_31_08-R1 | ecosystem: Engineered > Bioreactor > Anaerobic > Unclassified... | reverse complement strand
GCTTCATAAACACATGGTTCAATACGGGGATAGGAAAACCGGAAGACTATTCAAAAGAAAAAGTCAGATCCGTATTTACAAAAAAAGAAATGGAAACAACGGTGGCTGCAAAGGGCAGCGACGGGAAAGAAAGCCATCCAAACATTCTTTTTCTGCAGATGGAAGCTTTTATGGATCCTGAAACAGTAAAAGGTCTCAAGCTTTCTGAAGATGCCATACCTAACTTCAGGAAACTTATGAAAAACAATTCCAGCGGCAGATTTCTTTCTCCTGCAGTGGGAGCAGGAACGGCCAATGTGGAGTTTGAAGTCATGACCGGAATGAGTGTCCATTTTTTCGGTCCGGGAGAATATCCTCATAAATCATTACTGGAAGATACGGTTTGTGAAAGTGTTGCTTATGATCTAAAAAGTATAGGATATTCTACCCATGCCATACATAATCACAGAGCGACTTTCTATGGAAGAAATCAAGTCTTTGGCAATCTTGGGTTTGACACCTTTACTTCCGTTGAGTATATGAACAAGGTAAACAGAACGCCAAAAAACTGGGCAAAAGATTATGTTCTTACCCAGCAGATAACCGATGCACTTAAATCAACAAAAGGATCGGATTATATTTATACCATATCCGTAGAAGGTCACGGTGCATACCCGGAAGAAAAGGTGCTTGAAAATCCGGGAATAGCAGTTGAGGAATCTCCGTCTGAGGAAACAAAATATGCATGGGAGTACTATGTGAATCAGCTTAATGAAATGGACGAATTCATCGGTGAACTTGTCAAAAAGCTCAAAACATATGATGAAGAAATCGTACTTGTCATATACGGAGACCATCTGCCAAACCTGCCTGATATAAGTGATGATAAACTTAAATACGGCAGGAACACATATGAGACAGATTATGTTATCTGGAGCAATTTCCAAATGAAACAAAAAGATCAGGATCTTAAGGCATATGACATATCGGCAGAGGTACTTGACAGACTTGGCATAAAACAGGGCACAATGGTGACATATCACCAGAATCACAAAAACAGCAAAGATTATGAAAAAAATCTTGAAATTCTTCAATACGATATGCTTTATGGAGAAAAGTATATATATAACGGAAAAAATCCTTTTAAGACCACAGAAATGAAAATGGGAGTCAAAGATATAAGAATAAACAAGGTGGTAAAAATAGGAGACAAGTATTACATAAAAGGGAAAAACTTTACCGAATCCAGCAGGATCTCCCTGGATGGGAAAATACTCAAAACCATATATCTTGGATCTACGGTGCTGGGGCTGCAGGAAGAAGTGGATCCGCTGGACGTATCTAAAATGAAAGTAAGCCAGTTCGACAAGGAGGACAAAGAGATATTAAGTACAACGGAGTAGGAAAATTGAAGAGGTGGTCAAAATGGAATCCATTGAAACAAACAGATTAGATCTTAAAGAGTGGACCTTTGATGACGGGCCGGAGCTTTTGACTCTGGCCAAAGATCCAAAAGTCGGTCCAAAAGCAGGTTGGAAGCCCCACGAAAGCCTTGAGGAATCCATACAGATAATCAACACCGTCTTTTTTGCCGGAACAACATGGAAAATAATCGACAAAAAAAGCGGAAAGATAATCGGATGCGTAGGTCTTGAGGATGACAAAAAAAGACCTGAAATAAAAAGCAGAGAACTGGGATACTGGTTGGGCAGAGATTTCTGGAACAAAGGATTCATGACAGAGGCGGCCAAGGCTGCAATCGATTATGGATTTGATAAAATGGAACTTGATATCATCTCTGTCTGTACAGCTCCGGAAAACAGGAGATCGCAAAAGGTCATCGACAAACTGGGATTTTCTTACGAAGGCACACTAAGAAAAGCTTACAGGATATATGACGGAACAGACAGGGATGTGCTTTGTTATTCCATTACAAAAGAAGAGTGGAAAAACTTATAGAACGATGTTTAAGATCAATTTCAGCGGGTATAACATAAAACAGTTGACAAACAAAATAACATCCTTTATAGTATAATATAGAAAAAGTATTCAGTAATGGCAAAGCAGGAGAAATCCTGTGACGCAAAGCTAAGGGGCTAAGCCGGAAGGTATGCCAGCCAGCTACCGCATTACAAGATGTGTATGGATATTACAACACTAATGCGTGAACTGCCATTCGGATACCCCGAATGGCTTTTTTTATCCGTAAACCGAGCACGCGCCCGGTGGAGTGATCCGTACAAAAACTAAATATTGATTGGGCAAAGCAGGAGAAATCCTGTGACGCAAAGCCAAGGGTCTAAACCGCAAGGTATGACAGCCGGTTGCCGCAGGTAGTTCGCAGCTATCAGCGATAAGAGAAAAAGCATTTTATGTGCCTTTCGAAAAGCAAACGACTGTCAAAAACCCGACAGTCGTTTTTAGTTTATCAAATGTATTTTGAAAGACAAATTTATTCGGAGGTACGGAAAAGTGTTAAAGAGAATAGCAAGAGTGACAGCACTCATATTGATATTAGCGGTTTTCACAAGCGGTGCGCTTGCGGTGACTGCTGATTTTGGTTATGGAGCAACCGGCAAGACAAGCAAAAAAGTAACCAAAAAAATAAGCAAGAAAGTCATAAAAACAAAAAAAGCAGCAAAGAAGACATATAAGAAGACAAAAAAAACAACTATAAAATACGGAACAAAAACAATAAAAAACACAAGCACCCAGAAAGTAACACAGAAAAAGACAATAAACAAAAAAGTAGTTACCACAGCAAAGAAGAAGCAGAAAAAGAAGATAGTAAAAACCATAAAAACTACTACTACATATACAACTACAACAGCAAAAACTGCCGTAGCGACAGCAGATACAACGACGATAAGTCAACTGAAAAAGACAGTTACCCCTGCTCTGGCAAATGCATTTGACAGACTGGGCTTCACAATAAAGATAGAACCCGATGCAAGATATGCCGGGATATTCAGTACTTCAAAACGTTACATAGGGCTTCAGGCTGTAAGCACAGGAGTATTCAGACACGAAATGGGACATTTTTTAAGCACACTAAAAAACAAAGCGGCAAAGACAAGTGCTTTCCAGGCAATATATCAGGAAGAAAAGAGTAAGTACACGGGAAGCAACAGATCTTATGTAACGAGCACTTCGGATGAATACTTCGCCGAATCCTACAGGAACTACCTGGAGAACGGAGCAAAACTACAGGCAGAAAGACCTAAAACATACAGCTATATAAATGAGCAGGCTACCGGAATAACGGAAGAAGACATAACAAGGACATACAATCAGTACAGCTGGGCCTGGTAAAAACAAGTCAAAAGGGCAAGAATTTGCTTACAAAATACAAGAAGGAAACCCGAATAACTGCGAATATTTGGGTTTTTTTCTTTTTTGGATCAAAGGACAACTGTAAAATGCTCATAATGAAATCCCTTGAATTCCTACAAAAAAATTCTTTTTTCCAAAAAGCCTTGACATTTTTCCCGAAAAGGCGTATTTTTTTTGTAGGGAAAGAGATTATGAGACAATTACAGGCGGATATTTTATTTGTCTCAAAGAATCGAAAAAGGCAAAGCAGTCGTGAGGCTGTGGCGCAAAACTACAGGGTCTTGGGGTAAAACAATAATAGGGTGCATAATTAACCAAGATAGCCAGCTGCCGATCATAAAGATAGGCAGCTTTTTTAATAGCTGTATGTAATGAAAAGGGCAAAACAGTCGTGAGGCTGTGGCGCAAAACTACAGGGTCTTGGAGAAATACTATCAATTTAAAGGATCAATACCAAGATAGCCAGTTACCGTTACTTCCGAAAAAAACGGCAACTTTTTTATTTGCGCTCCCGGCAAAAAAAGTTACAAAGGAAACGGAAGGAGAATGGGAAAATGGAAAAGAAGAGGAGCAAAAAGTACATAGCCTGGATACTGGCAATTGCAATGGCATTTACCGGACTGGGCATGAATTTTTCAACTGCATATGCAAAACCTTGGGGCCCACCGGAATGTGGCAAGACGTTCAATCTGGAAGCATATAAGGTTCTTGAAAACAAGGATCTTGAAGCCGGGGACTTTGAGTTTGTTGCATATAAAGCAGATGCAAACGGAGATCCTACAGGACCGGTTCTTGCCACAGGGACAAATGATGCGGATGGCAATATAAGTTTTTCAAACATAACAGTGACCAAAGACGGTACATACAGGTATGTACTGAAAGAAGTCATACCAGATGACGAGGACAAAATAGACGGTGTTATATATGACGAAAGCAGCAAGTTGGTTACCGTAAAAGTATCAGGTAATGAATATGTGCAAACAATAAGCGACGTGATCAAAATTGATAAAAGCCAAAGTCTATATTTAACTACAGGTGATGCAAATTATGCAGTAATAAAACAATCCACATTTGCCATAGTATGGACGGAAGATCTACTTGGTCCAAATCAGCGTGCAGAGATAAAAAAACAGGTCCAGATGTGGGACAATTCGACAATGAATGATTTTTACTACATCCACGGCGAAGGAACATTTTTAGATTGGGGAGCCAGCAGAAATGATGATTTGGGACATTCCATACCAGGCAATGCAGGGCCCTATACATTCAGCATAACCTCAGATGGTGAGATAAAGCTTGAATGCCGAGCAGACAGGATAAGCCATTTGGATTACGGTATCTATGGCGCAAAAGCCACCTTTACAAATACATTCCTTGAAAAAGGCAGTATAGATGTAACAAAGGCGGTGAAACTGGACGGAAGCGCATGGACAGACTTTGACGGAGACTTCTATGCAGCACTTTTCAATGATGAAGCTTTGACCGATATGGCACAAGGTCCCGAAAAGATAGAGGTGACCAACGGAACCTCCGCCACAGTAACATTCGATGATCTTGACAGAAAAACGTACTATCTGGCGGAAACCGATGCGGACAGCAATGTTATATCAACAGGCAGTGTTATCGATGACAAAGAGCTGACAGGCATAAGCGGGACGGGAGCCATTGCGCTTACGCTACTTGACGGTGAAGAAAGCGCAACCATAACAAATGATTATACGACCATAAAAGGGAGTCTGAAGGTCACAAAAGCACTTGGTGGGGAAAGCAATTCGGATGCCGGAAGCTTCTGGTTCATGGTCTATGACGAAGAAGAAGCGGCAGTAACGGAAGATCCTCTGGAGATAACAAGAAATGCAGACGGGACATATAATGAAGTAACTGTATCAGACCTTTCTCTGGGTCAGTACAAGATCGTAGAAACCGATTCGGAAGGAGATCCCCTGGAAACGGACATAGTTCTTTTCGGAATGAAGCTGGCCACAATAACATACGACCAACAGACGGCCACATTGACTGTTGCCGCTAAAGATAAGAATATCACAATAACCAATACATTTGAAAAGATCAAAGGAAAGATAAAAGTAAACAAATCAATAACAGGTGCAGCATCAGGCAAGGAAGATTTTGATGAAACCTTTTACTTCGGACTGTTCACAAAGGAAGGTGACCAGTATACACTGGTTGCAAACAGCGTCATAAGTGCAAACAGCACAAACGGAGCAGATTTCACTGCACTGTTTGAAAATGTGGAGCTTGGTACATATTACGTAGCAGAGACTGATGCAAACGGAAACATCACTGAAGCCGGAGAAACCAGCGGACAGTATAAGCTTGCAGAAGTTACCGGCCAGTACAGCGAAGCAGTTCTGACAAACGAAAGTACAGCACCTCAGGCTGAAGTCGATATTGAAAATAAATATGAATATTTCGGCAAGATCAATGTAACAAAAAAGATATTTCTAAATGATGAAGAAAAGCAGAGCTACAGCGACAGCTTCTGGGTGGCATTATTTGATGAAAGCGATCAGCGTTACGGCGATCCCAAAGAAATAGAAATGACAGGCGGAGACGCAAATAAAGTTGTCTTTGAAAACCTGCCCTTTGGCGACTATGTTTTATATGAAACGGATGCCCAGGGAAACAAGCTTTCGGGACCTGAAAGCGGACGTACTCCCGAATGGATCGACATAACTTATGAAAATAATGAAGTATCCCTTACAGAGGAGGCTCCCTCTGCAGATGTGGTAGTAAATAACTACTTTGAAGAAAAAGACGATCCATATTTCGGTTCCATAGAAGTGACAAAAAAAGTCACATATAACGGAAAAGCCACAGGAACCAGCCTGACATTCTATACCGCCCTGTTTGCGGACAAAGAAGGCAAAGAAATAGTTACTGAAGTAAAAGCTCTTGAAATGAACGGTAAAGATAATGTTTCAGTGATATTCGATAAGGATAAAAACGGAGAAAACCTTCCCGCAGAAACAGTATACTATGTGGCAGAGACCGATAAGGACGGAAATCCCATAACCGATCCAAAAGGCTATACCATCCGGTATGAAAATGAGCAGAAAGTAGAAATGGATGCAGAAAATGATTATGTGGGAAAAACTACTATAACTAATCAATATGAAGGAGACGATGAAGAGTTTTACTATTATGACGAAAATGGAACAAAAGTAACGACAGTCAAAACAAGCGCCACTTCTTCAGAAACAAAAACAGGAGATGATATAAACATAGGACTGCTGATACTTCTGGCACTTATAGGAGTTGCCGGAGCAATAACACCTTTTGCTTTAAGGAAAAAGGCAAAAGAAGAAAGTGATAAATAGAGTTTCCGGATTGTATTTTGAAGAAGCAGGATAAAAGAAACAAGACAAAAATAGCATAGAAAGAACAGACATAAACAGGGGAACATGTATGCGCAGATACATGTTCCCTTTTGTTTATAAAAACACAAAAACAACAGCAGCACACATAAAAAACACAAAAAACACAAATAAAAAGTGATATAATATAGAGTAATTCTTTTAATCAAAAGAAGATACTGTTTTAAACCAAGAAAAAAAGCGATTCGGGAAGGGAATAAAAAAATGATCAAACAAAATAAAATCAAAAAAACCTTCGCGGCAGCAATAATATCAGCCGCAATGATTTTTTCAATGATCCCTGCTTCAGCCTTTGCTGTTGACAGCGGCACAGCAGGAACCCCCTCAGTCATAAATGTTTCAACAGCAGAGCAGTTAAAGGCTGCCCTGGGAGGCAGTGACACCATACATAATATAGAAGGCAATTCTGTTGTTTTGAGCGAGTCTGTTGCCCTGACGGATGTAAACATAAAAGTGACAGAAGGAGATCTGAAGATAGACCTTAACGGACATGAGATCCTTTTCGGAGGTACTGCTTTTAAAGAAGGAATAGGTCTTTCCGGGGGGAATCTTGCAATAGCTGACAGGACCGGGGGAGAAAACGGTAAAATAACCACAGCTTTAGCGGAGGCTAAACTCATTAATGTTGGTAAAGGGAAACTTACCGTCAATGCAGGAACGATTTCCGCAACTGGAGCCAAGTCATACGGTATTTATATCAAAAATTCCAAGTCGGCCAAAGTCGTGCTGCAGGGAACAGAGAATAGTGTGGCAGAGATATCCGGTAAGGCATATGCCATAAAACAAAACGGAAAAGGGAAAGTAAAGATAGGCTCTGCGGCCAAAGTCACAATAAAGAAAACGAATTACTACTACAAAAAGAATCTGCCAAACAGAAAATACACGGTAATCAAAGTCAAATACATAACCCCCGCTCCTCAGGGAGTAAAGGTAACAGAAAAAAGCAGCAAAACAGCAAAAATCAAATGGAAAAAAGTTACCGGTGCAGACGGTTATGCAGTATATAGGTATTCGGCAAAAAAAGATAAATTTGTTAAAATCAAAGTTATACGTGATGGCCTTAAACTTTCATACAACTACAAAAAATTAAAAAAAGGAGTCAAGTATTCCTTCAAGGTAAAAGCATATAATATTGTAAGCGGCAAAAAAGTCTTCAGTATTTATTCAGCAAAAAAATACATAAGATTATAGCAGATCCAAAAACTCTAGAATTTTTAAGGCGGACTCTTCCGGGAGTCCGTCATTTTTTATGGAAAGATCGGAATAGTTTTTATAGAAAGACAACCTCTCTTCATAAAGTTCCCGGAGAGATTTTTCCCCCTGTGAAAGGGGACGGCCTTTCTTTGAAAGCATATCGACAGGACGTTCTACAAAGATTATTTTTCCGTTTTGTTTAAGAGCTCTGATATTTTCTTTTTTAAGAACTGCCCCTCCGCCGGTGGCTATAATAAGGGAATTTCTTTTGCCCAGTTCTTTGCAGACCCGGGTTTCCAGTTCACGAAAATACGCTTCTCCCCGGCCGATAATAATATCTCCTGCACTTTTGCCATCGGATATGGATATTTCATCATCCGTATCGACAAAAATTCTATCCAGCTTTTTTGCCAACAGTTGTCCCACGGTGGTTTTGCCGCATCCGGGCATACCAACAAGAACGATGTTTTCTTTTTGAGCGACAAGTTTTTTGATCAGAAGCTCGTTCATACAATGAAGGTCGTCTGCGCCGGTAAACAGTTCGCCCGCGGCTGTAGCCTGAGCCACAAGCATGGGGAAACCGTTTGATCCCGGGATATCAAGCTCGCCGGCTCTAAAAAGCAGAGGGGTCACAAAGGGGTTATATATAAGGTCAAAAACACCGATGCAATTTTTGAAAAGAGAAAGGTCTATAACGGGATCCTCCGTATTGTCGGGGAACATCCCCGAAGGTGTGGTGTTTATGATGATTTCGGCATCCTTGGGCAGATCAGCATAAGAAACAAAACCTCCGGCTTTTTTTCTTGAAGCTGTTAATATCTCTCTGGCCTTAAGATCTTCCAAAGCTTTTTTTACCGCCAGACTTGCACCGCCGCTGCCAAGGACAAGGACTTTTTTACCTGAGACTGAAATGCCGGATCTCTTTACCATATATATAAAACCGGAATGATCGGTATTGGCGCCCCGGAGAGCTCCATTTTTGAAATATAGAGTATTTACAGAACCGATTTTTTCGGCGGCAGGGTCAATAAAGTCACAAAAGGCCATGACATCTTTTTTATAGGGGATGGTAACATTAAGACCGTCAAAATTTCTTTTACGCAAAAAAGCCGGCAGGTCTTCAGGTGATACACAGAAAAGTTCATATTCATATTTTCCCATGGCCTGATGAATTTCCTTTGAATAGCTGTGGCTCAAAGAGGCGCCTAAAAGACCGTAACTCATTATATTGCCTCCATATAGCAGCCAAGGAATGAAAAAATTTCAGGCCCTTCCTGCATTTCTCCCAGAAGATCCAGAAGCTCCCTGGAGTATACCGAGGCTTCCAGATCAAAATAAAACATGAATTCAAAGTCGCTTCCGGGGATCGGTCTCGATTCCAGTTTGGTCAGATTTATTCCCATGGCTGCAAATTTTGCTATTGTATGATAAAGAGAGCAGGGCGTATTGGGCAGCGAAAGAATAAGAGTCATTTTATTTGCACCGGGATAGATCTCAAGCTTTTTTGAAAAACAGATAAAACGGGTGTAATTATTGTCACTGATCTGTATATTTCTTTTTAGCAGTTCAAGGCCGTAAAGTTCAATGCACTCTTTTGAAGAAATGGCAGCAACATCTGTTCTGTCGCTTTCGGCCACCATTTTTGCTGCAACTGCAGTATTGTCGCATACGGTTATTTTGATGTCGTTAAGTTCTTTGATAAAATCGCCGCACTGACCGATGGCCTGTTCGTGAGAGAATATCTCTCTTATATCAGAAAGCTTTGTGCCGGCTTTTGCCATAAGATTATGGCTTACCCTTAAGCGAAGACTTTTTATTATATAGAAATTATAGTTCTGCATAAGGTCATAAACAGCACCGACAGAACCGTAAGAGCTGTTTTCGATGGGAAGGATGCCATATTGACAAAGACCTTTTTCAACAGCATTAAAAACACCTTCGAAACTGTTGAAATACATTACTGACGGCACCGCAAAAAGTTTTTCCGCCGCGGCCTGAGAATAGGATCCGGCTATGCCCTGACAACCCACAACAGTTTTTTTTGGAAAAAGATCCGGAGTTTGTGAAAGTGCTTCATCAATGAGCGCAGATAACCGGGATCTTCCTGCCATATAATTATTCTGATAGGATCTGCTGACATCAAAAATAGTATTGAAAAGCAATCTTGCATATCCGTCCAAAGGTTCACCGATCTCTTCGGATACCCTGTGCAGTATATCTTTTTCTCTTTTGTCGCTTAAAACCGGGATGCCCTTTTCTTTTTTATATTTGGCGACTTCCAGGGTCTTGTCCATACGTTTTTTAAAAAGTGCGGTTATTTCCGAATCTATACTGTCGATATCTTTTCTAATGTTTTCCAAATCCATATCAGCCATTTTTATCCTCCGTTTTTTCTTTCATATAATCGCGCTGAAAAGCTTTGCTGGCATCAAACAGTCCCCTGCAGAAATAGGGGACATAGGGAGCAAAAAGCTCTCCTGTCCTGTCCTCAAAACGTCTTACAACTTTTCTTTCCCGGGTAGAATCCTGTACAGGAGTTCCTGTAGTAAGCTTGTATTCTGCGATCTGCGCAGAAATAGCCATTCTCCTGATAAAAAGATCCGCCAGCTCGGCATCGATCTCATCGAGCTCAAGCCTGAGTTCATTCAGATCCATCGTTTCCCTCCATATCATATCCCGGCGTTTCCGACATAAGATCAAGAAGACCTATTGCCACAGCCGCCTCTGCCGCAGGCACTGCTCTAACTGCTATACAGGGATCATGCCTGCCCTTTGTTATTATTTTTTCGGGGCCAAGAGTTTTCATGTTGACGGAATGCTGCTCTTTGCTTATGGAAGGTGTGGGCTTGAATGCTGCCCGGATGATAAGGGGCATGCCGGAAGTAATACCTCCCAATATTCCGCCGTGATGATTTGTAATTGTATATATATTGCCTTTATCCACATAAAATGCATCGTTGTTTTCCGA
>Ga0334890_1005371_pt1 | contig 10888 bp, 10 predicted proteins | sample GraSluR1_MG_3_FD_207220 | JGI IMG/M metagenome (GOLD analysis project Ga0334890, IMG submission 207220) | Sludge microbial communities from methane-producing bioreactor in Wageningen University, Netherlands - Granular Sludge_31_08-R1 | ecosystem: Engineered > Bioreactor > Anaerobic >... | reverse complement strand
CTTCTCTTTCTTCCCAGTAATCTGGATGGGCAATCTGAACATCACCGGTTTCAAAGTTTTTGATATTATCAAAGGACATCTCTGAAAGACCATCCATCATCGACTCTACAAAAAGGTAAACAAAAAAAGCAAATGCAATGATAAAGATAGTTGTTATATTTCTTCTTTTTTGTCTCAATAGATTTTTCAGACCAAGTCGAATACTGAACATGTTTATCCTTTTATCTTGTTATAATATTAAACAAATTCATATATTACTTAATTATATATTTGTAAAATCACTTTGTTATTTTGCTAATAAAATTTTCTAACAGAATATCATTGAAAAAATTGATTACTCCTTCTTTAGCCCCAAGGATTCTTTCAATAGCAAGCTGGTAATTATCGTATTCTCTTTGTAGTTTTTCAAAATTTTCAGGTTTTTCAGTAACCTCTAATATCAATTTAGCAATTCTTTCAGTTAGGGTATTGGCTAATCCAAAAATCATCCTGGATGATTCAAGAGGATAAGGAGTATGAAAAATATTTTCCTTTATTCCCTGTTGGACAACCTTAAAGAACTCGGGGACAATGATGTCCGTATTCTTTTGGTAAATCTTATATCTAAAATAAACATTCCTGTCATCACATAAAACTTTTAATAGTGTCTTTATTAATTTGATATTTTCTAATTTTATCATAGCTGCTTCAGAAAAGAATTTATTTAACTTAGTTATTGCATCCAGATCATCCCTGTTAACTATTTCTTTAATCTTAGTTAAAATCTGTACACTTAACTCCCCGGTTAATTCATCCAATAAATCTTCTTTTGACTTAAAATAATAATAAAAACTCCCTTTTGACAGACAAACTTCTTTAATAATTTCATCAACTGATGTTTGCTCATATCCTTTAGTAAAGAATAGTTTTCTGGCAGCATCTAAATATTCTTTTCTCCGCTCATGAGGGCTTTTAACTGTTCTCATTTTATAATTCCTTACTTATTATAGACTGACCGTCAGTCTATACATTTTCTATATAACATACCTGTAAATCTTTGTCAAATAATTTTGCAAAATTAAAAATATTTTATATATCTTTATGGTATCTTCGAGTTTTGAATTAGGAGGGTAATCCTGGATAGGAAAATACTTTGCAGTAAAAATAAATATTAACAAAAAAACTTAAAAATCAAGCTACCATTGCCACAAACTTAGTTATCAGTTCAGGGTCAAACTGAATTCCTTTCCCTTTTTCTAACTCCCTAACAGCCTCTTTTTTACTCAGTGCCCGGCGATAAGGTCTTTCATGAATCATTGCCTGGTAAGCATTTACAATATGTATAATTCTGGAAAGTAAGGGAATTTGTGTACCCTTTAAACTATTAGGATAACCTTTACCATTCCAAAATTCATGGTGATGCAAAATTTCATTAGCAATATGAGCAAGCTCAGGAGATGTCCTGGCAATTCTAAAGCCAATCTCAGGGTGTTTCTTTATCTCCTGCCACTCTATTTCGCTTAACCAGCCTTTTTTCATAATAATTTCTTCACTGATTGCAATCTTGCCAATATCGCAAATCATGGCTAATAATCTTAAATCTTTCATTTCCTTTTTTCCCAGCTTTAACAGTCTGCCAAATTGGGCTGCACAATCTATAAAACTTTGTCTATATTCTTTTGTTTCATATTTTCGTTCCTGTAAAGCTTTTTCTAATGAGTTTATTATTGAATTATCAGTAGTTTGCTTGTTAATCAACTTGGAGTGATACATTTTACTTTCTGCCTCTCTAACCACACCATTTATATCCTCGGACATATTATTTTTAGCAGCAATACCCATGGAAATACTCAGGGGCAAGGTTAATGTACTCTTTTTTTTACATTCTTTTTTAATCCTGGTAATAATTTCACTCCCCTTTTCTATTGTAGTGTTAGGCAGGGTAATGCTGAATTCATCTCCTCCCCAACGACTTATGACATCACTCTTACGGAAGCAGGATTTTAAGACGCCGGCAATATTTCGCAAAAGGTTATCCCCTTGCTGGTGTCCAAAGGAATCATTAATCAATTTCAAATTGTTAACATCACCTATGATAATACTAATTGGCAACTTTCGTTTATTATCTAATCTTTTTAATTCTTCTTCAAAGTAGGCTCTGTTATACAAACCGGTTAATTTATCGTGAAAACTAAGATACCTGATTTTATCTTCATATTCTTTTCTTTTTGTGATATCCAGAATTATTCCGCGAAAACCATTAAAATCACCTGAATTATTCCCGTTAGTTGAGACATGAATCTCTACCGGTATTTTTATTTTACTTTTTCCTACCAGATAACACTCCTGAGGATATTCACTCTTTTTTAGAAAATAATCTTTTAATTCAGAATTGGTTATATGAGTTCCGGGGACTGAAATGATTTGCCAGATATTCACTACATTAAATAATTCTTCTCTACTATAACCCAATATTTCAATGCCTCTCTGGTTCATATAAGTAATTTTGCCATTTTTCTCTGCTTCAAAAACTATTTCTGGCAACATCTCAGCCAAATCATGCAGTTTTTTTAAATCTTTTTTGGTTTGTATGAGCTCTTCATTGAGAAATTTTAATTCATTTTGTAAATTCCTATTCAAATTTTTTAACTCAACAATCTTGCTTTTCGCTTCACCAGGTATTGCTTTTTTCTCTGAAGATTGATTTACAGTATAAAGGCAAGCAGAATATTTATTTTTATGGATAGTTTTAAGATGAATTAACAAGGTATTTAATTCTGGATTATCAATTCTGTTAAATGTAATATCTACTGGAATAAACTGGTTCCTAAGTTTAAGATTAGTATTTATGTTCCCTGCTTCTTTTTGAAGATAAGCACTAAATTCGTCTTTCTTTTCTGGCTTTATAAAATTAAATAATGAATTATTTTTTAATTCTGTATGACTTCTTTGAAAGATTTGTGTTGATGCTGGATTAGCATTCAGTATTTCTCCATCCGGGTTGACTTCGATTATAGCATGAGGGTAGTTTTCAAAAAATAATGAGAAAGCATAATCTGAAAAATGGGTCTTTTGTAGCTTTTCTTTATTTTCCATATTTAATCCATTAAGCTCTTTTGATTTATATGAAACATTATAAATAAAAATTGAAAGGCTTTTAACAATATTTATCAGCTCTATTGAAATTAAATATATTATATATTATAAAACTATTAATACTATTTCGCAAATTAAAACATATTCAGCAATATCAGCATAAAAAAATATTAGAAAAATATTCCAGTGAATATCTTATTTGTTCTACTATTACAAAATATAAAATAAGATTATGATCTTATCTTATTGCCTGATAACCTAAAGACCATTTGCTGCAACGGTCACCCCAGCGGGCAATTATCTCTCCATCAACCTTAATTTCAATTACTTCACAATGATTGGGACATCCATCACATTCAAATCCGCTGGTCTGATAATCTCTATCGATTAGTTCAAATCCATAAAAAGCAGATTGGTGAGGATTTTGTTCCATTTCTTCTTTTGCCAGCAAGGCTGCGCCAATAGCACCCATAACCCTGTAGTATTCCGGAACAATGATTTCATGTCCCGTTTCTTTCCCAAAACTCTTTTTAATACCAGAATTAGCAGCTACCCCTCCCTGGAAAAAAATAGGAGGTGCTATCTTCTTCCCTTTTCCTACATTGTTGAGATAATTGCGCACCATTGCCTCACATAAACCGGCAATAATCTCTTCTTCTTTATAGCCCATTTGTTGTTTATGAACCATATCCGATTCGGCAAAGACGGTGCATCTGCCGGCAATCCTAACAGAACTGTTCGCCTTTAAGGCGTAATCCCCAAATTCCTCTATAGGAATACCGAGTCGGAAAGCCTGATGGTCCAGAAAGGAACCGGTACCAGCTGCACATATGGTGTTCATGGCAAAATCAACAACAACTCCATTTTGTAAAATAATTATTTTTGAATCCTGTCCGCCTATCTCAAAAATTGTACGCACCTGTGGATTAATATATAATGCCGCAACGGCATGGGCAGTAATCTCATTTTTCACTACATCTGCACCGGCCATAGCACCGGCAAGAACCCTTCCACTACCGGTTGTGCCAACACCAATTACTTCTAAAGATATCCCATGATTCTGTTCCTTAATCATAGAAAGACCTTTTTTAATCATCTTAATGGGTTGTCCCTGTGTTCTAAGGTAAACATCACTGACCACATTATTATATTCATCCAGTAAAACAAGGTCAGTACTGACTGCACCTACATCAATTCCTAAAAATGTCTTCATGATATCTTAATTTCCTTTCTTCTCATCTTAAGTAAATCAACAAATGCTTCTATGCGGGTATTAAGACCTTCTTCTCCGGTTTGTTCATCATATGTTAAGTTAAGGACTGGAAAATCCAAATCCTCACTAACTTTTTTTAAAATACTTTCAGCAACTATTTCCGGCATGCAGGTAAATGGTACTACCTGGATTGCACCATCCAGACCTTCCCGGTTTGCCAATACTACATTACCAACAGTAGTTTGCCCTTCACCACCTACCGAATGTGCTAAATATTGATATGCCGCTTCTTCAATTTCTTTTTCTTCTTTAAAACTCTCTTTAAAAATATTTAGTTTCATTATAGGGGAAATCCATGCTTCAATGGAATTTTTGCGAACTACTTCAACCCCCAGGTAGCCAAGCTTCTCTTCCAAATGATGGTTCACAAAAGGTTCCAGTGATACATAAAATTCCCCTACCAGGGCTATTTTGGTAATATTTTTTTTATTGTAATTCGTAATTTCCTCAAATTTTTTAAATGTATCTTCTCTAATTTGTTCCAGACTTTCCTTGTCTTTAGCAAATTTAATTTTTTTAAGACTTTCTAACAATATTCGAGAGGAGGCACCTTTTTGCTTTTCCCGGGGTCGGACTTGCAATACCTTATTCTCTAATTCTTCTGCCAATAAAACTTGCTGCCAGGCAAATTTACACTGATTTAACATGTATGACCAGCTTTTCCCGTTACGTAAAATATTGATATTGTCCCATAACATTTTCCAGTTGCTGCCCCTGGGGAGTTCCATGATAATCATGCGAAAATCATACCCCAGATCAATGAGAATATCCCTTTGTACCTGGGCATAATAACCAAAACGGCATGGCCCCCAGCCTCCGGCCATTATGATACCTTCAGCTCCAAGTTCTATTACTTCTATCATATTGCCAAGAGCTATTTTCAAAGGGAGGCAGCAATATTCCGGGGAATATTTTACTCCCAGATCCATTGTTCTTTTACTATTCAAGGGTGTTTCAATTAATTCATTACCCATATCAGTGATAATAGTTTCACAAATTACATCAATATTACCTAACCGGGGCAAGGCTAATTTCATATCTCTTTCTTCTCCTAATCATATCGAGAAATGCTTCTATACGGGTATTAATACCAGCTTCTCCGGAATGCTCATCAAAAACAAACTCAGTATAAGCAACTCCCGGGTATTTTTGACTTTGATGATGTATTAATTCCCCCACCATTGAATCTTCACCACACTCAAAAGAAGTTAAATGAATAACTCCCTCTACCTGTTTCTCAAAATAATAATAGGCTGCACCTACTACTCTTCTGGAAAGGCTCCAGAAAATTGGTTTATACAACTTTTTTAATTGATTTTTAACAATTCCAGGGTGAACCATACTTGGTGTAAACACATTAACATTCATTTTTTTCAATTTATTTATTAAATCTAAATTTATATAAGAATCATCAATCAGATAGTCATTACCAAGCACGGCAATATTAACCGGAATTTCGCTATCCTTTAAAGGCTTTTTTGGACTCAAAGTATTTTTTTCAGAAAAATTACTATTTCCATCACAAGGAAGCAATAAATTATCAAAATAACTTTTTTGAAAATTCTCCCAGGAAATAGAGAATGCCCGGGATATTTCCACAGTATTATCAGTCACTAACTGTCCCACCTGTAACAGGCTATTTTTCCAGGTGCTATATGGTTTTCTGACATCAATCACCGGACTGACCAGCGGGCAAAGAGATTCCAGAGAATTTTTTACCATATCAGGCAATCCAATGATTTTTGGACAGAAAAAAGCGCCTTTCTCAATACATACCATCCGGGGAATCAATAGATAATCTACCTCATCAGACAAGCTTAACACATGGCCATAGAATATTTTCACTGGCAGGCAAACTTCACTTAATGCAGAACGTATACCCAGGTCAAGGATTTTCTTATTAGTTGGATTAGAAAGAACAACCTCTGCACCCAGCCGGGTCAAAAATTCCTTCCAAAGAGGATAATATTCATAAAAATAAAGTGCGTATGGTATACCAATTTTCTTTTTTTTCCTTTTCATTTTTCATATACTTTCTTAATTTTAATGAAATTTATTCTAACCTCTGACAACAACCAAAGAGATGATAATATAATAGCACTTTTTTTAATATATTAAATAGTTATTAATACAAATAGTATCCTTTCTTTTTTATATTAAATACTTTTAATCTTTTTTTCAAGCTACCTTTGTGACCAATAAATCTTTAATATTTGGTAATTTTATATTTATTAATTTAATTTTTTATACACTTTTTTATCAAGCAAAATTTGTCTGAAAATTTTCCAGCATTTTACCAGGATTTGACTACAAGACAACAAAAGAAAGATATGCTTATTCCTGACTAATAAATTTTATTTGGGAGGATAACAGTTTATGATTTTCGATAATTACATTTTAATTAAGAAAGCAAAAGAGAGGAATCAAAAGGCAATGACTAAGCTAATTAAACATTTTCTACCACTGCTAAAAAGAGAGTCATATTATTTTCATCAACTGGGTCTTGAATATAATGATGTCTTTCAACAGGCTGCATTGCTTTTTATTACAGGAGTATATCAGTATAAAGAGAAACCGCCGGTAACCTTTGCAGGGTTCATGAAAAAAAGAATTAAGTGGGGACTTTGGGGGTATTGGAGAAAGCAAAATAGTATATCGTATAACGTATACCGTATACCGTAAAAATTCAATGAACATAAAATCTAAAATAACTAATATGCAGTAACAACTGGAAAAATAAAGTTTTCTAGATTTCTGTATATAGATACTGTGTCAAAAGGCAACTCACAAACTCTACCAAAAGACACCCAATTATTTATAAAATTATCTTTTTCTTGTACTTCCCTCTCCCCTCGGAGGGAGAGGGCTGGGGTGAGGGGGAGAAATAATAGAAGAGTATCAGGTATAAAATAAGGTTTCTAATTTTTTGTTTATAGTTTTTAGATAAAACATAATGGTATTTAGTATAAAGTATTTGGTTTTTAGTTAATTGTTTTTAGTTTACAGTATTTTAGAATAATACATAAATAGTCGTTATTATTTAGTAGTTGGTATTATATAGTCAAATAGCTAAAACCAATTTAATGGCTAAATAGACTGTTTATGAATTTTAGTTTATTAACATTTGCATTTAATTCTTTAATAAAAAAACAGAATCAATAAATATTTACTAAGTTATTTCAAATAACTAATTTGGAAAGAGGATAATTGGTTTTATTAAGATTATTTTTACTAAATACCAAATACTAACGACCAACGGCTGACCTGAAACATGAGCCTACACTTCAAAGGAGGAATAGACATGTCAAAAAACACAATTGAAAATCAGGTTGACAAAATCACTTTATATGAAAATATTAACCACTTGAAAAGACAGGACAGGCAAATTATTTTACTTTATTACTGGTGGGGATATAAAGATGCAGAAATTGGAAAAATGTTGAATTTATCCCAGCAATCAGTTAATTATAATCGCAAGAAAGCTACAAAGCAGTTGCGAAATAAAATATATCAATCTTTTCAGTAAATTTATTTATTGTGATAAACAGCCTGAAATCACAAATCATGATTTGATATCTGAATACAGTAATTGATGATATGCACAGGCAATTTGAGCAGCAATCGTTGCATTGTGTTTTAATAGTTCAATATTAGCCTTTAAGCTTCTTCCCTCGCTTAATTCCTTGACTTTATTTAGTAAGAAGGGTGTTACCTGTTTTCCTTTAATACCTTCTTTTTCGGCAATCTCCTGTGCTTTTGTTATCCAGGTGTCCATTTTCTTTTTACCTATAGCAAATTCGGTTGGTACCGGGTTAGTTATAAGCAAGCCATTGCCCATTTTTAATTGTAAATGAGAATTAACTACTTTAGCGGCTTCCAGAGTATCTTCAAGTGAATAATCAACCTTTAAATGACTGGACTGACTATAAAATGCTGGAAATTCATGAGTACGAAATCCAAAAATAGGTACACCCATTGTCTCTAAATATTCTATGGTTCGAGGGAGATCCAGTATTGCTTTAGCTCCGGAGCAAATCACTGCAACGGGAGTTCTGGATAATTCAGTCAAATCAGCAGAAATATCCATAGCGGGAAGTTCAATGCTTTGATGAACTCCTCCTATTCCTCCTGTAGCAAAAAATATTATCTTACAGCTGTGGGCTATCCACATAGTTAGAGCCACGGTAGTACCTGCATCAAGCTGTTTAGCAATAACTGCAGCTAAATCTCTTCTGCTTGCCTTAATCACATTTTTGGAATGAGCAAGGTTTTCTATTTCACTATTAGTTAAACCGACTTTTATCTTACCATTTAATATAGCAATTGTAGCAGGGACAGCTCCTTCATCTCTAATATTCTTTTCCATATTTAAGGCAGTAGTAATATTATCCGGAAAAGGCAGACCATGGGTAAACAGATTTGATTCTAAAGCTACAACTGGTTTACCATCAACTCCTTTATGAATAGCATTTTTTATTTCCTCAGATACTTCAAAAAAATCAGTATATTTCATAATATCTTAAACATCCCTAAAATTTTATTTTTAATTAATCTTTCATTTGCCTTTGAATATACAGTCTCCGGTGACATCACAGTCAAGCCAGATAAAGTTAATCCGATTTGAACTGATTTTAACAGTGAATATTGGTTATATAACCCATACATTAAACCTGCTACCAGCGCATCTCCTGCACCAGTTATATCTACAACCCTTCTATGTCTTGTATTAATAAAATATCCTTCGGGAAATTCCCTGGAAAATACAAAAGCGCCCTGTGCATTATTTGTTAGAATAATATTTTTAACTCCCTTTTGTAACAGCTGGCTGACTGCTTTCTGCCGATCAGTGGAAGTTCTCATAACAGTACCGGTTAAAGCGCTTAACTCATCCATATTGGGAGATAGGTAGGTAATTTTTGGTAAAATTCCCAATAGTTTTCTACTCTTAACAATTGATACAGGATCAACAATCAGGGGAATATTTTCTCTGTTGCATAAATAAGCTACATAATGAATAGCCTGGGTTGTTAAATTGGTATCCATGATTACAAAACGATTTTTCATAATTATTCCAGCTTTGGCAATTAAATAACGGGGGGTAACTCTTTTCATAATCATAGTATCGCTTACTGCGAGTTGCATATCTCCTTTTTCATCTAAAACTGCAACATATTTACCGGTCACATCTTTTTTCGACTGAATTATCTCATCAGTCTCTACACCTGCATTTCTGAGTTTTTCTAATATTTCTCTCCCCTCATCGTCATCACCAACAACACTCAGGAATGTCACAGGTATATTTAATAGCCCTAAATAATGAGCAATATTTCTGCCAACTCCCCCATGAGCAACCCGGATAGTACCAGGGTTAGAAGTTCTCCATTGCAATACATTCTTTGATTTCCCTTTAATATCTATATTTGCTCCACCAATTACAATAATTCCATTTTTTTCTTCTATAGAGGGATTTTTAATCACTTGAAATAACAGTCCTTTCCAATGTTGATAATTCCTTAAATTCAATAATTTATAGAAAATTATAACATAATTAGTGATGCAATTTTACTAAAACAAAAGAAAAACCAATCAAACTTTTCTAATATTCACCAGTCACGGGAAAATAGTCTTTTCTTATTTTTTCTCTGTTTATATTAAGCTGGCTTAGAGACTCTTCTACTGATTTAACCAGCCTAAGTGGACCGGATATATAAAAGATTCTTTCTTGAAAATCTGAAATTGTTTTTTGAACATACTCCCTGTCACATCGTTGGGGTGAATATATATACCTAACAGCAAGTCCCTGGTTTACCTTTGCCAATTGGCTCAAGGTTTCTTTAAAAATAACATTCTCTTCATTCTTATTACTGTAAACAAGGATTATATCTTTAATCTGTTTCGCCTTTTCCAGTTCTAACAATATTGAATTAAAAGGTGTTATACCAATCCCACCGGCTATAAATACTAATTTGTTTTCCGGATTCTCAATTATAAAATGACCCTGTATCCTGAGTATATTTACAATTTCTCCGATTTTTTTACTGAATAATGCTTTTTTAAAGGAACTGCTTTCCTGAAAGAAATATCGTGTAGTAAGCATTACCTTTTTTTGATACGGTGGAGAAGAAATGGTAAAAATTCTGGTATCACCTCTATTATCCGGATTAGTATGAGGAATTTTATAAAGGGCATATTGTCCTGCATGCCAGGAAACAGGTTTAGATGTTTCAAAAATAAAACTAAATACATCTTTCGTTTCTTGTCTTTTTTCAATTAATTTTAATTCCAATTTTAATCCTCCCTTCATCTATTTCTCTTTCTAAAATATTATTATATCTCATATATTACTTGTTTTTTATTATAACATAGTAATAAGATGAAAATACCATCTGTATATTAATTAATATAAAGAGATTTTAAGAAAATAGGTGCTTCTGATTTCTTGTAATATTATTAATTTATCTTTTCAAATTCCTTTTTACCCGATAAAATATACAAAGGATAGAAATATGACTTTTTACAAAAATTTTATATTAGAAATGA
>Ga0334890_1005360_pt1 | contig 10909 bp, 5 predicted proteins | sample GraSluR1_MG_3_FD_207220 | JGI IMG/M metagenome (GOLD analysis project Ga0334890, IMG submission 207220) | Sludge microbial communities from methane-producing bioreactor in Wageningen University, Netherlands - Granular Sludge_31_08-R1 | ecosystem: Engineered > Bioreactor > Anaerobic > Unclassified... | reverse complement strand
CAGGAGGATGGCCATGCCGAGAACAACCAGCAGTCGCTTTGTCGCGCGAGGATTGAATCGCTCGAAAATCTTGTACAGAACCCATCCGCACAGCAACCCCACTCCAATGCCCATCACGATCGAAATGGGAATCCCCACCAGCCCTTGCAGCAGGTGCGATTGACCGCCGATATAAAGGCCGATCAGGCTGCTGTAAACGACAATGACAAAGACGTCGTCCAGCGAGGATGCAGCAAGAATCAACGTGGGGATACCTTTCGCCGTGCCCTTTTTCCTGTCCATGAACCCGATCATCAACGGCACAACCACGGCGGGAGACACTGCGGCAACCACGGACCCGAGCATTGCAGATTCAAGATGGGTAAGCCCAAGCAGCCACGGACCGAGGAGGGTGATGGCAGTGCCCTCGAAGATGGCCGGAATAAATGAAAACAACAACGCGCGCATGCCGACTTTCTTCAGCGTATCCTTGCCCATTTCAAATCCGGCCCGGAGCAGGATTACGATCAACGCGATCCGCCGGAAATCGGACGACGCAGCCGCCATCGCCGGCGAAATCAAACCCAGGCATGCCGGTCCAAGAATGATGCCGGCAAGCAGCATTCCGACAAGCCCCGGAATTCGAGCGCGTTTAAAGAGCCAGTCCACGCCTAATCCGATCAAAATAAGCAACGCAAGATCCAAAGCCATAAACGACTTTCTTTATCCGGGTAGGTGATTCAGTCATCAGTAGCCGAAAATCATCCCACCACATTCATCCATGGTAGGAGTCATCAGCCAGATCGGCGGTTACAGGGGGACTCCATCCCCATTACGGGCAAACACTAACGCATTTACGCTGCAAGGCTCAAGGATGAAGAAAGAGTTAGGAATTGACGACGACCGTCAGATAGCCCTGATCATCCAGCAAACCCTTCGATCCCGTATCGTACCAGCCTTCTCCATCCAGCGCGGCGTCAATGGAATTGCCATCCATGTAGCCGGCCATCAGGGTATGCCCGCGAAGTTGGATATTGCCGCCCGTGCCGATACGAACCTTCTGATATTTCAACGGGAGTCCGCGCGTGACCTGCTTATCCGGCGATGTGCCGGGCGCAACAGCAGCAATCTGGGAAGCCATTTCCGGCAGGCTGAAGACGCTGAGCAATTGGATGCCCAATTCGATTGCCCGCTTCAAAATGCGGTGATCGAGCGTATCGTTTACCATGACCATCTTCAGCGCGCTTTCACGCAATGCGGAATCAGCAAGCAACGACTCCACATCCGCGCGCGAGAGGAATGCATGGGTGACTTCTCCCTCAATAATGGATTGCGATAGCGATGCGCTCCTGTCCGGGATGCACAAGGTGGCTCCGCTCATTATGCATCGAAAGATTCCAGCTACACCTTCAATTTCATGCATGGACGGGGAGAAGAGGTGCCGGTTCTTTGACCGCAGCTTCGTATTCGCATTGCTTCCGAGCGCACTGTAATAGTGATTCGCGTAAGAATGGAGAATGGCCCTTTGACCGCCCCGTTTTCCCGTGAACAGAATGGTTGCCGGACGATTTCCGGGAATGCTTTCCTCGAGGCCGGAAAAATCACCGATAGCGCCAAGGTTGGCAAAATCTTCCGCGACACTGACGTTCAAGGGTGTAGTAGCGGTTGAAGAAATCACGGACGCATCGGAGACGATCAGTCGTCGGCACAAGACCTTATCCGCACACTCCGCCATGTGATCACTGCCCAATGCCGGATCAATCACGCAGGCGACGGCACCCGCGCGGATAACGGCGAGGAGCAATACAGGCTGTCGCCAGCCGGGATTTAGCGCGAGCCCCACCCTTTCGCCCTGTTGAACGCCCGCGTTCTGGAGCTTGCGCGCCGCCGCGGTTACGAGCTGGTCATACTCATAAAACGTGAGCATGCCTTCGGAGCAGATCAGTCCCTTTTGATCTTTTGAGACGTATGCCGCCTCTCTGAGCGGACAGCGGATATCAAACACGATACACAACCTCCAAAATCATGCTGGAATAGACAGCGGTACCAACGAATGTCCGTCACGAACAAAAATGCGTCGGCCGATTAAAGGCTCAGCCATCCCAAAACAAAAGCAACGAGGATGAACAAGAGCACGCCGATGAGCGCAAGCGAATACTTCGGAAGAGGGCTGCCGTCAATCTTGCGCCGTTCCGATTTCGAATAGACCGCTGCCACGGCCAGAATAAGGGAAACAGCCAAAGTAGCGCTGAACGCCATGTAATTCTGCTTCAAATGCGGAGCCGGTCCGGCTCCCGGAGAGCCAGAGCCATGAACGGCTGCGGGTCCCACAAGGGGCAGAATCATACAGAGAAAAAGAAAGGAAAGGCCGCCCAGGATGGTCAGGACATTGCCCACCATCGGCCTGGCGATGAACGGAATATCGGGTTGTGATTGTGTCTTCTTGTCAGCCATTCTTACACCTGCCATGCTTTCTTAGACCTCTATACCTCAAAAACGTTCTGTAAACTAATCTCGGACGGCGGGACAAACAAGAAAATATCGGGTGACCGCGGTTTTACCGCGCACTTTGGAGGGAGGAAGCCGTCCTACTGCAGGCGGATATTGTCCAGGTAAACCGCGCCCGCGTTGGTGTAATCCGTGAATTTGAAGAGTATCTGCTGAACCCGATCCAGGTTCGCCGGCGTGGCACCCCACCCGTTCGTGGTTCCCCATTCCGCCGCGTTGAGATTAAACGTGACGTTGGTATTCCAGCAATTATTGGTAAGCGACTTTGTCCACGAGTAGTACCAGGTCCAATTGGTGCCGGTCCAAATCTGAAGCTGAAGATTGCTCGCGCCGTTTTCCGGAAAGATATCGGCGAGTACCTTCGTCTTGCCGCTCCAATTCTCGAAGACGTTATCGAACCACATTTCCGCATGCGCTTCGTGACCGGTCGGGGCCGCATAGGCGAGAAGGAAGGATGTGTCGCCCTCCGACGACTTGTTTGTTGAAACCGTCAGCGAAATAGCATCGGTTATGTCCATCCGCGCGGCCCAGCGACGCATTCGCCGGCATGAATCCCACGGAGGCGCACTCGCCACGATATTCACCCTGGCGGTAAGCTCGTTATCCGCAAGGTCGGCTTCACCGGATACCGCATTCGCGACAATCTTCAACGTGTGCCAGCCGAGCGATGCATCCGTGGTGTTCCAGGTGAAGGTGGTTGTGGCAGAGCGACCGGCCTGTAGACCGCTGATCCTGTTTGTTCCGATTATCTTTCCGTCGGTCATGTCGGACAGCACTACATTGAACGATTCGTTGGCCGTCCCCTGGTTGACCACGGTTACGGTGATCTTGCTGGAGGCGCTGCGAACGAGCCAGTTGACCTGGCTTACGCACCCGACGCTTACATCCCGTACCGTATCGCCGGATGAGCCGATCCGCCTGATTTTTACGGCAATATCTTTCCTGAAGCGCGGGACGTCGCTGACGTACAGCGTACCCGTGCTCACGAGGTAGTTATTGGCCGAATTGATGTCTTCACGCCGCGAATTCCACCATTCAACATTATAACGGCCGTTGGCCAGTCCGTGCATCTGGAACCGGGCATCGCGCGTATCCACGTTTGTCCATTGCCGGTCCTGTATCCACGCGATTCCGAATTGACCGTTGCTGCTGAGCATGCCCCACGTGTTGAATGCAAAGCGGCCCACGCTGATGTTGTCCACGTATATCGGACCACGCAGTATTCCGGCGTCGCCGATCCATATCTTGATGCCACGGATGCGGGCGGCCTGATAGGATGTCGGAATCTCGTCCAGTCTCAACTCCAGGTTATAAAGCATTCCGACTGTAAGCTTTTTCCACCCTTCGTGTTCCGGCGCGTATTCGTTGCGTGTTGAATAATAACGCCAACTGCCATCCTCCGATTCGACGGCGATCTCCACGATGCATCGCGGATCGCGATTGATGCCTTTCAGGAATCCGTCGGGGTTTTCAGTCGGGTGATAGAATTCCGGTATGTAAAGATCTACCCGGAGGACCCCGTCAGGCCAGAACGCGGACCAGTTCATGTCGAGGTTGAAGTTATACACGCCCGATGCCGGATTGGTCATGTTGGCCCACGTATCCATGTCAATATTCATGCGAAGGGAGTTGGTGCCTTGCGTTGCATGGTTCGTGCTGAGCGCGATGGAGACGATACCGGTTCCGAACATTTGCCAATCCGGGTCCAGGTTTCCTTCAAATCCTTCCACCAGAGTGGGATTCAAGTCGCTGCTGCTGTACCAGGCTTGCACGGCGGTTGGCCTCATGTAGAGACGTGGAAAATCAATGTCCCGGATAAAACGGGAAAAAAGGAATGCTTCATCAGCCATGGAATCAAGCCACGGCCCCATGACAGGATCGCAGTATTTCTTGAACGCAGGAACGGTCCACATCATCGGCGTGACAGCCGCGCCCGAGCACAGGGCGGGCCAGATGCAGGCACGGAGGAAATCCGGCTGGTAGGTCTGCCACTTCCAGGAACCCGTTTCCCCCATGAATGCGGGTTTCTGGAAGCGGGAGCGAAGGTGATGATGATATTTCGCGATCATGATGGGAGGCGTCACCCAACTGTAGCTTTCCGAGTAGGCGTGAATCTGCGGGATATCCACCACCTCAAAACCTTTATCCCAATACTGATCCGTCTCATTGCAGGCCGTGGTCGGGTGTCCGAAAGGATCGTTGATCTTGAAATAGTTATGAATCCAGGTAGTCCATGACAGCGTGTAATCATTACCGTCCACCTGGTTGGTATCCATGTTCGAGTAAGGATCCTGCCCGACGAGGTCGCTTTTCCGGTCAACGAAGTCTGGATCCTGCCACCGCACACTCTTTATGGAGTTCGCGTAGGTGCCGTACAATTCGGATGCCAGTTGCCAGAATCCGACAGCCTCGCTGTATCCCCATCTTGCAATGATGTACCGGTACAAATGCTCCTGGTATTTCAGGTATTTCGGGTCATGGAAGAACTTCTGATTCTTCGGCGGATTGTCGAGACGGCTGAAGGCATTGATGTATTCCTCGGGCTCATCCAGCTTCTCGTCGAATGCCAGGGCCCAACTTCCGTTTTTTCGCCACGTGTGATGGTTGAAATCGCGGAGCGCATCATGCGTCCAGATCGTGAAGACCAGTTTGACATCATACTGTTCGGCATGTCCGATAATCCGGTCAATCTGTGCCGCGCGCGATTGTTCGTAGCGATAAAAGGTCGAGTCATCACGGCCCGGCGTGGCCCTTTCGACTGTCAGCATCGTATCCCAGGGAGCCATCCACCAATGGATCATGTTCACGCCATGCTCATAGGCGTCTGCGAAAATCCCTTCATCGTCCGCGTCGTAGGGACGGCAATAGCCGATGCCGTAAAACGCCGTGCCGTCATCATGTTCCAGGTAGTGCGAGTCATCTTTCGAAACCCGAATCCATCCGCGCCGGTCACTGGACACACAGGTGAACGTGGAGGTTGGCCATTGGTTGGTGCCCCAACGGTTGGCGACTCTCACGCTGTAACGCCAGGTTCCCTCCATGCCGGGCGCAAAACGCACCTTCCACTTGCCCTCGCCATAGAGATCGCCGGGCTCCTCCATGTAAAAGCCCCATATCCTGTTCGTCTCCAGCGAAGGCGAAATGAAAAAGGCCTCCAGGTCCACTTCCATGGGGTCATAAGGATTGAGGCCGGCCACATTGGTCATTTCCACCGTCAGTTCAAATTTATCATACCGCCCCACATCGACGGATGCCGCCGAAACACCGGTTATCGCAGGCGGCAGATTCGTTTCCGGCAGCAAAGGAATAACATGAACGGTATCCATCAGGACCGGCGCATCCCAGAGAGTGCGATTGGGCCAGACAACCTTTACAGCCAATTCGTCTATGTCGCCGAGCACATCCGTGTCGAGCAACGACATATCCCACGACACCAGAGTCCAAGCACCCGGCTCCAAGGTATGGAAGGAGTTGTCGTAATGGGCCTGCCAGTCATCCGTTGTTGATTTGACCCACAATTGAACCCGCACCGAATCGGCCGGCGCGTTGGCGGGGATGAAGAACCAGGCGCGCAGCACGGGCTTGGGAATCGCGTTGAAGTTCTCTATTTCCATTCCGTCGCGGATATAAAAATCGCCATAGCCGGTTCCGGCGGCGGGATGAATCACGGCGGCACCGCGGTCGGGAAATCCAAGGTTGGTCCATGTCACGGATGCTGTGCCGTAGGTACCGAAATCCCCGCTCCAGCCCTGCTCATCGGACTCGAATGAATAGAGAACGCGTGCGCCACTGAAGGGGCTTGCGGGATCGGTGCCGTAGTAATGCACTTCCTGCCCGTCCGGAATGCCGTTGCCATCCGTGTCGGGATCATGCAGCCAGGTCTGGTATTGATGACATTCCTCTCCATCGGAAAGCATATCGCCATCTGTATCCGGGTTCAGCGGATCGGCCAGATTGCTCTGTAGTTCCCATACATCATCGAGCCCATCGCCATCGTGATCGAATGGATTTGTCAGGAGTACGCGTTCGACTCGATAATATCGGCCCGACGATTCCGCCAGGGCTTGCAGGTGAGTCCATGATTGATCGTCGCCGCAACCCAGGCGGAACACGCAGGCAGACCAAACGCCCGTCATAGAGCCTGCGGAAAAAAGGCGGTAGTATGAATCCTCGGCCGTCTCGTAATTCAAGTGAATATCATTACCGACCGGATTGATATCAACACCGCCGACAACGCCAGGGCAAAGCGTCGGAAAAAGCAGGCCTGAAGAAAACAAAACGGCGATCAGCTTTCCCAGCCTACCGAGTGATGATTGGCGTACCATGGACAACACAGGACTCATACAACTTGTACGCCATTATACCCATTATATTTGCCCTGTAAAGAGCAAACGATTGCGTTATTGTTATATTGGATATAATAATCATAATTGAGAATTAATTAAGCATACGTTTGGCGGATAAGCCCGGTCTTAAAAAACCGCGATCCTATTTCAGAACACGTATTCCGTGGAGACAATCAGATTTCGTCCTGCTTCGTTCAGACCCGAGCCATGGACGCGATAATCCTTGTCTGCAATATTCTCTAATGCGGCGGAAACAGATAAATCCTCGGTCAGCTTGAAGCCTCCGCGGCACGAAAACACTGTGTATCCGGGAGTTCCCCCGGGCGGAATTCGCTGGGTGTCCGCTTTCTCCGCTGTGGATAAATCCCCCTTGCGCTCGGCCGCAGTCAGGTATGCCTCAATCCAGTACCTGGATGTTGGCTGATATCGAATTCCGGTATTCGCAGTCAACGGCATCAAGCGGTCAACGGGTTCTCTCTCCTTTTGCATCGAAGAGGTTGGATACGTATCCACCTTTCCATCCATCCAGGTGATGTTCCCCCAGAGCAGCCAGTCCTCCACGATCTGAACGCTTCCACTCAGTTCGATTCCCTGCACATATCCCTCGCCCGCATTTTTCTTTGTGACTTCGTTGCCGTCTTCCAACACGCGGCCGGTGGGAGTTCTGATAATCATGTCTTCAATATCCGTATAAAAGTAGGCGCATTCCGCGTTGAAAATACCTGTCGCGATCTTCAACCCGATCTCATACGCAAGGTAACGCTCCGGGTCCAGATCCGGCGCCGCCGTTTCAAGCTCATCCGTTCTTGCCGAATCAAGCCGCGTAAGGTCCGAAAGGTTCGGGGCGCGGAAACCCTGCGATACACCCGCGAACATATTTACGCCCGCATCCGGGAATAGCCGGTGCAACACACGCGCGCTTCCAACAAGCGCATCCCAGTTTTTTTCGAGGGATGTGCGCTTGCCGTTGACAGGGTCTTCAAAAGCCCGGGCATCCGCATCGAATCGGTTATAGCGGCCGCCAAGTACCAGGTCCGTCCGGCTCGCCACGACGATCTTGTTCTGCAGGTACACACCCAGCGTGTCGTAGGTCGAGTCATCCGCCACGGGCCCCTGGATACGCGCTTTCTTTAGCGAGCCGTCCGCGTTGTAATCGCGGCCGGATGAGTCCACGTAATCCCGGTAGTATTCGAACCCATATATCCACTCCCCAACCTCGGAACGACTCGAGGCCTGGGCGGAAAGGCCCAGCGTGTTCACGTCAAAATCCTGCTGCGAGCCCGTGTCATCTTTTTTGACGACCTGCTGGCGTTCTCCCTGGTGATGATGAGAAACGGTGGCATTCAACTCGTCCATGAAACCTGTCATCTCAGCCGCCTCAAGGCGCAGGTAGGTCAAATGGCGATCCTGATCGAGTATGCGCTTTTTCTCTGATCCTACCGTCGTGCCTTCAAAGCTCCGGCCGTAGATGGTTCGGTGTGTGCGCCAGGCATCGTTCTGCTCAACAGTCTGATGAGCGAGAACCAGGCGCACATCAGGTGTAATCATGTAATCAGCACGCGCGTCGAAACTGGTGTCATCATATCCGGTTTTCGGCTGCCTGCCGGAACCCGAGCGTAAATCGCCGTAGTCTCTGTAGCTTATCCCTGCCTGCACCCCAACCTTCTCATGCACGGCATGCCCTTCAGCTCGTATCGTGTGTGAGTCCTCTGCCGAACTGTAGCGATAGAGGACGCGTCCCCCAACCCCTTGGTCGGTGACCTCCCTGTCAAAAGGACTGATGCTCAATGCATTGACCGTCCCGCCCACCGCATCACTGCCATAGAGAACAGAACTCGGTCCCTTCACGATTTCAAGGCGATCGAACGAAAACGAATCCACCGTGTTCCAGTATTGATTCGGTCCATCCCGGAAAGTGGAGTTATTCAGCCGGATGCCATCCACGAGGAAGAGTGTTCGGAACCCGGTGAATCCGCGAATGAAAGGCGAACCCTGCCCGTGGGACGTCTTCTGCACCATGACGGAAGGTTCTTCCCTGAGGATCTCGGGCGTTGTTCTCGATTGGCGCCGGGTTTGAATATCGGATGATCCAATGGATTCCGTCATATAAGGCAGATCGTGCACCTCTTCGCTCATCCGCGTTGCGGTCACCACGACTTCCGGAATTCGTCTCACTTCGTCCACGGCCTCGCCCATGGTGCATTCAACCATCACTACCGCAACAATAGCGACAACCGATAAACGCAAATCGCGCCTGATATTCATATCGCGTGCGAATCCTTTCTGCTCTCCCTGAGTTTCGGAAACTGCGTCTTGTGATTATTAACGATCCGTCCAGGCGGAATGTTCATGGAAAAAGTCATTATATTTGCAAGCTTGCGGTTTCCTGTTGGATGCGCATGTGTTACACATTCCGTTGTGGGAAAGAAAAGTTCCAGAGATACGATCACATTCCCGGATGACCCGGCTCTCATGGGTCTCGTTCGGGCCGGCGAACTCAATGCCTTCGGGATTCTTGTGGAGAGGCATCAAAAAGCCCTGCTGAACTTTTTCAGGCGATTGGGCGTTTATAATGATGCGGAAGATCTTGTGCAGGAGTGTTTCCTGCGGATCTATCGCTACCGCGAGAGTTACAGGGCCGATGCAAAATTTACCACGTTCCTTTACAGGGTTGGACGAACGGTCTGGATTGACTGGGTGCGGCGGAAGTCAAGGCGTGAAGGCTTCCTCACCCGCTATGAAATGGATTGTGAAACGCGCGCAACAGGATACGGCCAGCCTGAGGGTTCACATCTGGATGCTCAGGCTGCGCTGGATGCATTGCCCGAAAAGCTTCGCATAACGGTCGTGATGAGTCTTTACCAGGGTTTGAAGTACGAGGAAATCGCGGAAGCTCTCCGCATCCCTCTCGGAACGGTCAAATCACGAATGTCGCTCGCCTTCGAGCAACTAAGGAAATTCATATATGCCGGGCACAATGCCAGAAAAGCCGGATGCTGAACCTGTTCAGCCGTGGGAAGATCTGGTGCTTCCCTATTTGCTGGGCGAGCTTTCTCCGGACGAACAAAAGGTATTTGAGCGGATGCTTCGGGAAGACGCACTCTGCAAAGTCAGACTTTTTGAAGCGCAACGGTTGTTGGAAGACTTGCGATCGCTGCCGCGCGAAAAGCTGTCCTGCGATCTCGCGCCCGCCATCCTTGAGAAAATCGCCGAAACGAATTCGAACCGTGTCCCGGCCGCATCGCGATTTGCGTTCCCGTGGGCAACCGTTCTGAAAGTGGCTGCCGGCGTGGCTGTCCTGGCCTGTGGATCCTTCTTTATAGCTAAGGTCCTCTCGAGAACAGAACGGCCGGCCATCGTCGCTTACAGAGATGCAGCACCCAGGGCGGATGAGGCGGCCGAGAAAGCGATGCGTTGGCTGGCAAGCGTTCAGGAACCTTCCGGCGCATGGGATGGCGCGAAGTGGGGTGGCAACAGGCAGAACACTCTCAGCCTGACGGGCCTGGCCCTGCTGGCACTTTCATCCGGCGATGCATCGGCAATTCAAAACTCTTTTGCTGAACAGATTGACAGGGCTGCCGTGTACTTGAGCAGACATCAGCAACCGGACGGTCTCATTGGACGGCCATACGGCGGCACACGATACGAACATGCCATCGCGACGTACGCTCTCATGGAGGCTTACAAACATCGCCCGACCAAAGATCTGGAGCGGGTTCTGGACGGCGCGCTTCGTTATCTGCTGGCAAACCGCCACGGCCCGACCGGCGATCGAGAGCGCGGATCACGCAACGCTGTCCCAGTCGCGCCCGAATCCTCGTGGGCTCTCCTCGCCATGAAACGCGCGGTGGAACTTGGGTGGAGCGAAGTGGTGAAGTCGGCGGAACCCGATCTTGATGCGGTATTGAGCGCTCACTTCAATGCTACGGATATCATGCAGGGAGAAACGAACTTCTACCATTGGTATTTTGCCTCGACGGCGCTTTCTTCAGCAGATGAAGATGACATGCGCGCAAAGCTGGATTCTCTGCAAGCCCGGATCATCGCCACGCAATTGCGCGAGGGGCCCTACGCCG
>Ga0334890_1005352_pt1 | contig 10920 bp, 8 predicted proteins | sample GraSluR1_MG_3_FD_207220 | JGI IMG/M metagenome (GOLD analysis project Ga0334890, IMG submission 207220) | Sludge microbial communities from methane-producing bioreactor in Wageningen University, Netherlands - Granular Sludge_31_08-R1 | ecosystem: Engineered > Bioreactor > Anaerobic > Unclassified... | reverse complement strand
CTCAATTGGTTTTTGACGGTCTAAAAATGGAACAGTTCGTAAATACTGATTTCATAAAAAGGGAATCTTCCCGTTCAATCGCCTAACATATTGACGAATCGCCTAAAAAGCAGTACAATATAGGCGAAAAAGGAGAGTTGTTATGCGAAACTTTAATTACTCAAAATATAAGAATCTTACTTGGGATGGTGAAATACTCAGCCTGGTTGCCGGCATTCATGAATATAAAGGACAGCAGAAAATGTACCTGTCACAAAAACCTGCAGCTTTGGAAAAGCTGATTGAGATAGCTCGAGTTCAGAGTATTGAGAGTTCCAACGCAATCGAAGGAATACAAACTAAAGCTAATCGATTGAAGCAGCTTGTTGAAGAAAAAACAACTCCCAGAAATCGTGATGAAGAGGAAATAGCAGGTTATCGTTATGTGTTAAATGAAATTCATGAAAGCCACGAATATATTCCAATTACCTCAAACTATATTCTTCAGCTTCACAAAGATCTATATCGCTTTTCAAATAAGAGTTTTGGAGGGCATTACAAGAATGGGCAGAATAATATCGTTGCCACAGATAGTAATGGTGAAGAGGTAATTCTCTTCACACCGCTTGATGCATTTGAGACACCGGATGCAATCAAAATGATTTGCGAAGAATACAATAAAGTGATTCTTGAGCAGTCGGTGGATGCACTTCTTACTATTCCGATATTTATACATGATTTTTTGTGTATTCATCCATTTAATGATGGAAACGGAAGAATAAGCAGGCTACTGACGACTTTGCTTCTGTATAGAAGCGGGTATGTCATTGGGAGGTATGTTTCTCTTGAAAAAAAAATAGCGGAGGATAAATATTTGTATTATGATGCGCTCCGTACAAGTCAGGGCGGTTGGCATGAGGAAACTGACGATCCGGGACCATTTATAAAATATATGCTCAGAACGATCATAGCGGCATATAAAGATTTTGAGGAGAGAATGCTTGTTGTGGATGCCGGAAACGCTACTGCTTTGGAAAAGGTGCGTGCAGCTGTAAGCATGAAGATGGGAGTGTTTACCAAGAGTGAAATGATGATATTGTGCCCGGGCTTGGGCAAATCATCTATAGAAAACTCACTGACGACGTTAGTAAGCGAAGGATATATTACCAGGCATGGCAAAGGTAAGGCTACATACTATGTGCGAGCAGATGTGGAGTAATATGGTCTGTATCAAAACTATAGACGGAGAGGTGCGGACAAAAAGTTGGATACTGACTGAACTCTGAAAGGAGTAACAAGTGTACACAAATAAGCAAAAGCAAACCGCATTAGATTTTTATGATAGGCTTGATTTTTCACGTCCTAAATTAAGAACCGGGAGCGATAACACCCCAGAACATCCCCGGAAGCACAGACATCCACTACCAAAGCTATCATAAAAAACGATTATCTCAGCCGGATAAATACGCTGATTTACGTATACAGATAAAGCAACTTTTTAATGAGAGTTCAGAAAGATATGGTTATCGGCGAATACATGCATTACTTTAAAAACAGGTACATCGAGTTTCGGAAAAAGTTGTCCGGCGTATTATGATCGAATTTGAATAGTTCAAAACCCTAAAAACCCTTGAAATCCAAGGGTTTTTTGTTAAGCAAAGCGTTTATCCATAGAATCCGCTAAGAAACGTTTTTTCAAGTACGTGACCCTTCATAGCGCGTCTGAGGTCATTATACCAAAACCCATCTTCAAGATCAGGCATGTAGTCCAGCGCATAAAGCCACAACTCATATTCGTGCGCATACTCCGGTGCAGGTCCGCCAAAATGAAGGGAAAAATCTTCCGGTATCGTTTTGTAAAAATCATATGGCATACACCAACTATTATGACCTTGATGAAAATCAGGATCATTTCTGCTGGCATTTTTAGTTAAGCCATTTTGGCTTGCAGGGATATCACACACAAGCCAGTGAATGAATGGAAAGCCTTCGTCTTTGGCATCATCATAATCTATAAATACGATGGCGTAGCTCTCAGTCCCTGAAGGCGCACCCTCCCACGCAAGAGGGAATGATGTTTGAGGGATACCATACTTCATATTTTCTGCAGAACCGAGGTTCCCAAAGCTTTTTTCTATTTTTCCGTCTTGAAAAGCAGAACTTGTCAATTTCAACATATTTGCCTCCTTAGCCACCTCACTGATCGGTTTTTATGTGCTTTATTCTATATTATCATGAATGCTATAACAATAAAAATCCAAACTTGTGTAACTGAAAGCATTAGTCTTCAATAGATCAAACAACAAAACGATTGCAGAATTCGATAATATTGTTAATAAAATATTACTCAGAAAAAGAACAAGCCCGTTATGTTCTGTTTCTTTATCGGATTTTAAGAATTTAGGAACAGAAAACATGTGAAATAATAACGGATCAATAGGATTTAAAAATGGACACAAAACTACTAATAAGATAGAATAAAAAGAGCAGAAATAAAAATGTAGTCGTAAGTATTGATGAAGAACAAAATATTGGGTGCATAATACTCGTATTGATATCTTCATTGCAAAACATTTTTTTATTAAGTAAGAAAACTGACGGGAACATTATACATATTGGCACATTAATTGCTATAAATATCTGCATGAGGATTATTTCGACAAGTTTATCTTAAGGAGGAAATAGAAAATGGCAGACAGAAAATTTGATATTGAAGCAATTCCCGGTGAGAGATGGTTCCCGAAGGAAACGACATTTGAAGAGGATATGACAGAATACTGGGGTGAATGGGGTGTATTCTCAGAAGTGGACAAATTGAAGGCTGTTCTTTTAAGAAGACCAGGAAAGGAAATAGAAGACTTTGACCCCAATAAGGTAAGATATGCTGATGAACCTGTTAATGTTGAACTTATGAGAAAACAGCATGATGATGTGGCGAAGATCTATTCGGATTTCGGTGCCAAAGTTTACTATGTGGAAGAACAGAGGGAGGATCGGCCAAACGCTGTATTCTGCAGAGACCTGATGTTCATGACTCCGGAAGGTGCAATTCTAACACGTCCAGGTATGGCTGCACGCAGAGGCGAAGAACGTTATGTTGCTCAGTCACTGGCAAAATACGGAGTTCCGATCTTGAAAACAGTTGCCGGAGACGGCATGTTCGAAGGAGCAAATGCAATGTGGGTAGACAGAAACACATGTGTTATATCAACAGGATCCAGATGTAACAGAAGTGGCTACGAACAGGTCAAGCACGAGCTGGAAAGAATGGGCGTCGAAGTTTATCACATGCAGCAGCCATACAGCAACATCCATATAGATGGCCTTATGAATCCTATCAGCCATGACAAGATACTTATCCATGCTTCACAGGTCCCGTATGATATTATTGACATGCTGAAGAATAAAGGCTTTAAAATATTAGAGGTGCCGTCACAGACAGAAGCAAGGGAATATTTTGCAACTAATTTTGTTGCATTGGAGCCAAACCACATTGTTATAGCGGAAGGACCGGAAAGAACTATAGAAATGCTTGAAAAAGAGAGAGTAAAGATCCAAACGGTAGATATATCGGAAATAAGAAAGGGCAAAGGCTCATTGCACTGCATTACAGGCTTTCTTAAGAGAGGATAGAGAGTTAGAGAGGTAAATATATTATGCTTAGGAGGTATGTCGAACAGATCCTTAGCTTATACAATTATATAGATGGATTGATGATAACCGATAAGAACGGCTACATAGAATACTATGCAACCTACAGACCGGATATTATTAATATGAAAGAAAAGGATCTGCTCGGTAAACACCTCCTGGAAATATATCCCGAACTGTCCGAAGAAACCAGCAGCATATTCCGGGTGCTTAAAACCGGCAAGCCGATCTTCAATGAGGAACAGACATTGGTATCATATGATGGTCAGAGACTTAAAGTTGTAAATACGACGATGCCAATAATTGAAAATGGCCAGATCATAGGAGCGATCGATGTTTCCAGATATATGGATCCTAGTTATGAGCGGCAGAATATTGTATTGTCACTAAAAGGGACAAAGGCTATAAAAAATCTGTATACGGTGGATGACATAATAACAAATGCACCGGCGATGGAAACATTAAAAGAAAGAATCCCAATGGTTGCAATAACAGATTCATCAGTACTTATATACGGCGAAACCGGTACGGGCAAAGAACTGGTGGCTCAGTCTATTCACACTTCCAGTAGTCGTAAAAGCAAAAAGTTTATTTCTCAGAATTGCGCAGCAATACCGGCCAATCTTCTGGAAGGGATTTTATTCGGAACTATCAAAGGAAGCTACACTGGCTCGGAAAATAAACCGGGATTATTTGAAATTGCCCATGGCGGGACTCTGTTCCTTGACGAAATCAACTCCATGGAAATAGGTATTCAGTCAAAGATACTGAGAGCCATAGAAGAAAAGCAGATTACCAGAATCGGAGGATATGAACCTATAAGGACTGACATCAAGATTATTTCAGCTGTAAACGAAAATCCCCTTAAAAGTGTGAGAGACGGCAATCTGAGGGAAGATCTGTTTTACAGGCTCAGTGTTGTTCAGATCAACGTTCCGCCTTTAAGGGAACGTGTTAATGACATCCTGTTCCTTACTTCTCATTTTATTGAACAGTATAATAAGCAGATGAACAAGAAAATATTGGGCATCGACAAAGAAGTGGAGGAGATATTCTACAAGTATACATGGCCGGGAAACGTCAGAGAACTTAAAAATATAATCGAGGGTGCTTTCAATGTTTCTTCCAGTCGGTTCATACAGAAGAAAGACATAGCAGAGTACTTGTTCAAAAGTTATGACAACGAAATTTTAAGCAGAGGAGACGTGATGTACTCTCAAGGGGAAGATTTTCCGAAGGGGGGAATATCGCTGGATAAAGAAACAGCAGCTTATGAGAAAAGACTTATTAGATCTGCAATTGAAAGAAGCGGCACGCTTGTTCAAGCGGCGGATCTGCTACGTATAACAAAGCAGTCGCTATATTATAAAATGATGAAACACGATATAACCGTAAACAATAAAAAAAACAGATAATACCATAAACAAAGTAAAAAAATCTTTACGTCCCGTAAAGATTTTTTTATAAAGTAAAGATATTTTTACTGTCGGAAGCCTGAACATATAGTCTTTACATGAAAAAAGATTGGCACGCCACTTGCACAATAATAAAACAAGCAGGCGAATTTTTTCGCAAAAAAACAAGGGAGGTCACAATATGAGAGACTACATAAATGATATAGATGCTCTTCCGGGCGAAAAGTGGTTTGGAAAAGAATCTACTATTGAAGAAGACATGAAAGAACTTTGGGGAGAATGGGGCGTAAGCTCAGAAGTCGAAAAACTCTCTTCAGTAATCATGAGAAAACCCGGGGCTGAAATTGACGACTTTAGTTGGGAGCAAGTGCGGTTCAAAGGACCTATCGATGTGGGTAAATTCAGAGCTCAGCACGATGCCCTTGCAAAGATTTATAAAGACCACGGCATCCGTGTAAATTATATAGAGGAACAGCGCAAGGACAAGCCCAATGCTGTTTTTTGCAGAGATCTGCTTCTTATGACCCCTGAGGGAGCTATTGTTACCCGTCCTGCCATGGAGGCAAGACGCGGGGAGGAGCGCTATATGGCAAAGGCATTAGCCGATCTGGGTGTTCCTATTATAAGAACAGTGTGCGGGGGGGCTACTTTTGAAGGGGCAATGGGGCTTTGGATCGATAGACATACAATCGTGCTGGCATCCGGAGTAAGAACCAACAGAGAAGGTTATGAAATGGTGGAGGCAGAGCTTCGCAGAATGGGCGTAAATGATATTATTCACATGCAGATCCCATATGGGCATGCGCATATTGACGGACTGCTGAACATGGCCAGTGAGGACGTTGCAATGATCCATGCCTCACAGGTGCCTTACGATGTTTGTGATTCACTTAAGAAAAAGGGCATCAAGCTTCTGGAATGCCCATCAAGACTGGAGGCCAAAGAAACGCTGGCTATCAACTTTGTAGCCATAGAGCCGGGATTGATCGTAATGCCTGAAGGAAATCCAAGATCCCGGGAATTGCTGGAAAAAAACGGAATAAAAGTTATTTCAGTTGATATAAGTGAAATACTAAAAGGATACGGTGCAATGCATTGTATGACAGGTTTCCTTAAGAGGGGGTAGGTATAAATGACATTAAGAAAAAAACTTTCTGACGAACTGTCTCTAAAAGAAATAAATGAAACAATGGCGTTTCTTGTTGACGAGGTGGGCGAAAGACTTTCCGGCACCGGGGAAATGAGAAAAGCTACTGAATATCTAAGAGACAGGCTAATAGGCTATGGTGTGGATGCATGGATCGATCATTTTCCTATGTATATGAGCTATCCCGGAGAGGCCAGGCTCAAGATGCTTTTGCCGGAGGCAGTAGAGTTCAAGGCACGTCCCGTTGGGCACATTAGAAATACCGGAGCAGAAGGAATTTCCGGAGAACTGATTTATGTGGGATCCGGAGGATACACCGATTATGAAGGGATTGATCCTACTGAAAAAATTATTCTCACCGATATGACATGGAGCCCGGGAAGACCTGAAAAGGCTCGAATCGCATGGGAGCTTGGAGCAAAAGCTTTGATTATAATGAACTGGGGCAAGTCAGACGATGACCTGATCCAGATGGGAGCAGTAAAAACTCAGTGGGGAAACCCTACGCCGCAGAGCGAGAAGGAAATCGTAGATATCCCGGTTATCAGTATTTCCAGAAAGGATGGGGAAAGACTTGCAGGCTACTGCAGTAGTGGTGAAGTAAAAATCTGGATGACTGCTGAAGCAACCAGAGAATGGATCCAAGCTGACCAGACAACAGCTTTTATCAAGGGCGGAGAGTCAAACGGACAATTTGTAGTAGTTGGAAGCCATGTGGATGCATGGGGCAAGTCTGCGATCTGCAATGCTTCAGGTGATGCAGTAAACGTTGAACTTGCAAGACTTATGAACAAGTACAGGGATCAGCTCAAGAGAGATGCTTACTTTGTGTTCTGGGACGGACATGAGATTGCAGAATGTGGAGGCTCAACCTGGTTTTGCGATACTCACTGGATGGAGTTGGATAAAAACTGTCTGGGATATATAAATATTGACAATCTGGCAATAGCAGGAACATCGATCCCGGGTGTTGAGAGCCAACCTGAACTAAAAGAGTATCTTATGAAACTCATTCAAGAAGTTTGGGGAGAAGAAGGCGTTTTCCATCAGGCATACAAGGGCGGCGGAGATTCATCGTTCTTCGGAGTTGGTGTTCCATACATTTCATTTGCAACTGAGTATACGGAAGAACAGTTGAAGGAACTAAACTATGCGTTTTACGGTCCTTATCTCCATACCGATTTTGATACAGTGGATAAGGTGGACCAGTATCTGCTGTTCAAGCATGCATTATACGATGTGTATGTGCTTCATGATTTCCTTCAGGCCGATGTGATCCCATATAATCTTTCAGACCTGGCAAAGGAAATCCGGGGGCAGTATGACGAAATCAAGAAAAGAGCCGGTGATGCCCTGGAACTTATCAGCTTCCTAGAACCCGTTTTCGGGGATTATGTAAAAGCCTGTGATGCTGTATCGGCAGCAGTAAAAAAAAGGTCTCTGCCGGAGGATGTGCTGAACAAGGTTCTGCTGCGTTTCGACAGATCCACTGCAATATTCCGCTGTGAAGCAGGCAGGTACGGTCAGGATGGATGCTGCTATGTTCAGACGGAAGAGCCGATACCTTATCTGGAAAAGGCACTGAGAAATTATAACGGTTCTGCTGCAGGGACTCACGAAAAGTTTTTATGGGAAACAGAAGTAATGCGCGTTGCTAACCGGGTTTATGATACTTTGGCAAATCCTCTCTACTATTGGGAAGCGGTAGAGAAATAGGGATCCACAATAGAAAGATTTTCGCAATTATTATTTATAAGGAGGTACGTTTATGAAAGGCGTAAAAGATGCTAAGCACAGATGGATCGTGGCGACATTCATAATTCTATCCACGTTGATGGCTACTCAGATAGCCTTTGCAGCAGGTGATGAGGCAGTGAATTATGGTATTCTGTCCCTGATTACTCCGTTTCTGGCAATAGTGTTATCATTTGTAACCAAGCAGGTAATAGTTTCACTTTCTGCAGCGGTATATGTAGGTGCCGTAATAATAAATCACGGTAATCTGTTTAAGGGTTTCCTTCGTTCATGCGATACATATGTTATCGGAACAGTTACAGATTCCTGGAATGCAACACTGATGGTATTCATTCTTTGCGTAGGCGGAATGATAGCTATAATGGGACGTATGGGGGGACTGCAGGCAATGGCACTGGCCATGGCCAAGAAAACAAAGACCTCAAAACATACATTGATTGCCACATGGATCCTTGGTATTATAATATTCTTTGAAGATATGGCTAACTCTCTCATTGTAGGGCCTACAATGAGACCTATTGCAGATAAACAGAGAGTTTCAAGAGAAAAGCTGTCCTACGTTGTAGACTCAACTGCAGGGCCTGTTACTGACATGGCATTTGTATCATCATGGATCGCATACGAAGTAGGTATGATGGCAATAGCGTTTGAAAGTGTCGGTATAACTGATGCAAATCCTTATTCGGTATTTATCCAGACGATCCCCTTTAGGTTCTATAATATACTGGCAATTGTAATGGTTGGAATCATAGTATTTATGCAGCGTGATTATGGTCCAATGTACAAGGCAGAAAAAAGAGCAAGACTGACAGGCAAGCTCTACAACGATGATGCTCATCCTATGATGAGTAAGGAACTGGATGCAATGAATGTTAAGGAAGGCGTAAAGCTTAGATCTATAAATGCGATCCTTCCTATCTGTGCATTTATTGTGGTGACCCTTTTTGCAATGTACTATACAGGCGGCGGATTCAAGATGCACTTCGGATTTAGTGCAATTCAGGAATCATTCGGTAATTCTGATTCAGCTGCGAGCATTTTGTATGCTGTAATTTTTTCATCAATACTCTGTATAGTTATGGCAATCGGTCAAAAGATAATGACATTAAGAGAAGCTGTAAATGTATGGCTGGGAGGATGCAAGGAGCTGCTTCTAACGGTGGTCATACTCACCCTGGCATGGTCCTCCGGAAGTGTAATGAGTGATCTGGGAACAGGCTTGTTCATTGCTGAACTGGTTGGCGATTCAATCCCCGGAGTTATTATTCCTGTTGCACTGTTCCTGGTATCATGTGTTGTTGCATTTTCAACGGGTACATCCTATGGAACAACAGCAATTATGATCCCGATCGCATTCCCTATGGCATGGGGCGTTGCAGGGGGAGAAATGAACTCACTGACAATAGTTACTATCGCAGCGGTAACATGCGGAGCGATCTTTGGAGATCACTGCTCGCCGATATCCGATACCACAATCATGTCTTCAATGGGAACGGCAGCTGACCTTATGGATCATGCAAAAACTCAGTTGCCTTACGCATGTACTGTTGCTGCAGTTGCAGCGGTTATCGGATTTATTCCTGCTGCACTTGGAATGAACCCTATAATCTCTATTGTTGTAGGAGTTGTAGCGCTTGGTTTGATTGTAAGATTTGTCGGCAAGAGCACTAAGCAGGAGGATCTGGAGGCTGAATTCGGTAAAGCCACCGATGAGACTCAGGCAGAGGGATAAGTAAAATCGATCAAACTGTTAAATAAGCTATTGAATTTTTTAGTAAACAAGATAGAGTAAAAATGCTGATAGCAGTTTTACTCTATCTTGTTTTCAGAGGTTATTTTGGTATTTTAGTAGTTGTATCATGTGTAATGAAAAAGACAAGTTTTTGAAGGGAATAATAATAGCAGCTGTCAGCGAATTCATATTCGGGATGAGCTTTGTTTTCATAAAAATGGTCGTATCGGATGTAACTGTTATGACTCTTTTGGCATGGAGAAATATCATAGGATTCACCACCATGACTATTGTTATCGTGTTGGGAATTTTGAAATTGAACCTGAAGGGGAAGAATTTGAAGCCGTTGCTTCTGCTTTGCTGCTTTCAGCCTGTGTCATATTATATTTTTGAGACAATCGGAGTTAAAATGACCACGGCCTCGGAAAGCGGAATGTTTTTTGCTAGCATACCTATAGTTACAATGCTTTTCAGTGCAGTGTTTATAAGGGATATGCCGAATAGAAAACAGGTGCTGTTTATGTTTGTGACTGTATCAGGGGGGATAATTGCTGCAGTAACAAGCGGGCTCGATACATCGGGAAATCTTGCGGGGTATTTTTTCCTTCTCTTTGCAATGTTCAGTGAGAGTGCTTTTGCAATAACATCTCAGACAATGAAGAATTTTACAAGCACAGAAAAAACATATATTCAGATTTGTGCCGGTACATTTGTATTTACCGCCTGTGCAATTATTGAGCAGGGGTTTAGTGGCACCCTAAAAGAGTCTGCAATGCTGATTTTTACAGACAGGACATTCCTTATTTGCATACTTTTTCTTGGAATAGGCTGTAATGTAATAGGTTTCTTTATGGCAAATTACGCGCTGCCGATCATAGGGGCGACCCGACGTGCAGCCTTTGGCGGAATCGGTACAATAACAGCAATAATCGGCGGTGTATGTGTGCTTCACGAAAGTTTTACGGGTATACAGTTCTTTGCAACAATACTTATACTTATAGGTGCGTATGGGGTAAACTTCAGTGGAAGCCGCAAAAAAGAAGAGTGATAGTTAATATTTTTAAAATCAAATGTTGATCCGGAAAAAACATGCCATTATGGCCTGTCCTTTTGGCAAACAGCCACTAAAAATCAAAGTATCTTAAGATAAAGTTCTACAGCATCAACAAGAATGCTTTCGTCGAAATCGAAGTCATTGCTGTGGAGAGGTTTTTGCTCTCCGGTACCAAGAAAGAAAAAGA
>Ga0334890_1005346_pt1 | contig 10927 bp, 9 predicted proteins | sample GraSluR1_MG_3_FD_207220 | JGI IMG/M metagenome (GOLD analysis project Ga0334890, IMG submission 207220) | Sludge microbial communities from methane-producing bioreactor in Wageningen University, Netherlands - Granular Sludge_31_08-R1 | ecosystem: Engineered > Bioreactor > Anaerobic > Unclassified... | reverse complement strand
TGCTCAGTTTCTTCATCGAATTAATCGGCGGAGACCCCCTGCTTTAGCTGTGGGGAGGAAACCGCCTCCCTCCTTTCACATAGTAAGGATGTTGTTTTACTTAACAACTTTAGTTTCTTATAGCTTGTTGAAGCATGCACTTTCGTTCCGTCGAGCTTTCTGTGGTTTACACGGCATCAGTGGTTTCCCGTGTTTACTAATAACATAGACTAACGTAAAGTCCACCTCCTTACGGAGTAATCTTCCCATCGCCAATGTTATTCGACAGTTTCTCGTTAGCAGCACTGTCCCTACCCATCAGGACTGTTTAACCACTAACCGCAGAGCGTAAGACTTGGGAACGCATCCTACGGTGCCTATACATTTGCCGATAACGTAGTGCTCGAAGCACTCAGGCTAGTCAAACAGAGCTTTTACAAGCCCCCGGCTTTAGCCGTGGGGTATTTGACAGATGCTCCCTCCAAGGAGAAATGCTCAGATCAGACTGTCGAAAACTCATCTGCTGTCACTGTTGAACTCCCATGAAATGCTCGAGATTTTTGAGTTGAGCGATACCACATGATAAGTGGAGGTGTCGAGATATGCCGATACGATAATCAACAACCTATTTGAATTCAGAAGAATGAATGGTTCATACCGTACGGTCTTTATTATCAAATCATTTCTCCAGATATACAAATCGGCCCATGTTCCGTCAACATCCTGACCGCGCCTGCATTTACCGCTCACTGTTACATTGGTTAACGAGACAGTGTTCCAGCCATTCGGGAGTTCGAAAACAAGTACTCCTATTGCGTCTTTAACAGGTATTTCTAAATCCGCAAGTACATGAATTGGCAACATCGTCACTGTTGCGGTCAGACTATCTCTAACAGCAAAACTCTTGCTCAGAAACGCAAAGCCCTCGGGAACGAATAATCCCTCGGCCAGCTGAGGTGTCATACCGGAGATAACTGCCCCGATAGCCAGGAATAATATCAAAAAGATCTTCAAGAGTGTTCACCGCCTTCTCCTGATAAACAATTATATTATCTCACGTATGATATTTATACGGCTCCAAACAGGACTCATTTAGCCGCGGATGGAAGGACACACTTTTTTTGATCTTCTCTGTATAATTGTTGTTGGATTGAAAGTTCCGCGAACGCTCAACAATTGAAGCTTTCGTATCACTATTGGAGGTGGCCGATGTGTTGTATGACTTCGATAAAGTAGTGGACAGAACAGGTACCAACTGCATAAAATGGGACTTTGCCGACTTGTTTTTCGGGACTAAAGGACCTTTGCCAATGTGGGTCGCGGATATGGACTTTGAAGCTCCAAAGCCAGTTATCGAGGCTATTAAGAAGAGGGCAGAGCACGGAGTCTTCGGTTACACCGGAAGACCGGACAGTTATTACGACGCAGTGATTGGCTGGTTGGGTAAAAAGGCTGGCTGGAAAATTGACAGAGAGTGGATTGACAGCGCTCCCGGTGTAGTCTCTGCTATTCATCTCAGCATTATGGCTCTCTCTCACCCCGGCGATAGTGTGATCGTTCAGACTCCGGTCTACTATCCCTTCTTTTCGGCCGTCAAACACACTGGAAGACAGCTGATCAAAAGCTCCCTGAAAAACGTAGATGGCCATTACGAGATGGACCTGGATGATCTTGAACGGAAGATTGATTCCAGGACCAGAATCATGATTCTCTGCAGTCCGCACAATCCTGTCAGCAGAGTCTGGAAGAGAGATGAACTTGCTAAATTGGGAGAGATATGTTCGCGAAGCGACATAAAGATAATATCCGACGAAATACACTCTGATCTTGTCTTTGACGGCTATAAACATACCCCGATCGCCTCATTATCTGAGGAATTTGCAATGCGCACTATCACTTGCATAGCCCCAAGTAAGACTTTCAACCTTGCCGGACTCTCTGCAGCCTGTGTTATCATTCCAGAAAAGAAGTTGATGAATGAGTATAAGAACATGGCATCTTCCGCAGGAATTGGATTGACTAATCTCTTTGGCGTAGTTGCTCTGGAAGCTGCATACTCAAGTGGCGAGGAGTGGCTGGAACAGCTTCTTCCCTACATCCGCGAGAATTACAACTATATGAGAGACTTCTTAGCGGAGAATCTTCCCGAGATAGTGGTTACGGAACTTGAAGGCACATATCTGGCCTGGCTTGATTTCAGACAGTACGGTCTCTCTGTCGAGGAGCTTAGAGACGCTCTATACACACGAGCCAGAGTGGGTTTTGAAGATGGATCGGTCTTTGGTGAAGAGGGGATGGGTTTTATGAGAGTCAATCTCGCCTGCCCGAGAGCGATTGTGAAAGAAGCCATGACACGACTACTAGGTGTCTTCAGAGACATCCGGAAAGAATAAAGAAAATCTGTTTGTCTTCGGCCACAACTGACGAAATCACGTGAGAGAGCTCAGACGTTTATACCCAGCTTGTTCAATCTCTCTCTCTCATCGATTATGTTGTTTCGGTTATCTACCGCATACATAGCACCGTCAAGAACGGATGTAATTACCTCTCCTCTGGCGACGGACATTCTCTTCAGTCCAGGCGCATCGAGAACTCCGGACTTAACTGCGGTGAATATACTCTCTGGCGAGGTCATTTCCCCCGTCTTCATCTTCTCGATTGCTTCTATTATGATCGCACATTCCGATTTGAGGTATTCTTTGTGCTTACGAATCTCTTCGTCTGCCAAAATTTCCGGCATTCCTCTATTCACTTGATTCAGAGCCTGCTTTACCATTTTCACGCTTTCGATTATCTCCGTAGCGGTTGCTCTCTTCGTCGCTTCGCAGTAAGCCACCACGTGCACTATCTGGGGTTCAAGGTAGGAGGAGAGCAGAAGTGAGGAAACTAGCTGCCCCATGGACATATAAGGATCTGTGGGAAAGGACATCAGACCCGGTCTTACCATGGTCACCGGTGTAAAGGAGTCATCTCTGAGTGTTTCGACCAATTCTTTCTTTGCCAGCGACTTTGCCAGGTCCATTCTTGGAGAAATATACGGAGGAGTGCTCATCATATACTGAGCCACATAGACACTCACCCCAAGCCTCTTTGCAGTCATGGCTGCGAGGTAAGAGACGGCGACTTCGACGGCATCGTGGCAGTATCTCAAAGCCCATTGATGCGCTTCGTTTATCTCCACAGGTATCCCCTGACTTGCGTTCCAGGCTATTGCCTTTTGGTTCTCCCTTATCGCGTCAAGAAGCTCTCGGTCCGATCTACCGTCTAGTTGAGAATACCAGGTGAGAGGTATGGCCGCGAAAGCGTTGTTTAGAGTCTCTCTGAGAAGAAGGGAGAACTTTATCAAGTCTCTCGTTCCCGAGTAACAACGCATTAGCGGAAAGTTTCCCCTGCGACTGGCCCTGTAAAGTCTTTCGAAGTCTTCTCTCTTTCTCAATGGAGCGCCTCCAGCTCCATCTTCAGCAGCTATCATATTTTCCTGGCGGAAGAACCACTGTTGGCAATTCTGATCCGGTGCAAGCGATATTATGTCTAGCAGACCGGATTGGGCAAGTTGCTCGATTGCCTTCTCGGTTTCTTCGAGGCTCTGAAGTCCTATATGATGCCTTATGAGAGGGAAAGGCTTCTTCATGGCGATTCTGTCAAGCAAGTTCTGCGGATAGTCATCGCTTCCCGCTGTCTTTTCTTGGCCCCGCAAGTACCTGATTATGTCTTCGGTCGTTTCGCTGCCGTCAAAGATCTTTTCGAATATTCCAGATTCCCCTGCAACTTCCGCAGTCTCGGATGTCCCTCCAAAGAGTAATCTCTTATCGATTCCCCTTCTTTCAAGAAGTACCCGAAGCTCCTTCAAAAGGCTTCTGCAAGAGTCTGCGCCGAGGCGGTAGCTTACAGCGACAATGTCGGGAGAGACTTCTTCAATACTATCTACAAACTTCTCTAATCCAAGAACGCTGCCAACATATATGGTCTCGTAGTTCTCTTTTTGTGCCAGATTGAGAAAGTTCAGAATTCCCGCCGTGTGAATATCGCTTCCGATAGCGCCTGCAAGCATTTTAGGCATCTTTATCACCCTTTTCGACATATCTCCAGAGCTCCTCGACCGACATGTGTTCCACACCGAGTCGTTCTATAGTCCGGCCTTCTTCCCAGAAATTCCTGCCCATAACCGCGCCGGCAATGTTTATAATCGAATCCATTACCTTCGTTTCGACTCCGAGTTTCTTTCCAAAACAACTGATCGGGACGAGACTCATGGGAACATCCTCCATAATGTAACGATTTTCGATACTTATCGGAGCCATTATCCCCCTGTAGCCCTCGTTCTTGTGAATCGCGTCGTATAGATCTTCACCAGCTGCGTCGTAAGCGTAATCAAGCCACTCCTTAGCCCCCATTGCCTGAACACCGAGTCTCGTTGTAACCTCGCAGCGCTCGGCGTCTATCTTTTCGAGAGCTCTTGCAACGGCCGGGCTTATTCCTTCAAGATAGAACTGGAAATCGCCATGGGTTGACTCGATCCAGCCGGCGTTCATGAGGATAGCTCCCGGATGGAAGATAGCTCCGATATTGTTGAAGCTCGTAAACAGAGTGTTGTCGGCAAGAGTGAATTCAGGTAACACGTCGGACATTATTGGAAGAAGCAGATCGTTGTCCTTGGACGGAAGTACGGCAACCGGTACAGTGTTCTTAATCCTGAATATCTTTACCATTCCCGGCCCGGATATGCGTGAGGCAAAGATAAACGTCTGAGCTTCAGCTATGGTAACCTTCTCCCGGACCCCTTCTTCTTTGAATACCTTATCGAACTCGAGGGCTCCGCCGGTTCTGCCGGGATTCAAAACAATTATCTGTCCATTACTGACAAACTTAGAGAGCTTTCTGGCGACTTCTACATGTGCAAAGGCAGGAACTACAACCATTATCAACTCGGCATTTGCAACTGCTTTCTCCATATCCGTACCCACGTATTTGAGACGGGCCGTTCCGCTGGATTCGCCTTCAACTTTGAGTTTTCTGCCTTTCATTATCGGTGATATCCTCTTCAAGCTCCTGTTGTATAAAGAAACTTCGTTGCCTCGCATCGCAAGAACGGCCGCCAGAGATTGGCCGCCATTGCCCGCACCTATAACAGCAATCTTCATATTGCACCCCCTTATTACTAGATGGATCATCAGTAGCAGCCTGTAAAACACAGAGTTCTGAATCCCGTGTTCCAAAAAATACTGCTAATCAAGAGTATTATACTTGAGTTTATCTAAACGGCAAAGCGGAATGACTGTTTCGCAACAGATAAGGCAGGATATGCCGTGTTTCTTATTGGCTCATGGAAAGAGCGCTTCAGCAAAGTATGTTATAATATTAATAATAATAGAGGCATTCTAATGTATTCTACACGCAAGTCTTACCCGAAATCTAAAACTCGCCTTGGAAAGGAGAAAACAATGAGTGCGATAGTTCTATACACCGGCCAGAACAGAGAGGTTATGAATAAGGCTCTCAAAACTATGGTCCACAGGGGAGAGAGTTTAACTGCAATTGAAACTGAGGACGGCCAATTACTGGGCTCTATAAGAGGAAGAGCCTTCTCAGATGGTAGTCTCCGGTTTTCATCACACGAAGGATCGGCGATTATGGATGGATTCCTCATCTCTTCAGATGTAAACGAGCCAGAGTGGGCTAGAGAGATACTCAGGCTATATGAAGATCAAGGAGAGGGGTTCCTCAAAGATCTTGAAGGGCCATTTGCCCTTGCCGTTAGTACCAGAGGAAAGACTCTGATCGCCCGGGACCCTCTTGGATTGAAGCCCCTATATTATGGTCATATAGGACAGGACATGCTTTTCGCGTCAGAGCTCAAGGCTGTCTCTTCTGTCTGCAGAGATGTGGCGGTTTTTCCTCCCGGGAATTTCTTCACTTTTGATAAAGGCTTCCAGGAGTACTCAACCTTTGATGAGCTTATTAATCCTGAAATAGATGGAGTCGATCGCGATCAGGCTATAGATAATGTGCGCAGAACCCTTGAGAATTCCGTAGAAAAGAGGCTGGCATCGATTGATTGTGAACCTGTTGTCTTTTTGAGCGGCGGACTTGACAGCAGCTGCATCGCTGCAGTCACTTCATTGCACATTGACAATCTCAAGACATTTACTGTTGGCTACAATGGCGGAGAGGATCCAGAGTTCGCAAGAGTGGTATCGGAGCACCTTAACACGGAGCACATCGAATATCTTTACGATCTTGAAGATATGTTACAGGTCCTGCCGGAAGTAATATACCATCTCGAATCCTTTGATCCGTTGCTTGTGCGAAGCGCCATACCTAACTATATAGTCTCAAAACTGGCCGCAGAAAAGGGATTCTCCTTCGTATTTATGGGCGAGGGGGCAGATGAATTATTCGCCGGATACGATTATATGAAGAGAATGGAGTCTGGAGAAAGCGTTGAGGCAGAGTTACTGAGAATAACCGAAAACGCTCACCTGTCAGGTTTCTTGAGAGACGACAGAATGGCACTTGCTCACGGTCTGGAGTATGATGTTCCGTTTATGGACCTCGATATGTTGAACCTTGCCTTTTCACTACCACTAAAGTGGAAGATGCACGGTTCAGAGAAGGTAGAAAAGTGGATTCTTCGAAAGGCTTTTGAGAGCGAGCTTCCTGACGAGGTCGTCTGGAGGAAGAAAGAGAAATTCAGTGCTGGAGCCGGCTCTTATGACATAATGAGCGAATATGCCGAAAAGCAGATCAGCGATTCCGAATTTGAAGCAAACAGTGATGGAGCTACTGTAAGATCTAAAGAGGAATTGCTGTATTTCAGGATCTTCAAAGAATACTTTCCCTGTAAAGGAGCCATAGAAACAGTTTATCAAAACTGAAAACATCGGGGAGAAGCTAATTCATATAGCTTCTCCCCGGGAGGAAGGTTTACATACTTACCGGATTCACTCTTTGACTCCCCCGGCAGTCAGTCCGCCGATAATATACTTCTGGAGAGCGAGTGTGAAGATAATTACGGGTATGAGTATTATTGTACCGGCGGCTGCGAGTTGTCCCCATCTTGGTGCATACTGCCCAAGAAAACCATTCACGGATATGGGAGCCGTTTTTGTTGAATTTCCTGTGAGAACAAGTGCATAAATGAATTCGTTCCACGACATTATGAACGCGAAAATTGCGGCCACCATAAGTCCGGGTGCCGTGAGCGGCAGAAAGATCTTCCAGAATATCTGGATTCTGTTACAGCCGTCCACACGGGCTGCCTCTTCAAAGGAATAAGATATTGAACAGAAGAATGGCAGAAGTAACCAGATAACGTAAGGTATGTTGAAACTAGTGTATGCAAGTATGAGTGAAATATAGGAGTCGGTCATTGCGAGGGAGTCAAACAACATAAATAGCGGCACAGCGAGTGCTATCTGCGGAACCATTCTCGATACCAGGAAGGAATAAGAAACGACTTTTCGTCCTTTGAACCTGAATCTCGAGATTCCATATGAGGCCATAGCACCTACCAGCAAAGAGATAGCTGTCGATGACAACCCCACTATGAGACTGTTCTTGATTGAAGGCAGGAAATCACTCTTTCCAAGCACTCTCTCGTAACTTGTGAGATTTGGGTTGAAGCTGAAGGGATTTGTGTTGCGAATATCCAGATCTCTCTTGAATCCGCTGCTGATTATGATGAATATTGGAAATAGCTCTACCGCTACTATTATCAGTGCTATAGCGAATAGAACCCACTTTGTTATCGCCCTTTTTCTCCTCATTTTCGCCATAAATACCACCAGACCTCAAAGTGTGTCGACGTCCATATTCTTTCTTACCAGACCGAAAGCAAACAAAAGACTGACAATTATGAGAATGACGGCCATGGAAGAAGCGTAGCCCAGCTTACCAAATTCGAAGGCCTGCTTGTGAATATAGAGCGAATAGAGCATAGTCGCGTTTCCCGGACCTCCATTAGTCATGACAAAGACCTCGGAGAATATCCTCAAAGCGTCTATGGTTCTAAGAAGAATCGCCGTAGTTATAGTCTGCTTCAACATTGGAATCGTTATCAGAAAGGTCTTCTTGAAGAAGTTTGCACCATCGAGCTCGGCAGCCTCCATTATATCGGCGGGAAGGCTTTTGAGCCCTGCATATAGAATCATGAACATGAAAGGCCACATTCTCCAGACATCCTGAACTATAACGGCGGTATATGCGAGACCGCTATCGGAAAGGATTCCTCTGGACGCATCGAAGCCAAAGAACTCAAGCAGATAGCTTATAACTCCGTATCCCGGTTGAAGCATCAATCTCCAGGTAAGGCCGGAGAGCACGGGTAGTGTGAAGACCGGTAACAATAACAGTGTTCTCAGCAATCCCGCAGCTGGAAACTGCCTGTTGAAAAGTATGGCTACGAAGAACCCTATTACAAGCTGAATAGGTATCGCGATGAATATGAAACCTAGCTGAAGAGAAAGCGAATGCCAGAACTGCCTGTCTTTGAAGAGATCAAGGTAGTTTTGAAATCCAATAAAGGCCCTTCTCCCGTCATCGACCTGTGCCCAGTTGAAAAAAGACAGTACAACCGAATATATGATCGGAAATACCAGGACTACACCGACAATGATGAGAGCAGGCAAAATGAAATAAAGATAGGAAAGAACTCCCTTGCGGGAGTTCCTTCGAATTAATCTGTTACTAATTTCCATACTTGTCGAGTAATGCCTGCACCTGGTTTACCATGTTGTCTATAGCGATTGCAGGGTCGACAGTCCCGAGTACTGCGGCCAGCCAGTTTACTTTGATCTGTTCGGAGATCTCTGGATAGTAGACCGACCTGTTAGGTCTGCTGACTGCGAAGAGTCCGGACTCGGCCATTCCTTCGTACCATGGTTTTGTCTCAAGCAGAACAGGATTTGTAAGAAGATCGGTTCTTACAGGGGTCATTCCATCTTCAGCAAGTTTCATTCCGGCATCGTAAGAGTTCAGCCAGTAAGCAAACTCCGCTGCCGCTGAGACATTTGTCGAAGCCTTTGGAATTCCAAAAATCCAGCAACCCCTTACCGCAGCCCTGGCAGATGGACCGGCCGGCGGCGCGGTATATACTATCTTTCCAACAACCAGAGATTCGTCTTCGTTTTCGTGTGAGGGGATAATCCCTGGCCACTGGAACATCGAGAAGACCTTTCCGTCGCTGAAGGCCGCTATTCTTTCGGCATGACCCATATCATTGGCGCCTGGAGGGGCATACTGCATAAGTCTTCTGTAGAAGAGAATGGCTTCGAGCGCTTTCTCTTTGTCGAGTGTTATGACATACTTGCCGGCAACATCCTGCATGAAGTGCGTACCGAAGGCTTCAAAGAACATTATGGCCTCGCAGGTTGCTCCTTCCGTGTTCTTTGTAAACGGTGCCCAGCCATATATTCCCTTTGTTCCAAAGAATTCTGCCATGTTTGCGAGCTGATCAAGCGTTTCGGGAACTCTCAGCTCATAGCCAAACTTTTCCATGAATTCCTTCTTGTACTGCGGATTTTCGACCAGATCCTCTCTGGTTATCCAGACATATACGTTTCCGTTTATTGGGATTCCCTGGATCTCGCCCTTCCAGAGGGCAGCTTCAAAGATCGCCTGAGGAATCTCTGTGGTGCTTATCTTCTTGAAGGTCTTTCCCTCGGGCCATTTAGAGTAAGGAACAAGAAGATCTCCGAACTTAGCGACGTTACCTTCATCGATAGCTACAAGGTCGTAGTTTGCTCTGTTCTCAGTGACATTGAGAGATGTCTTCTGGAGCATAGAGCCTGATGGTATCAACTCGAGATCGACTTTAATTCCAGTTGCCTTTTCGAAATCCTTAAGATTCGCTACCCAGGCCTGTGTGTGGGCGTCGTCCCAGGCAAGAACTTTGATAGTTGTGGCACCGAACGCAGTTAAACACAACAGGGCTAGAAAGAGAACTACTAGCAGTTTCTTCATAAGTGAACCTCCCTTTTTTGAAGTTGAACATGGCTAAGAAAGAGAACTAACAGATAACAAAGGATCTGCTTGAATGATTCTACAACAAACGATAGGCAAATAACAACATATAATTAAAGGCGTTAACTAATACAAGCATAGCCATAGATGACTATGGAGAAGATACATCAAGACCATGCTTGATAATCCTCCCTAACTGCTCATAAAGGGAGAAGATAGCATTTAGCAATTCAGGGTAGTTGAGAAGATACTTAAATTAACAGGTTGAATTATTCTGTTATATCTCCACTTTTTTCCGTGATAGAATGTATCTAATGTCTCTTAGTTAATTGTGTTTACTAATTTGAACTTCCCATTCTTAGGAAAGCTCCGGAGGAAATGGTTGATTTATGGTGAATAAGACTCGCGGGTTGAACGTATCGTCTATCAAACTGAGAAACCGTTCACTTATATTAAGACTTCTCAGGGATCGCGGACCTCTATCGAGGAGAGAAATGGCCTTGCTGTCAGGGTTGACACCGGCGGCAGTAACTAATCTGGTGAATGAGATGATAGATCAAGGCATACTCAAGGAAGTCGGAATGGCGCAGAGAAGTTCCAAGGCAGGGAGAAGGAGAATTCTCGTAGACATTGACAAGGAAAGAAAGTACATAATCGGTCTCAATATAAGCACAAGGACTACCTCCGTTGGTGTTTCGGATATGGATTTCAACCTTCTCGCTCATGAGGAGTTCGACACGGGTGGAGACAGGTCACCAGCCGAATTCCTGAACGAAATCTCAAGCAGAGTAATGCAGATGCTCTGGAAGCAGAGTATTACAAAAGATGACGTTCTGGGAGTCGGCGTTGGTATCGTCGGAAGTGTTGATCCGGAAAGTGGGCAGAGCAACCTCGCATATGGTATATGGTCTCAACCGGTAAATATTCGTCGAATACTCGAAGAGAGTCTGGAAATAAAGGTAGTGGTCGAAAACAACGTCAGAGCCCT
>Ga0334890_1005345_pt1 | contig 10931 bp, 8 predicted proteins | sample GraSluR1_MG_3_FD_207220 | JGI IMG/M metagenome (GOLD analysis project Ga0334890, IMG submission 207220) | Sludge microbial communities from methane-producing bioreactor in Wageningen University, Netherlands - Granular Sludge_31_08-R1 | ecosystem: Engineered > Bioreactor > Anaerobic > Unclassified... | reverse complement strand
CGAATTGAGAAGGCTAATCGCGCGAGATGCGCGCGGTCTGGTTGGGATTCGGATTGGCTACCACCAGCGCGCCACTCCGCCGCAGCTGCCCGCTGTACTCACGCGGTCCCTGTTCTACCACCCAACCGCTTAACACCATCGGAATCGCTCCGGCTGCCGGCATCCATTCGCCGTTGTATTTCCGCGCGAAATGCACATGTGTGCCGGTTGCCACCCCGCCTTCACAAGAAGCATACCCGATCAAATCATCGACATTCAGCTGCGCCCCAACGTGAGCACGATCCTTTTCTGCCACATGCAGGTAAAACAGCACCCACCCGGTGGCTTCATCACCGTCTTTATCAAGATCCAACACCACAATGCCGGTTTCAGAGCGCACCACCACACCGGAGGCGGCTGCCGTAATGCGATAACTCGCCGTCTGGCAGCTGCGTGTGCCGTCTGCCGGGGCAAAATCAATCGCCGCCCAGGGACTGCCAATGCCCCACGCCCGATGCGGGCCGCTGGTCAGAAAATAATCCTCCCCAGGCAGGAAGGGCAGCACCAGGTCTGGCTGCCGTAAACCATCCGGTAGATGGCTCCTGCGCTGGGCGGTTTCCGCCAATGGATCGCCAAACATGCCGGCATATATCCTTGGCAGTGAATCCTGTCCGTACATAACTGCTCCCCAAGCGCTTTTGGGATACAGACCTGCCACCACATGACCGACCGCACTGGTACCGGCATTCACCGCCGGATGGATGCGTTGTGTGCTATCAGCAAAACGCAGTTGATTAGCGGATCCTTCGCGCCAGCCATAATATCCCTTCAAAAGTTCACGCCCCGCAATGTATAGCTCTTGATACAACCCTTTGTGGGTGCTGATGCCATAGCCGATGGGATAGTCATTGTTCGCCATGCCCGGGTCATCTGCCAGTACCCAGCCGCACTGGTATTCCAACAGCGCCAACAGCATTTTAGGACTGACAGAGTGCATGTTGGCAACCTCCTGCACAATCTGAGCGCCGCTTTTGGTGCTTCCAGCGACAACTTCCTGATACCGGCTCAAGTACCCCCCGGCCTGGTCAACGTAAGCATACACATCAAATCCACTGTCTAACAAGCCATAAACGATCGAGGCGTCCGGCAGTGCGATTGCTGCTGGCGTAAAGTCTTCGGCTGTCTCATCAAAAGGAACATAGATCACGGTACCCGCATTAAGAAAACCACTCGCCGGTATTTCTTCTTCGCTCAGCAACAATCCTTGCTGGGTGTCAAACCGTCTTGCCAAAGCTATCGCCGTGTCGCCCGGCTGTGACACATACACCAGATAACCTTCCAGCACCAACGGCGGCGTGCTGGTTAGCACCAATTCCAGATCATCTACCACACCATCCTCAGGCCGGGGTGTTGCAATTCCTGTTTCCTGAGCGACAAATTCTTCCCCAACCCCGCCCAACGCCTGCGCCACACGCGTGGCAATTTCATCTTCATACACATGCAATGTCAGAAGCATCGCCAGTGTCGATTCAACTCCCTGCGCAGTCTGGCCTTGCTGCCAGCGGTTCAAGACAGACAAAACCAGACCTGCCAACAGCAACAAGATCAATAATGCCAGTGCGGGGAGATAGACCTTCCAGCTGATCTGCATAAGCTAAAATTCGATTCCAATCTGGGCTTTGATGCCCTGCTCAAAAGGATGTTTGATAGGGTTCATTTCGGTTACCATGTCCGCAAAATTAATTAAAGCCTGCGGCGCTGAACGCCCGGTGATAATCACATGCATCATGGGCGGTTTGTTTTCTCTTAACCAGTTAATCACCTCATCAGTGTCCAGCCAGCCATAATGAAGCGCATAGGTGAATTCATCCATCAATAATACATCATATTCCCCCGAAGCAATGATCTCCTGACAGATCGCCCAGCCTTTCTTCACACGCTCAATGGCTTCGGTGGGATCGTCGCCCGGCATCACAAAACCGTTGCCAGTTATTTCCCATCGAATACCCAGTTTTCTGCCGGCCTTAATCTCGCCAAAATGCGCATTTTCATGTTTGATGAATTGCACCACCGCCACGGGAAAATCATGCCCCCATGCACGCAAGATGGTGCCAAAACCAGCCGTACTTTTTCCTTTGCCATTCCCGGTATTAACAATCACCAATCCTTTTTTCATTCGTGCTCCAAAAATGATTTTCTTCTAATCATACGGCAAGTCAGTGAAATTCTCCATTGAACAATCACAAGAAATCCATTAACATCATCTAAACAGCCAAAGAGGACAGCTATGAGCACACCCCGCGAGATTATTCAACATTCGTTAGATTTTACCAACCCGCAACGTATCGCCCATTCCTTCAGCCCCAGTGATTTTGTGTGGGCTTCCAGCAATGCAGATACCTTTTCCACCGATTGGCAGAAGGATCAGGGCGGTAATTGGTTCCGGCTGGATGAATGGGGCAACCGCTGGGGGCGGGTTGACGAAAGCTCGAAGGGGGAAGTTGCCAAAGGGGTGCTGACCTCCTTCGACCAATTGTCTTCGCTGACGTTGCCAGATTTTTCTGACCCCGCCGACTACGCCAATGTCAGGCAGCTGCGCACCAAATACCCAAACCATTGGCTGATCGGAGGGTTGCCGGGCTTTACCTTCAACATCGCCCGCAAAATGCGCCGTATCGACCAATATCTGCTCGATCTGGCTGAATCGCCTGATGGGGTGCATGCATTGAATGACCTCGTGGATGTCGCCATCCACGACATGATCGTCAACTATGCCAAAGCCGGTGTGGATTGTGTCATGTTTCCCGAAGATTGGGGGACGCAGCTAAACACCCTGATCAGCCCACGTATGTGGCGGCGTGAATTTTTTCCGCGGTTTGAACGCTTCTGCGCCCTCGCCCATGAACGCGGCATCAAAGTATTTATGCATTCCTGTGGTCAGATCACTGCAATCATGCCGGGCTTAATCGAAGCCGGTATTGACCTGTTCCAGTTCGACCAACCCGATTTGCATGGCATTGACCGCCTGGCGTACTATCAAAATGAACACCGTGTATCCTTCTGGTGCCCCGTTGATATCCAGACCACGCTGCAAAGTAAAGACGAAGCCATCATCCTCGCAAAGGTCAGAGAAATGGTTGAAAAACTGTGGCAGCGTCAGGGGGGTGGTTTCATCGCTGGCTACTATGAAGACATGCCATCTATCGGGCTGGAACCCAAATGGCAGCAGATTGCTTGTGACGAATTTCTCCGTCTCGGCATAGCCTGAACTGTTATTTCGCTAACACAAAATTAATAAATCAAACGTAAAATTATTCTCGATACTGAACATCAAGGAGGATACTTTTATGGTACAGCCACAAAAACACACCTTCAAGGCCGAAACCCAGCAATTATTACAAATCCTGATCCATTCTCTTTATGCCCAGCGTGAGGTTTTTCTACGTGAATTGATCTCTAACGCCGCTGACGCCATCACCCGCCTTAATTATGAGCAACTCACCAGGAGTGAGGTTCGTGATTCTGACCAGGACCCCGGCATCTGGCTGACTGTTGACAAAGACGCCAACACACTCACCATCAAAGACAACGGCATCGGCATGACTTCTGAGGAGATCAACGAAAACCTGGGCACCATCGGACATTCCGGCATCAAAGCCTTCCTCGAAGCGGTCAATAAAAGCGGTGCCAACTTGCAGGACGTGATTGGGCAGTTCGGCGTCGGTTTCTATTCTGCCTTCATGGTGGCAGATGAGATCATCATTGATTCTTGTTCCTATCTGCCAGAGGCAGAGGCCGTGAACTGGCGCTCAGACGGTGTGGCGGATTATGAAATGGGTCCCTCCGAAAAGACCAGCCGCGGCACAGAAATTGTTCTGCATCTCAACGAGCAATCAGAGGAATTCCTCGATGAACACCGTCTTCGCACCATCATCAAGAAGCACTCCAATTTCATCCCCTATCCCATCTATGTAGGCGAAGGAGAAGAACCGGTCAATGAGCAGACCGCCTTGTGGCGCAAACCTGTGCAGGAAGTGGAACCTGAGCAATATGCGGATTTTTATCGTCAATTCACACTCGATTTCCAGGAACCCCTCACCCACCTGCATCTAAACATTGACGCACCCGTACAAATGTATGCCCTGCTGTATGTCCCCCAGCAGCCCGAACGCAGCATGTTCTCACCCCGTCAAGTTGAAGGGCTGGAATTGTTCGCCCGCAAAGTCCTCATCCAGGAATATACCCTCGACCTGCTGCCGCGCGCTTTCCGGTTCATGCAAGGCATCATCGACTCAGAAGACATCCCGCTCAATGTCTCCCGCGAGACCATCCAATCATCACGCCTTATCCGCCAGATCAAGATGGTCGTCACCGGGCGTCTTATCAGCCATCTGGAAGAGATTCAGACCAAAGAACCAGAGAAATATGCCCAATTCTGGAAAGCTTTTGGCCAGTTCATCAAAGAAGGCATCGCTTCGGACGAAGAAAATTATGAGAAACTCGAACCTTTACTGGTATTCCATTCCATCAAACACCCGCATGAATGGATCTCTTTACAGCAATATATCGATGAAATGCAAGAAGGGCAGGAGAAGATCTACTTCCTGTTGGGCGAAGATGAGTCATCTCTGCGCAGTTCGCCTCACCTCGAGGTTGTTGAAGCGCAAGAAGTGGATGTGCTGTTGATGGACCATCCCGTTGATCCCTTCATGCTGCTGCGCATGAAAACATTCAACGAGAAACCGCTCAGCAACCTGGCGTTGGAGAGCCAGGCGCAAACCAAGCCCCAGAAGAATCCCGATAACCCGGAGCAATATATCATACCCCATGACGCCATCCGCACCCGGTTCAAAGAAGCGCTGGAAGGCAAAGTGGCTGATGTGCGCATCACTGACCATCTCACACGCTCGCCCGCCCGTCTGGTAACTGCCGAAGGCGCTATGTCACCGGAGATGCAGCGTGTGTATGAATACATCAACCGTGAACATGAAACCAACCCCATGGTGCTTGAGATCAATCCCGATCATGCCCTTATCAAGAGCCTCGAAAGCCTTGACGAAGGCGATGAACGCTTTGCTTTGATCGCCACCCAAATCTATGAAAACCTGCTGCTGCTCGAAGGCAGCCATCCCGATCCGGCATCCATGGTCGAACGTATTCAGCAATTGATGATGCGCAGCCTGGAAAATTGACCCGTTAAAACACGAACAGGAAACTGATATCGTTCACATTGGTCCCGCTGGGGCCGGTGTGAACGATCTGGTTTAACGCTTCAAAGAAATGATAAGCATCGTTGTCTGTCAGCGCTTGATCAACCGAAAAGCCCATCACTCGCGCCTCTGCAAATGTCTCGCCTGTCGCCCAGGCACCAGCGGCGTCAGTCGGGCCATCTTCTCCATCAGTCGCCAGGGTGATAAGCAGCACATCGGGCAAACCTGCCAGAGAGCGCACCGCCCCCAGTACTACCTCCTGGTTGCGCCCGCCTTTGCCAGTGCCTTTCAGCGTCACCGTGGTTTCTCCCCCGAAAATTAAGCAGCAAGGCGGTGGGAAGGGTTCACCACTGTGACGGATTTGATGGGCAAAGCTGGCGAGTACTTTCCCGACCTCGCGTGCTTCACCGTGCAGATAGGTCGTCATCAAATGCGCAATCACACCCCCTGCCTGACAGGCTGCTTGTGCTGCCCGGCAGGCCATGGCATTATCAGCGATCAAAACATTCTGCACTCGCATGAAACAATCGGCACCCTCCTTGGGCGTATCTGTTACCAACCCCTGCAAACCATCAATAACCAGACTGCTGATCGATTGGGGTATGGTTTCCCAAATCTGATATTGATCAAAAATACCTGCTACATCCGTAAAACTGGTTTGATCCAGCACCGTCGGACCAGAGGCAATCACATTCAACGGGCTGCCGATCACATCTGACAGAATCAAGGTGATGACGGTTGCAGGTGCCAGCAATTGCGCCAAACCACCACCTTTGATGCGATCGACATGTTTGCGAATCGTGTTCATCTCCTGGATTTCCGCCCCGCACGCCAACAATGCGCTGGTAAGTGCTTGCATATCTGCAGCGGTAATGCCTTCGTTCGGTGTGGAACACAGGGCAGAACCACCACCAGAGATAAGTACAATCACCAGATCATCGCGTTGCACCTGCTCACAATAGGCGACCAGTGCCTGACTGCTGCGGAAGGTGTCTTCTCCTGGTACCGGATGGTTGCCCCTGCTGACCGTAATTGAATCGGGTATTGACGAGCCAGCATCTTCGTCCAGGTGTTTCGCAATCAAAAAACCCCCGTTTACCTCACCCCCAAGCACTTCCAGCACTCCGGCTGCCATTGCTATCACCGCCTTGCCGAAGCCAATCAGGTGGATGTTGTCATAATCAGCCAAATCATGGGTCATTCCACCGACCTGGAGGATGTTTTCGACCCTGCGGAGCGTGCTCACAACAGCTTTATGTGGTTCGACGGATGCCAATGCGGCGCTCAAAACCTGGGTAACCAGGGCATCCTGGGGGTGGCTTGGTAACAGGCCCATGACTACCTTCCTCCTGTTTCTTTAGTGATATTCGTAGTTATAGAATAGTACTTTTGATTTTGGAAAAATAAATTACAATAAGGGCAGTGAAACTTACACACATTTTATACCACGAAGCAAACCTTCGTGGTGAAAGCATGAGTCATACCAATAGTTTTATCACCTTATACCATTTTCTCAGGAGGAAGATGTCGTGGATATTAAAGTTTTAGATGCATTGCTCAAACCCAGATCAATCGCAGTGATTGGCGCTTCTGCTACACCGGGCAAGATCGGGTACACCGTTGTTAAAAACCTGATTGACAGCGGTTATGAAGGCAAGGTATATCCCATCAATCCCAAATCGGAAGAGATTTTGGGCTTTAAAGCCTATCCGAGTGTGCTGGATGTGCCTGGCGAAGTCGACATGGCCGTTTTCACGGTCCCAGCCAAGTTTGTGCTGGATGGCATTGAAGAATGCGGCAAAAAAGGCGCCAAAGGCCTGGTCATCATCACCTCTGGCTTTGGCGAGGTCGGCAAGACCGATCTTGAACAGAAGATGGTTGAAATCGCCCACCAGTACGGCATGGGCATCCTTGGCCCGAACATTGTGGGGGTTCTCTCCAATTCAATGAAGATGAACGCCTCCTTCGCGCCCACCCTGCCATTGCCCGGCACTGGTGCGCTGGTCTCGCAGTCAGGCGCGCTGCTGATCGCTATCGATATGGCTACCTTCACCCGGCGCGTCGGTTTTGACAAACTTGTTTCGATCGGCAATATGTCTGATGTCGAATTTGCTGACCTGGTGGAATGGTTTGACCAGGATGAAGACACCGCTTCCATCTCCCTCTATATCGAAGGTTTGAAAGACGGCCGCCGCTTTATTGACATGGCGCAGAAAACACATAAACCCATCATTGCCCTCAAATCGGGCGTTTCTGCGCATGGTGCTGCTGCCGCCGCTTCCCACACGGGTTCACTCGCTGGGGCTGCCAAAATCTACGGCACCGCCTTCGAACAGGCAGGCGTCATCCAGGCGTCTACCCTGGACAATCTCTTTGACCGTTCATTGGCATTGTCGTTGCAGCCCCCCATGGTGGGTGAAAACCTGCTGATCATCACCAATGGTGGTGGTGTGGGCGTGCTGGCCACCGACGCGGCAGAACGATACGGTATCCCGCTGAAATTCGCTCCTGAAGACGTTCAGCAGGAATTAAAGAAATATATGCCCGAATTTGGTTCTGCCAAAAATCCCGCTGACCTGACCGGTATCGCCGGCGCTGACTGGTATGAAGAATCAGTTCGCAACTCCTACATACATCCCTGGGTCGATGGCCTGACTGTTCTCTATTGTGAAGTCGCCATTACCGAACCCATGGATGTCGCACAAGGCATCAAACGTGCCATCGATGACTCAGGCATTACTGACAAACCCATCACCGTGTCATTCGTAGGTGGTGAGAAGACCGAAGCTGCCATGCAGTGGTTGGTGGAAAATGGTATTCCAGCTTACGGTGACCCTGATGCCGCTGTCAATGCCATGGCTGCCCTGCATGAATATGCCAAACTAAAAGTAAAACGCGCGCCATTGGCCCTGACACCCAATGGTGATTCCAAAGAAAAAGCTATGGCAATCATACACAAAGTCCGCCAGGACGGCCGTGACGTACTCACCGAAATTGAGGCCAAAAAGGTCTTCGCAGCCTATCACATGCCCGTCCCGAAATGCGAACTGGCAGCCACCGCGGAAGAAGCCGTATCAATGGCAAGCGCCATCGGTTATCCCATCGTGATGAAAATCGTCTCACCTCAAATCCTGCACAAAAGCGATGCTGGCGGCGTAAAGGTCGGCATTGAGAACAATGAGGAGTGCAAAGCCGCTTTTGAAACGATCATGGCAAACGCCAAAGCATATAACGCCAATGCCAATCTACACGGTGTCGTCATTCAAGAAATGGCACCCTGGGGTACGGAGGTCATTCTGGGTTCAGTCAATGACCCCACCTTCGGCCCTTCGATCATGTTCGGTTTGGGCGGTATCTTCGTCGAGGTGATGAAAGACGTCACCTTCCGCGTCGCGCCGATCAACCAATCGCAAGCTCTTGACATGATCAATGAGATCAAGAGCGCCCCGATCTTGAAAGGCACCCGTGGTGAGAACCCCAAAGACATCGATGCCCTTTCAGCCACCATTGCTAACTATGCCCGTATGATCGTCGACCTTAAAGATGAGATCAATGAATCAGACGCCAATCCTGTCATCGTTTACGACGAAGGTGCTGGTGTCAGTGTGGTCGATGCCCGTATCATTCTTCACAAATAAACAAGGCATACACAAGTCAAAAGAGGCTGTTCCAAAAGTATGGGACAGCCTCTTTTCTAATTGACTTCAAATCATCGCTCCTTGGGGATCACGATCCACAAGATCGTGTACGGGATCAACCCCGGCAGCCCCCCTGGTATCAGCAAAATCACCAATGCCAATCGAAACCAGAATACCGGAATACCGAAAAATTCTGATAAACCGCCGCAGATGCCCGCCACAATGCGCTTATCGCGTGACCGTCGTAACTTCTTTGTGCTTGCTACCATCATATCGCTCCTTTACAATGTCAATCGTTTGCTTTCTTCATTATTAATTACGCAATCAACCGCCAGAAGTTGCGAATTAAGGCAATGTGGTCAAATCACCAGCATTCTGGCGATCCTGCAATTCTTCCCAGGCGCCAATCCAGGCTTCGCCCACCCCGTGGCGTTTGGGAATATCCACATGCATCACTTTTTGGGCGATCTCCGCCATTAATGAAGCGATCGTGAGCCAATCTTCTTCCAATACCGCCTGGCACAGCCGCTGGCCAAGGGTTTGTGTCCACAGCCATTCCATGCGGTAACGGTCTGCCTTCACCCAATAATTACGCCGTTCCCAGGCTGCCACAGAAACATTGACGGTTTCAAAAACCTCCAGCAATGACAGTCCAATAAACGCTGCCAGGTCGCGGCTCAATTCATCTTGCGATGCCTGTTTCATCAATTCTCGTGTGGCAACCACCACCCCTCTGATCAAAAGATTGCGTTCTTTGCCGGCTGTTTCAGGATTAATGACCCTTCCCACAAGCACATCCTCCCATGTTCATAGATAATAAGTCAAACTCCCCCATTATACCGCACACAGATTGGCATACAATAACCCTTGCAATATAGCATCTGAACCCATAGAATTAACCCCATGGACGACAACAACATCACCCCCATCCGACAGCAGTATCTTGACATCAAGAAAAAATATCCTGACACGATCGTGTTCTTCCGGTTGGGTGATTTTTACGAAACGTTTGACGAAGACGCCGAGATCACCTCGCGCGAGCTCGAAATCGTACTCACTTCACGCAACGTCGCTAAAGGCGTGCGCATACCCATGGCAGGCATCCCCTACCATGCGGTTGAAAATTACCTCTCACGCCTGATCGATAAAGGTTACCATGTCGCCATTTGTGAACAGATTGGCGAACCGCCCAAAAAAGGCCTGGTGCATCGCGATGTGGTGCGGGTGGTCACCCCGGGTACGATCACCGAACCAGAATTACTCAAAGGCGACCAGAACAACTACCTCGCAGCCGTGTTCATTGCAGAAAAGAAAGCCGGGCTTGCCTATGTGGATATCTCCACTGGTGAATTCGCGGCCACCCAATTTGACGAAAAACACACCCTGCAGCTGCTGCGCGCCGAACTCACCCGCTTGAATCCGGCAGAGGTCATCATTCCTACGGAGATGGCGGCCCTTGAATCCACCCCCGGCCATAAGACCCTGTGGGCGGGCTGGCACTTTGAATTGGGGCGCTGTCGGGAAACATTGCTTACGCACTTTCAAGCAGCTACGCTGGACAGCTTTGGGATTGCCGGCTATCCACTGGCAACCCAGGCGGCCGGCGCTGTCCTTCAGTATGTACAGCAAAGCCAGCCTTCTGCCTTAAACTTGCTCAATTCTCTCAATACCTACCATTTCAACGAGTTCATGGTGTTGGACGCCGTCACCCGCCGCAATTTAGAACTGGCAGAAACCCTGCGATACCAGCAGAAGAAAGGATCCCTGCTGCATATCCTCGACCACACCATCACCCCCATGGGTGTACGCCTGTTAACCCAGTGGATCAGCAAACCACTGCTGGACATCCAGAAAATCAACCAGCGCCTGGATGGCGTGCAGGCCATGTTGAACGCCGGCATACCGCGCACTGAACTGCGCCAGTCATTGAAAAAGATCAACGACATGGAACGTCTGATCAATCGTATCATCAGCCAGACCGCCAACCCTCGTGATCTGGTGTCACTGCGTGAATCGCTGCGCATCCTGCCGGATGTGCGCCAGTTGTTGCTGGCTTTTGCTGGGAGTCTGGATCATGTCATCGACCGTTTTTCATTGTGTGAGG
>Ga0334890_1005342_pt1 | contig 10936 bp, 10 predicted proteins | sample GraSluR1_MG_3_FD_207220 | JGI IMG/M metagenome (GOLD analysis project Ga0334890, IMG submission 207220) | Sludge microbial communities from methane-producing bioreactor in Wageningen University, Netherlands - Granular Sludge_31_08-R1 | ecosystem: Engineered > Bioreactor > Anaerobic >... | reverse complement strand
ACAGCATCATACTTTTCCAAAGGAATTTCTCTTAAAGCCCATTGAACATTACCGGTTTTACCTAGGTGGGCATTATCGTGTTTTTCTAATACCTTTACATTATAACTTTTAGCAATTTTGGCAGTCTTATCTTGACAATTATCACAGGAAACATATATATCAAAGTAATTTTTGGGATATGTTTGTTTTAATAAACTCTCTAATAAATTTCCAATCACTCTTTCCTCATTGTGGGCTGGAATTAAAACGGCAAATCGACGTAAGTTTTTCGCACGAGGAAGTGGTGGTGGACTCCATGCACCACGTACAGCTATTAAAATTTGATAAACCCAGTAAATAAAAAGATAAACGATAAAAAACGCAACTCCCGGTCTTATCCAAACCTCGTCCCAGAACCAGTGCACCATAACACCTCCGTGCTTTTACGCCAATAGCATACAAAAACAATAAATATATTAAAATATTTCCCTCAAAACAATTAATTCCATATCACTTTTCCCCGAATTTTGCTCCAACAAGGCCTAAGATAAATAATCCAAAAAAAAAGAAGACCCTTAAGGTCTTCTCCCAACTGTATTATGAAAGAACCCAACCAAAAAATTAATACCTATTAAGGATTGTACTATTTTATCAAAAATGTGTCTAAAATAAGTGCTCTTTTTATAACTTTTCTAAAATATTTTTATTTTTGAGCCCATTTTTGCTTTTCTAAATACATACTGGATAAAACTGAAAATACAATAACTAAACCAAATACTGTGTAGGTCCAAAAATAGGGAATTCTCAGAACCACCAAACCATTTTCAATCACCGAAATGGCAAAAGCACCTAAAAAAATTCCAGCCATATCACCAATGCCACCCCGTAGGGATGTCCCTCCCACTACACAGGCTGCTATTGCTTTAAGTTCCCACCCTTCACCAGTACGGGAGGTAAAACAACTTACCCGTGCGATCTGCATTCCAGCCACGAAAGCGCACAAAATTCCAACTATTATAAATGCCACCATTTTTACCATATGGGTTCGTATCCCCATAGCTCTAGCTGCGTCAGCATTATCACCTGTCGCATAGATCCAGTTTCCAAAGCGGGTGTAATGAAGCAATAATCCTAAAACAATCCCAATTATAATAAACCATAAAGCTTGAACCGGAAACACACCTCCAACGGTGCCGTTTAAAAAGGAAAGAAAGGTTGAAGACGAAGAAACATCACAAGCTTGCTGTAGACCTCCTGAAAACCAGAGGGTTAACCCCCTCCATAACATCATGGTTCCTAAGGTCGTTATAAAGGACGGAATATGACCTTTGGTTGTGACTATTGCATTGATGTAGCCAAGGGCAATACCCCCTAAGATAGTCAATGCTAAGACGAAGAAATAATTTAAATTCAGCTTATAAAATATCAGAAAAAGATATGAGCAAAAAACCAGGATGGAGCCAATCGACAAATCAAATTCTCCGGCAATCATCAGTACACCGACTCCTAATGCAATAATGCTAAATTCCGAACCATAAGCCAGAAGTACCTTTATATTTTCAGTATTTAAAAAGTTACCACCGGGAGAAAAAACGGTAAATATGATGAGAAGCGCTATTAAAACCACCAGGATACTAAACGACCGGGTGGTTAATAATTTTTTTAAATAATTATTTTGCTGTTTCACCGGTTTTCCCATTGCTCCTTTCTCCCAGAAATTCCATTTTATTCAACCATAGCACTTTTTATCACCAAGTCCGAAAGGTTATCACGAGTTACTTCTTCTTTTTTTACATCGGCCATTTTTCTTCCTCGCGCCATAATCACAAATCGCTCGGCAATATCGTAGACATGATAAAGATTATGGGTAATAAAAATAGACGATATCCCCTCGCGTTTGATCTGTTGAATGAATTCTAAAACTTCATTGACTTCTTTCACCGAAAGGGCTACGGTTGGCTCATCAAGAATAACACACTTGGCTTTAAAATGGATGGCTCGAGCAATTGCAACGCCTTGGCGCTCTCCCCCGGAAAGGGTAATCACTGGAACGTCAGGTGAACGCAATCGCAAACCCAAGTGTTTGAGTGCTTGCATGCTTTCCTCATCCATGACTTTTTTATCCAGTAGTCCTAATCCTTTCAATGGCTCTCGACCCATAAAGATATTTCTTGAAATGCTTAAATTGGGAGCTAATGCTTGTTCTTGGTAGACTGTTTCTATCCCCAGCTTCCGAGCGTCTCGGGGGGAGTGAATCGTGGCTTTTTTTCCATCAAAAAATATTTCTCCCTTATCGGCAACATGATATCCTGAAAGAATCTTAATCAAGGTCGATTTGCCGGCACCATTGTCTCCCAATAAACCTAAAGTTTCCCCCCGCTTGAGGTTAAAATCAACCCCTCTCAGGGCATATACCCGGCCAAACCATTTATGGATATCGACCATTTTCACCATATCATTATTCTGATTGGTTTCTGTTGTCATCGGCTAAACCTCACTTTTAAAGAAGTGAATTACCTCATTTTCCTTTCAATGTACGTATTAAGCAATACAAATAGAACGGTTGCTAAACCAATAAAAGCACTAATCGCAAACACCGGAACTCTCATAAGTATGAGACCATTATCAATGATTGGAATGATGAGGGCTCCTAAAAGAATTCCTAACATGCTTCCGATTCCTCCTCGGAGAGAAGTCCCTCCGACCACGCAGGCAGCCACAGCTTTAAATTCAAAATTAACTCCTTGCGTTGCAGCAAAAGAACCAAGCCGAACTGCTTGCATGCAGGCACAGAAACCACATAAAGCACCGACGATGACATAACAGACAATTTTTACCATATCGGTTTTGATCCCCATTGCTCGAGCAGCATCTCGATTATCTCCAGTAGCAAACACCCAGTTTCCAAAGCGATGATAATGGAGAACAATCCCCAGAACCACAGCAAAAATGAGAAACCACAATACCTGGACAGGAAAAAAAGGAGTCAAATTACCGGCCATGGCTAACTGAAAAGGAGTGTTATTAGGAACATAAGTCCGAATACTCATAGGCATCATTTTGGACCAAACATAGAGAATTCCTCTCCAAAACCATAGAGTTCCCAAAGTAGTAATAAACGAAGGCATCCGGGTTTTTACCGTAATAAATCCATTTAAATAACCTAAAGCCATGCCTGTTAAAATAGCAACAATAAAACTGATTAATGGGCTGGTTCCAATAAAAAGAAGACGTGCAAATACATAGGAACAAAAAGGGAGTACTGCTGCTACCGACAGATCAAACTCTCCACATACCATCAACATCCCGACTCCGAGGGTAATGATCCCCAGGTCAGGAAACAGTTTTCCAATGGCAGAAATATTTCGTACATTAATAAAAATCCGATTGGGAGTAAAAAGGGAAAAAACAACTACTAAAGCGATAAAAACCCATAAAGTGTTTGATGAGCGGAAGGTCAATATTTTTCGTAAGGAGTTCATCTTCCGACCTCTTTTATCATATGGTATGGTATATCATCAGAAAAATCCGGCTGGTGACTTTCGCGACCAGCCGGAATCTAAATTTATCTGACATGTAATGGGGAAAGTTTCTCAATCAAGTCGATCTTTTCAATACTATCAACCAAGTACCCACCGGTATCTATATTTGGAGTAAATCCATATTTATTGTAGAGATAAAGTACATATACTGCATAATAACCCTGCAAGAACTGCTGTTGATCGATAGTTGCCGTTATATACCCTTCCCGCAATCCATTCAGAGTTGCAGCAGTGGTATCAAATCCTCCGGCAATAACCTCACCTGGTTCCTTGCCAGCAGCTTTAAGAGAATCGGTTAAGCGGTCAGTAGCGATTCCACCTAAACCAATCATAAAAGTGGTTTCTGGATGAGCTAAGAGATAGGAAGTTTCTCTTTGTTCCATGGTGGTCATTTCCAAACCGCCACCATCAATAATCTCAAACGAAGAGATTCCAAATTCTTCACCCGCTCTTTTAATACCATTAGAACGAACAACACCGTAATTTGCTCCAGGAACTTCAACCGGCATAGCTACATGGGCATTGGCTAGATCTATCCCTTTATCTTTGGCTTCCTGGAATAAGCGCAATCCAATCATGTATCCAGCTCTTTCTTCGCTCTGTCCAATATAGCAAAGACGCTTATTCCCAGCGGGACCTTGGGAATCGTCGTTATTTATTCCAATAACTGGTATGCCAGCAGCCAGAGCATCCTCAACCGGTTTATCCCAAGCGGTATCATCATTAACCACTAAAGCGATTCCATTCGGTTTTTGAGCGACTGCTTCAGCAAATCTTTTTTGTTGCAGAGCTAAATCCGAGCCAGCTAAATCAATATCAACCTGGCAACCTAATTCTTTGGCCGCCTCCAACATACCTTGCTGGACAACCGCCCAGAAGGGGTCATCGCCACCGTGGGTTACCAAACGAAAATACATGCCCTCAGCCGGTTTCTCCTGACCAAAAGCAAGAGAAGACATACTTACCATTAACACCGTAATAACTAAAAACATTAACCAATTATTTTTCATTTTCTGCCCTCCTAAAAATTTTTCACAGTTTTTTAATTTAGAATTTTATTCTCGACAACCTATTGAATCGCACCACCTCCTAACAGGAATTCCAGATTTTAATACCTTCCATATTGGATAGCTTCTTCAAACATAGCAATAATATTTTGAGGTGGAACATCGGCTTGAATATTGTGGACTGCGGTCAAAACAAAACCACCTCCAGGAGCTAATTCATCGATCCGGCGCCGAACCTCATCTCGAACTTCAGATGGTTTTCCAAAAGGAAGCACATATTGGGTATCAATCCCGCCCCAGAAAACGATTTGCTTCCCAAACTCTTTTTTTAGTTTACGTATATCCATACCCCGCGCTTTCACTTGAACCGGATTCAAGATTTGTACACCAATTTCGATTAGTTCGGGTATGAAGGAAGATACTGCACCGCAGGAGTGATAGAAAATAGGTGCATTGGTTTTGGTTTTGATAAAATCGTAGAGCTTTTTCTGACGAGGTTTTATATACCGTCGATAGAGATCAAGAGAAACAAACGGGCTGTTTTGGGTGGCCAAATCGTCACCACAAAGGATTACATCGATGAGGTTTCCTGTTCGACTGAGTAACTCATCAAATTGTCCGATTTGGAATTCGAGCATAATATCCAGGACAGCACAAGCAAGATCAGGATTGAGTACCAAATCCATCATAATTTTTTCAAAACCACGTAGATACCACCCAAATTCAAAACAGGAACCAATGATATTGACAATTACTGCTTTCTCGCTTTGATGTAATTTTTCAACCTGGCTTTGCAATAAATCATAGGAGGTTTGATCTTGATGGGGGTCAGGCCATGATAATTTCTTGAGATCCGCTAGAGATTCTACCTGAGAAAGTGGATGCCCGATCATATCGAAATAGAGTCCAGTAAAACGTCGTTCTATTCCCCATTCATCCACCCAAATAGAGTCCGGGCTATCCTTGCTCCATATTTCTGGTGGAACTTCTTGATAAGCATATCTAGTATCAACTTGAAAGCGATCAAGAATCTTTTCATCAGGTTTTACCAGCTGCTGAATTCGATCAATCACACATTCACTTGAAGAAATTGGAAAATTAAGTTCATTTTTGAGGTTGCGATAAGCCACTCGAGTAATACCACTTACGATACCCCCCAAATCCAGAGGGACTCGATCGGGTTCTTGATGATTTATTGTCTTCCTGATTCGTTCTCGACTATTCATTTCTTTCCTCTCCAAGGCTCTATTTTAACCTATTCTTGTTTAATATTACCATTTTTTTCTCACAATGAATTCGACATTCAATTTTTTTTTGATAAATTGATTGTGGAATTTATCTTTTTCTATTCCACAATCAAACAATAAATATTTTTTAACAATTATATATTATATCTCAACCAGCTCTTTCATGATGTTTTTGGTATTTTCATAGAGATCACGGAAAACTTTATAGTATTTGTTATAAAGAGCATGGTTTTCTTGGTTAACAGTAATAACTGGTCGAAAATCGCCCCATTCCTTGATACGTTCGGGTTTATCGAAAACCCCGGTTCCCAAACCAACCAGAAATGCATCGCCAAAGGGTGCTTCGACATCTTTTGAAAGTCTTTTCATATTAAATCCAGTGATATCAGCAAATATTTGAACCCAAAAATTTGATTTGGCGACACCGCCTACAATCCAACAGTCGGGATCGAGCTTCATTCCAACCTTAATTGCTTCTTCCATGTTATGTCTTAATGAATAAGCTGCCGCTTCTAACATAGCTCGGTAAACGTGAGCTCGAGTATGATAGAGAGACAACCCCATAATCGTTCCACGAGCATCAGGATCCCAAATCGGAGAACGATCTCCCATAAAATAAGGGAGAACGATGACTCCCTCACTTCCTGGCCCAATACCGTTGGTTTCTAATTCAAGCAGAGTGTAAGCTGATATACCAGTGTTTTTACTGACTTCTTTCTCATACTGACCAAATTCGTCCCGGAACCAACGGGCTAAAGCACCTGAGGTAGCACTACCGCCAAAAGTATATATTTTTTGATCATCATAGACCACATAGGGCATGCTCACCAAACCTGGAGTGAGATACTGCCCCCCATGAACGCTCCCCCAGCACATTGAGGTACCTGCCATGGCTACGTGTTCACCTTCGCTCAATACTCCTGCACAAAGCTGTGCCACCGGTGCATCGATACCACCTGAGACAACTGGAGTTCCTTCCAGAAGTCCAGTCCGAGCAGAGAACTCCCGGTTTAAGGGTCCAACAATATCAGAGGATTTTACAATGCGATCACATAACATTTTTCGAGGGATATTTAATATCTGACACATTTCATCTGACCAAGTTCGCTTTTTAATGTCAAATACCCCTCCGATGTTACCAGCCGAAGAGTAATCAATAGCTAATTGATTGGTCAGCTTATAAACGACATAATCCTTAGGAGTAACAAACTGATAAATTTTATTCCATATTTCCGGTTCGTTATTGCGAATCCACATCATTTTGGTAAATCCAAAATATGAATCAACATAATTTCCGGTAATTCCAAATATGGTTTCTTTGGGAACATTATCTTTCACCCACTGGGTCTCAGCACGAGCTCGCCGATCCATCCAGATTAAACATGGCCTTAGCGGATTCATATTTTTATCCACGGGCACTCCTGAACCTCCATAGAGGCCGCTGATGGCAACTCCAGCAATTTCAGATGGTTTAACTCCTGACTTTTTCACGCATTCCGCCAAGGTTTCTACTACTGCATCTAACCAAATATCCGGCCATTGTTCCGCCCAGGATGGTCTGGGGGTAATAACTCCATATTCCTTAAATCCTTCACTAATCAATTCGCCCTTCTCATTAACCAGAACGGACTTTGTTCCTTGTGTTCCTATATCAGTCCCCAATAAGTACATCTCAACACCCCCATCAATTTACCAATATTTAATTTTTTTAGTTTATTTTCAATAATTTCTAATCTTAATGGAAATTTATTTTTCTAACCCACTTATAATCTTCATTAATGTTATTTAAGCTTATTGTACCAAAAACTTGCAACAAAATGCACGACTTCAAATATTTTAAAAGAGTTTTCATAAGAAAGGTATTAACTTTTTGTTGATTTCTTTCTATAAATGTTGAATAATATCCCCAGGTCGCTTGAATTGTAATTACCTTGACGAGAGATCCAATCAGTAGGAGTAAAACTGTGCTTACCGACTTACTATCAAAGAAAAAATTGGTGCTCGATGGAGCTATGGGAACTCGTTTGCAAAAAGCCGGATTACCAGCTGGCCATCTTCCTGATGAATGGAATATTTCTCACCCCGACGTGGTCTATAATATTATTCACAGCTATGTTGAAGCCGGTTCGGATATTGTCCAAACCAATACCTTTGGATCAAACCGCTTAATTCTTAAAAAATATGGTTTAGAAGGAAAAATCCGAGAAATTAACCAGAAAGCTGTTGAAATTGCCCGACAAGCTATGGACCCTTCTACTCTTCTGTGCGCGTCTTTGGGAACAGTCGGAGGTTTTATTGAACCTTATGGTGACCTTACCAAAAAAGACGTTCAAGATGTCATCAAAGAGCAAGTAGAAATTCTTCTTTCTGAAGGAATCGAAATTTTTAATTTAGAAACTTTTATATCATCAGTCGAGTCAATAGCTGCTACCGAAACTATTTTAAAACTAGGTGGTGAGGTTATTTCAAGCTTTACTTATGAACTGCGAGATAATGGGCGGTTTACTACGTTGATGGGTGAAACACCGGAAAAAATTGCCCACATTTTTCAATCCTATCCAATCTCTGTTTTAGGCGCCAATTGCGGTACAGGTATGAAGCAAATGATTAAAATAGCTGGTGTTTATCGATCACATTATTCTGGTTATCTTTTGTGTAAACCGAATGCCGGCATTCCGAAAGTCCAAGGTAACCAGGTCTTTTATAGCGAAACACCAGAAGATTTCGCTCAGGGCGCTAAAGAGCTCCTCGATTTGAATATAAACATTGTTGGGGGATGTTGTGGAACTACCGAAAAACATATTCAAGCAATTGCCGAAGTCATTCATAAAACATAAAGCCGGTCTGAGTTTAGACCGGCTTTATGTTTTTTTGCTCAACAAACTACAGACCCTAAGATTTTTCTCTCCTTAAAGTAACTAAAACACCGATTAATCCTAAAATTATTTTTAACACTGCATGCCATATCGGTTCAGTCCCTAATCCTATACCCGGAATTGCTCCTAAAATACCCATAATTAACAAAAGCCACGAATAAACCATAAGAAGCGTTTTATACATTTATCTCCCTCCCTTTAAAATATCTTTAAAAACAGAATACAATATTCATATAAATCAGCAATTAATAATATTTATTAGAATTTTTTACGCTATATTTTTTGAAAAGATTCATTTGGTAATATTTGGTTTTGATAACCGTCTTATTCAGTATTCCCCATTGGGAAAAACTTGCTTTTGCAAAACGAACTAAATGGTAGAAAGTTTGGCTAATCTTTCTATTAAACGACGATTCGCAGCAGGAAAAGCGTAAGCCATGAAATCTTCCGATTTAACCCAGCGATAATCGGATGCAAAATGGAGAATCGGTGATTGATTTTCTGGAACTAAATTACACAAATAAGCATGAAGAGTCACCGAAAAGTTAGTATATCCATGCTTCAAAGTTGCAATTTTTTTTCCCACTTGAACACAAAATTGAAGCTCTTCTTGAAATTCCCGAACTAAAGCGTCCTCGGGTTTTTCCCCCTGGTTTATTTTTCCGCCAGGAAATTCCCATAAATCTGGCATCAAACCATACGCAGGTCTTTGTTGAATAAAGAACAGGTCGTCTTTTTGAAGAATTCCCACAGCCACCTGAATAGGAACGGCCTTTTTTGAAGGTTGAACTACTGGCCTTTCTTCAATACATCCAAGGCGAAAACTCAAACAAGATTTTTGAACTGGACACTCATGACAGGTCGGATTTTTAGGCGTACAAATGAGAGCCCCTAATTCCATTAAAGATTGGTTGAGCCATCGGGCTTGTCCAGGGAGAAGGAGTTCCTCAGCTTTTTTCCATATATAAATTTTGGTTTCTTTTCGTTCAACTGAACTTTCAAAGTTAAAAATTCTGGTTAATATTCGCACTATGTTTCCATCAACGAGAGGATAATTTTTATTAAAGGCAATACTCATGATGGCACCTGCCGTGTAGGGTCCTATACCTGGGAGTTTAAGGAGCTCTTCGTGGTTTTCGGGAAATTGGCCACTATATTGAAATAAAATTATTTTCGAAGTTTTATGAATAAATTTCACTCGGGAATAGTATCCCAACCCCTCCCAAAACTTCAACAAATCATCATAAGAAGCTATTGATACCGATTCAAGGGTAGGGAATCGTCGCATCCAGCGGAGATAGTAAGGAATTACCCGGTCGACCTGGGTTTGCTGGAGCATGATTTCAGAAATCCATACTGAATAGGGAGAATATTCCTCACGCCAGGGAAGTTTCCTTTGATGAGTATCAAACCAGTTCACCAAGGGTAAAGATATTTGTTGGTGAAGCAGACTCGTTTCCATCCCAAAAAATTCAGTTCCTACACCAAGGCGTCGACTTGAATGTTAATGGAATTTTTCGAGAGGAGTTCTGCTCCTAAGAACTCAGCGATGGCAATTAATCGCTGGGGAGAGGTTGAATTGACCCAATCTTCGGCAGGGTTTCGGTCCAAGGAATTCAATTGAACCCGGTCAGGTGAAATGCGGCTTATAGCATCTCTTATTAGGTAAAGCTCGGATTCGCTATCATTGATTCCTTCAACAATGAATACCTCCAACCATATTTGTCCGTGATAGTTTTCCCGCAATTGGATTAATCCATCGACTAAAGAAGCTAAAGTTATTGAGGGATGAGGTCGGTCAATCTTTTTAAAAATTTCTTCACTACCAGCATCCAGCGAAGGAAGAATGATGTCTATCGGTTGAACTTCTTGGAATAGCTCGGGGTGAGTTGGGAAAAGCGTTCCATTAGTAATGAGTACTAAATGTTGATCAGGAAAGGTTTTTTTAACAAATTGAGCAATTGATCCAAAACCAGAATGAAGGGTCGGCTCCCCAAATCCGGCGAAAGTCACGCAGCTTGGAGGTTTCGATCGAAATAATGAACTTTTCGAATACCTTTTTAAGGTTTTCTGAACCTGCTCAATAGGTATATAATCCTTTCGAATTATAGTTAAATCGGTAGTCTTTCCACACTCACAATAAGCACAATCGAGACTACAAGTTTTATAGGGAGTTAAATTTATACCAAGTGACATGCCTAAGCGTCTTGATTGAACCGGACCAAAAATGCATTTTTCTTTCATTCTTCTCATCGTCCTTGTCAGCGAATTTTTAAAGATTGGTT
>Ga0334890_1005340_pt1 | contig 10942 bp, 7 predicted proteins | sample GraSluR1_MG_3_FD_207220 | JGI IMG/M metagenome (GOLD analysis project Ga0334890, IMG submission 207220) | Sludge microbial communities from methane-producing bioreactor in Wageningen University, Netherlands - Granular Sludge_31_08-R1 | ecosystem: Engineered > Bioreactor > Anaerobic > Unclassified... | reverse complement strand
GAATATTATCCTGAAAAGATTCCTGTGAAAAGGGATGAAAGTGTCGAATGATCTCTCGTGGGTTATCAGCGCCATAAGGACTATAAAACATCCCATTCCTATTCCAAGTCCAAAAATGCTAATTGCGGAGGTCATCCTGTTTCTCAGAATATTCCTGAATGCTGATCTGAAATCAGAAAGAAGCATAATCTTAGTTTTTCTTATAAGGCATCGAATATGGTGCCAGAATGTTAAACAGCTTATAACCTGATTAATATAAAGTGCATTATCAGGAATGCGTAAATATTATTTACAGAAAGATGTAAACTAATTTTACAATTAATTGGTCCTTATTTACATTTACTTTACTTTTATTCCTTTAATTCTTTATTTATTAATGTTAAACAAGGGAAATATACTTATAGTCGACGACAATAAAAGCATCCTGAGTGCACTGGAGATACTGCTTACCCCGGTTTTCAGGGAGGTAACTTCAATATACAACCCTGACCAGATTATGCCTGAACTGAAAAGAAAAGAGTATGATGTGGTAGTGCTTGATATGAATTTCAGGGCAGGAGTAAATACTGGCAATGAGGGTATATTCTGGCTCAATAAGATAAGGGAAACAAATCCGGAAATTTCTGTTGTAATGATAACTGCTTACGGGGATGTTGATACGGCAGTAAGGGCTTTGAAGGCAGGAGCATCTGATTTTGTCCTGAAACCCTGGGATAACGAAAAACTTCTGGCCACCCTGAAGCTTGCTTTACAGCTGAGTCTTTCCAGGAAGGAGGTCAGGCTTCTGAAAGAACGGGAACAGGGACTCAAAAAGCAGATCAACAGGGAGCAGACATCCATAATCGGTTCATCTCCCCAGCTTATGCAAGTAATGAACCTTGTAAGAAAAGTGGCAAAGACTGATGCCAACGTTCTTATCACAGGCGAAAACGGAACAGGCAAGGAACTTATAGCTCAGGAGATCCACCGGTTATCTGCCAGGTCAAATGAGGTCATGGTAACAGTTGATGTCGGTGCGCTCGCTGAGACACTTTTCGAGAGTGAACTATTTGGTCATGTCAGGGGAGCCTTTACCGATGCTCACGAAAACAGGCAGGGTAAATTTGAAACAGCTGACAAAGGGACTCTCTTTCTTGATGAGATCGGGAACCTTTCCTTGCACCTTCAGTCGAAACTTCTTTCGGCAATTGAGAACCGCCAGATCACCCGTATCGGTTCCAACCGGCCTGTAGTGACAGATATCAGGCTGATATGCGCTACCAACAGAAACCTTGAAAGCATGGTTAAAGAGGGGCTGTTCAGGGAAGACCTTCTGTACAGGATAAACACAATACAAATTGAGCTGCCCCCGCTCAGGCACAGAGGTGATGATATAATAGTTCTGGCCGAATACTTTCTTAAAAAATATACTTACAAATATGATAAATCCGATATTAGGATAAACAGGCAGGCACATGACAAACTTCTTAATTATTCATGGCCGGGAAACATCCGTGAACTTCAGCATACAATTGAGAAAGCGGTTATCCTGAGTGATTCCACTGTTCTTAAACCGGAAGATCTGTATCTCAAGCCATCATCTTCCAGTCCCGGATTCAGTTCTTTCACCACCCTCGGAGAGATGGAGCAATATATGATAAGCCAGGCCTTAATCAAAAACGACGGCAATTTTACGGCAGCGGCGGAGCAGCTCGGGATAACCAGACAAACCCTGTATAACAGATTAAAGAAAAAGAACGGTGATAAGTAAGAATCTCTATATCAATATACTTCTCAGGATAATAGTGATCGTGCTCCTGGCAGCTCTGGCAGGCTACCTTGTCGCATCCGAAAAATCCGTGAGAATAATCTTTTTAGTTGTTACAATAGCGGTTATTCTTATCGTAAATCTTATTCATTTTCTCAACAATACAAACCGAAAGATCAGATATTTCTTTGATTCTGTAAAAAATGATGATTCCGGTCTTTATTTCCCGGAGAATGAAAAAAACAATACGGTAAGAGAGATCCATAAATCGATGAACAGGGTCAATGATCAGATACGTAACCTCAAAATAGAGATTGGAAAGCAGGAACAATATTTCCGCATATTAATCGAACACCTGGCAATTGGTATTATCACTTACAATAAGAAGGGACATATTCTGCATTATAACACTTCTGCGAAAAACCTTTTGGGGGTTGATGTCCTGACTCACATACAGCAACTGGAGAGAATTGATAAAAAGCTGTACCGGGAACTGGTAAGAATGAAGCCTGCCGAAAGGAGGCTTGTTCCCATAAATACCGAAAATGGCGAAATACAACTGTCACTGAAATCTGCTTCGTTCGGTACAGATAACAGGGAACTTATTATTCTTTCAGTACAGGACATAAAGAATGAACTTGATGAGAAAGAGGTGGAATCGTGGATGAAGCTTATCAGGATACTGATGCATGAGATCATGAACTCCATCACTCCGATAACATCACTGTCGGAATCCCTTTCGGGAATTTTCGTTTCGGGCGGGGAACCTGTGCCGCCTGAGAGGATAACTTCAAAGGAGATAAGTACCACCCTGCAGGGACTGAGCGTCATAAAAGAACAGGGAAAAGGCCTGATGTCGTTTGTTGAATCATACAGGCAACTCACACGTATTCCGAAGCCCGACAAAAGGCTCTTCAGGGTTTCAGATCTGTTTAACAGGCTGAAAGTACTGTATGCCACACAGGAGGCTGATGATGGTATCGAATTATCATATATTATCAGGGAGCCTGGCCTCGAGATCTTTGCGGATCAGAGTCTTATTTCACAGGTTCTGATCAATATCATTAAAAATGCCAGGGAGGCAATTACCGGCATGGCAGGCGGAAAGATCAGGGTAAGTGCCGGCTATGGAAATGACAATCACCCGGAAATATATATAAGTGATAACGGCCCCGGTATTCCGCCGGAAAATATTGACCAGATATTCGTTCCTTTCTTCACAACAAGAGAGAACGGCTATGGTATCGGGTTAAGTGTTTCCCGTCAGATTATGAGTGCTCACGGAGGAGCACTCAATGTCGTTTCTGTGCCGGGGAAAGAAACAACATTCAGGCTAAGTTTTAAAAACTGATATGGTATTGTGGAATAGCTATTACTTTTGCGGCCATATATCTTCGCTATGAAAGAGAATCCGATTCTGAAACTTTTCAATGACCATCCTTCTGTTCAGTCACTTATCAATGCAATTTCCGACGGGACAATCAGGATCAAAGCAGAAGGAATTTGCGGTTCCCTTAAAGCCCTGGTAATAGCTTCCGCCTTTATCAGGAGCCAGGTAACGCACCTTGTTGTCGTGCCTGAGAAAGAAGATGCAGCATATCTGTACAACGATCTGGTTGCCCTTGCCGGAGAAGAGAACATATTTTTCTTCCCTTCGACATACAAGAGATCGGTTCTCTATGAACAAACCGAACCAGCCAATATTGTACTCCGCACCGAAGTGCTGAACCATCTGTCATCAGGTAAAAGGAAGGGAATAATAGTATCATATCCCGAATCGGTGATGGAGAAGGTGATAAGCAGGAGCAATCTGAAAAAGAGCACCCTGGGCATAGCTGTGGGAGAAAAGCTCTCCACAGGTTTCATAGAAGAAGTTCTTAATGAATATGGGTTTTTACGTGTCGATTTCGTATATGAACCGGGGCAATACTCGGTCAGGGGAAGCATTGTCGACATTTTCTCGTTTTCCTCTGATCTGCCCTTCCGGATAGACTTCTTCGGCGATGAGGTTGAGACGATCCGCTCATTCAACACCGAAGATCAGCTGTCTGTAAAGATCCTGGATAAGATTCAGGTAATCCCAAACATCCAGGATATTACTCTCGGGGAATTAAGTGATTCCTTCATCGATTTTCTTCCTCCGTCAGGCATTATCTGGATCGAAGATGCCGGTTTTATCACGGATAAGATACAGTCAATTTACGACCAGACACTTCAGAGGGAAGAAACCGGCCAGATGACCGGGAGGAAGGAGCTTGTGATGGCCGGACAAGGGTTTGCTGATGCATGCGGGAAGTTCCGGGGGATTGAATTCGGGAAAAAGGTAGCCGGTGCGGCTGAAAGAAATATTGTTTTCCGGTCAGAGCCACAACCGGTCTTCAATAAGAATTTCGAGCTTCTGTCGGAAAAGCTGCTTACAAACTATCTCAATGATTACGAGACATACATAATTTCTGAGAATCAATCCCAGATTGACAGGCTCAATGATATTTTCAGGGAGATCAACCCCGATGTAAGTTTCAAGCCTCTTCTCCTTAACCTTCATGAAGGTTTCACCGACCACGATCTTCGGGTATCGGTATTTACTGATCATCAGATATTTGACAGATATCACAAGTTCAGGATCAGGGGCTATTTCACGAGGAGGGAAAGCATATCAGTCAGAGAGCTTACGGGTCTCAATCCGGGTGATTATGTTGTGCATATCGATCATGGGATCGGACGATTTGGCGGACTTGAGAAGATTGAGGTAAATGGAAGGATACAGGAAGCTATCAAGCTGGTATATAAGGATAATGATATTCTTTACGTAGGTATTCATTCGCTTCACCGCATATCGAAATACAAGGGAAAAGATAACTCCCCGCCAAAGATATACAAGCTTGGGACCGGAGCATGGCATAAGCTTAAGCAAGCCACCAAAAAAAGGGTAAAGGACATAGCCAAAGATCTTATACATCTCTATGCCACAAGATTATCATCGCCCGGCTTCTCATTCTCTCCCGATTCCTATCTTCAGAGAGAGCTGGAGGCATCCTTCATCTATGAGGATACTCCCGACCAGTTAAGTTCAACGGCTTCGGTTAAGGAGGATATGGAGGCTTCTTTCCCGATGGACCGTCTTGTGTGCGGTGATGTGGGATTCGGCAAGACAGAGGTTGCTGTCAGGGCGGCTTTCAAATCAGCCGCTGACAACAAACAGACCGCGATACTTGTGCCTACGACCATACTGGCCCTTCAGCACTATAAAACATTCAGCTCGCGCCTGAAAGGATTCCCCTGCAGCATAGATTACATAAGCCGGCACAGGAAGCCGGCCGATCAGAAGAGAATACTCACGGAGCTTGCTGAAGGCAAACTGGACGTTATAATAGGTACGCATAAACTTGTTTCACCCGGTGTTAAGTTTAAAGACCTGGGCCTGCTGATAATTGATGAGGAACAGAGGTTTGGAGTTGCAGTGAAAGAGAAGCTCAAAAAACTGAGGACCAATGTCGACACACTCACCCTAACAGCAACGCCTATTCCGAGGACATTGCAGTTCTCACTCATGGGAGCGCGAGACCTCTCGGTTATAAACACTCCGCCGCCGAACAGGATGCCGATAGTTACCGAACTGCACGGCTTTAACGAGGCAATCATCAGAGAGGGCATTGAATATGAAGTGTCGAGGAACGGGCAGGTTTTCTTCATTCATAACAGGGTCGATAATATCAGGGATCTGCAGACGCGCATAAAGATAATATGCCCCAATGTCAGGAGTGCCGTGGTACATGGCCAGATGGACGGAAATGAGATAGAGAATGTGATGTTTGATTTCATCCAGGGCGATTACGATGTACTTATTGCAACTACCATCATCGAGTCGGGCCTCGATATCCCGAATGCCAACACCATCTTCATAAATGATGCACCCCATTTCGGGTTGTCCGAGCTTCACCAGCTTAGAGGAAGGGTTGGCAGGTCCAATAAGAAGGCTTTTTGTTATCTGATAACACCACCCCTGAGCACGCTGACTCACGAAGCTAGAAGAAGGCTGAAAGCCATCGAAGAGAATTCCGAACTGGGGAGCGGTTTTAATATCGCAATGCAGGACCTCGACATCAGGGGTTCAGGGAATCTGCTTGGAGGTGAGCAGAGCGGGTTTATAGCTGACCTGGGCTTCGAGACTTACCAGAGAATATTGAACGAAGCGATGATTGAACTGAGAGAATCGGAACCTCTTTATAAAACTGAGAGACAGGAAAAAGCCGACAGGCCGGCCGAAGAAAAGATGACCAAAGCCTATGTTAAGGATTTCCAGATAGATACAGATCTGGAAATAATGTTTCCCGACGAGTATATCTCAAATATTCCCGAAAGAATCAGGCTCTACAAGGAACTGAATGATATTAAGGATGAAGAGTCTCTGACCACCTTTGCCGGGAAGCTGACCGACAGATTCGGGGAATTGCCCCCTCCGGCTGTTTCACTCCTTGATATTGTCAGAATTAAATGGATCGCCGTGAAGATCGGTATTGAGAAAATTGTGCTTAAGAACGATCTGCTGATAGCAAACTTCATTTCCGATCCGCACTCCGGATTTTACAGCAGTAAACAGTTTGCAGAGGTGATGAACTATGTGAACCGCAACCCGGGGCGAATGAGAGTAAAACAGAAGAACTCAAAACTGAGCCTGACCGTAATGAATGTGAGATCGGTTGATGCTGCCATCAGGGTAATGAAGGGTATTCTTGAAGCATGTGAGAACAGGTAATATGTATATAGTGTGAAGTGCCTGAAGGCACTCCGAACTTTTTCTTAACTTTGTTTTTTCTAAAGCCATGAATCTTATAATAGACATTGGAAATTCTTCCACCAAAATAGCCGTTTTTGATGGCAGCAGGAAGGTCATCTCCTTCAGAACCCACCAGTTCAAATGTGAACAGATAGAAAAGAAGTTCAAGGGAATGACTATTGAGAAATCCATCATATCATCAATAAAGGATGTTCCACCTTTTGTATATGATCTCCTGACAGTTAACATTCCATTTGTTCATATACTTTCATCGAGGTCCATGCTCCCCTTCAGTATTGATTATGAGACACCCGATACTCTCGGTACTGACAGGATAGCTGCAGCAGCCGGGGCATATTCGTTTTTCGCGGGCGAAGATATTCTGGTAATTGATGCAGGAACGGCAATAACTTACGACTTTCTCAACGGGGAAACCTACAGGGGAGGCAATATCTCACCCGGTCTGAGTATGAGGTTCAGGGCTTTGCATAGATTCACAGGCAGGCTGCCCCTCGGGAAAATAACAGATCAATTCCGTTCTCCCGCTAAAAACAGCATGGAAGCTGTGACTGCCGGAGTGATCACCGGGGTCATTTACGAAATAAATGAGTATATTCGCACGTTTGAAAACAAGCAGAAGTCCCTGAAGGTTATACTGACAGGCGGAGACAGTGAATATCTCAAAGGCAGGATTGCTCATGAATTCACCTATATGCCTGATATTGTGGCCGAAGGGTTAAATTATATCCTGGATTACAATGCAAAATAAAATTATATTTCTTACCGGTTTATTACTGTTCGCTTTTCTGTTAAATCTTTCCGGTCAGAAAATGGTCAATTCGCCGTACGCTAGGTTCAATATAGGAGTTCTTGAACCGGCAGGATCATTCAGGAGCCTGGGCATGGGAGGAACAAGTGTGTCATTCCGTGACAACACTTCGATTTATTTCAACAATCCGGCCTCTTATACCAGTATTGACACAAATTCATTTATTTTTGATTTTGGCATAGATTACAGCATAAACAAGTTAGCGAACGGCGAAACCCGTTTCACCTCCGACGACATGAATTTTGATCATCTTTTACTGGGGTTCCCCCTGGGAAAGAATATTGGGGTTGCGGCAGGGCTTGTTCCTCTCAGCAATGGTTATTATAAACTGGCTGAAACGATCAGCCAGGGGGACCCCGGTTATGATCCTGTAACAGGGGAATACTCCTCGAACCATCTGGGTGAAGGCAGCTTCATCAATTTCTTTGCGGGTGCAGGAATAAAATTCCTCAGACATTTCTCGGCAGGAGCAAATATGACAATCCTTTTCGGCCAGATCAGGAGAACAAACAGGATCACATTTTCCGACTATGAATCTGTTTTCCATTATAACCGGTCAGAAAATCTGAGGATCGGGGGAGTCAATTTTGATTATGGATTACAGGTAGCCCTTCCCGTAAATAAAAACTACTTTATCAACGCAGGAATTTCATTAACATCGGGTAAAAGATACAAATCTGATTACGAAGACTTTTCCTATTTATTCAGCGCCTTCAATACAGCCGATACCCTCTCCTATTTTACAGGAGGAGATCAGAAGGCATATATCCCGGGAACACTGAGAGCCGGTTTCTCCCTGGGAAGGAAAGATAAAATGACCGCATCATTCGATTATATTACAACGAAATGGTCGAAAGCTGAGATCCTTGGTGCTGAAGGTTACCTTGCAGATACAAGATCCCTGCATTTCGGCATTGAATTCATTCCTGAAAAATACTCCATTTATGACTATTTCAGAAGGATCGAATACAGGGCCGGGGCTCATATCGAAGATAATTACGTCATAATCAACAATGAGCAAATCAAGGGATACGGTTTTACGGCAGGTCTCGGCATTCCTGTAAGACGTTCCCTGTCAAAAGCAAATATTTTCTTTGATTACACTGTCAGGTCAGGGTCATTTGATAATAATCTCCATCGCGAAAATTATTTCACATTGGGTGTAAGTCTTAACCTGCATGATTACTGGTTTCTCAAACGAAGATATGACTGAACGGAACATGAAATCTGCATAAAGCCGTGGATGAAAGCTCCCATATACCTCCTTCCCGTTTTCTGTTAATCTCCCTGGCTATCATTTGTTTAACTCTTTTTTCCTGCGAGAATAAGATCCCGACCATAGATAAATCGGATATACTCAGCCTGCCATCGCATACGGGAAGGAATTTCAGGACCGTATATACGGACTCAGGCCGCTTAATGCTTGTGCTCATCTCTCCTCTTTTTGAGAGGTACGAAAAAGCCGACCCGCCATATGCTGAATTCAGAGAAGGCATTAAGGTACTCTTTCATGACGGTAATTCTGAGCCGGTGGGTTCGGTATCTGCAAAATATGCAAGATATACCGACAGCAAGAGCTTGTGGGAACTAAAGGATAGTGTTGTGGCTGTCAATGAGTTGAATGACAGACTTGAAACAGAGTTGCTCTACTGGGATGAGAAGAAAGATCTGATCTATACCGACAGGTTTGTAAAGATAACAAATGAGGATCAGATAGTTATGGGCACCGGCTTTGAATCTGATCCCCGGCTCCGGAAGCGAAAGATCAGAAATGTGAGTGCAACAATCTATCTCACTGATGAGCAGTAGTATAGCATTTATCTTCCTTTTCTTCCACCCTCCGTATAAATGATTACTTTCACGTCATGGACGGCATTCTGATCATATCTATTACCATAATTTTTTCAGCCTTCTTCTCAGGAATGGAGATAGCTTTTGTATCGTCCAACAAGTTGAGGATAGAGCTCGACAGGAAACAGGGTGTCTTCGGTGCGGAAATTATAAAAATATTCACGAAGAATCCGGGGCAGTTCATTGCAACAATGCTGATAGGCAACAACATAGCCCTTGTGGTATATGGTCTTTTCATCAGCCGGCTTCTGGGGCCGGTTTTCACCCCGCTTATGGGATCGGATCTGCTTGTGCTTCTGATGAACACAATTATTTCCACTGCGATCATTCTTCTAGTGGCAGAATTTCTTCCAAAAACCATTTTCATTATCGCTCCCAATTTCTGGCTGAAAGCACTGAGCATACCCGCCCTCTTCTTCTTTTACCTGTTCTATCCTGTCGGGAAGTCGACTCTTGCAGCGGCAAATTTTCTTATCAGGATACTATCGGGAAAAAGGCCGGAAGAGAAACATCAGGAGAATAAAGTATTCAGCAGGGTTGACCTCGATCACCTTATCAACCAGGGTGAAACAGATAACAGGCAGCCCCAGCCCTACCAGCATAACATAAGGATATTCCGTAATGCACTCGATTTCTCAAGCGTAAAGCTAAGGGAGTGCATGGTGCCGAGGACTGAGATAAAAGCTGTTGAACTGGGAACTCCCGTTTCGGATCTGAAGGAGATGTTTATCAAAACAGGTCATTCCCGGATACTCGTATATCAGGAGAGTATCGACAATATAACAGGATACTTTGAGCTGAAAGATATCTTTAAAAATCCTCCTGATATAAAGACACACGTAAGGAAGCTCTCGATAGTACCTGAGACGATGGCTGCAAACAAGCTTCTCAGGCTTTTTGTTGAAGAGAAGAAGAACGTGGCACTGGTGGTTGATGAGTTCGGCGGCACTTCAGGTATTGTAACGATCGAGGATGTTCTTGAGGAAATTGTCGGTGATATTGAGGATGAACATGATTTCATTGAGCTTACCGAGAAGGTGATTGGAGAGAAAGAGTTTGTCTTCTCAGGCCGGCTTGAAATTGATTACCTGAATGAAACTTATAATGTCAATCTTCCTGAGGGGGATGAATACGAAACCCTTGCCGGACTGATACTGTATCATTACGGAAGCATCCCACGCAGCAATGATGTTATAAGAATTAATAACTTCGTTTTTCGCGTCCTGCGGGTCACTTCTACCAGGGTTGAGCTGGTTAATGTCAGGGTTGAACGTTCCTGAGATAAAATCCTTATTAACACAATAAGCCGTGAAGAAAAACCAGATATTTGCTTCAGATCTAATTCGAAGCCAGTGATTAATTGGTTTTATACTTAAATCAAATAAGAGAAGTGACTCACATTCCGGTATCTCTTCTATTCTATTTTGCTGAAGGGGTATTTATTTAAAGACGCTGACTTAATAGAACATTGTGACTATCCATGAACCTGGTTCATTTATAATGAATCGCAGCTCACAGGTCAGGGTTGCAGACTGAAATGAATTTGGTGCATTAAACATCACTTTCCCCTTAAATGGGAATTTCACTTCCTCAAAACCGGTAAATGAAGCTGTGGTACTTTCTGCACCTGAGGTTCCCTGCATAAAAAGGTTATTGATATTCAACGACTCAATACCGTTTCTTGAAAATTTGTATCTGACGTATGGCCTGTCACCTACTTTTACGAAAGAAACTCTTC
>Ga0334890_1005339_pt1 | contig 10942 bp, 8 predicted proteins | sample GraSluR1_MG_3_FD_207220 | JGI IMG/M metagenome (GOLD analysis project Ga0334890, IMG submission 207220) | Sludge microbial communities from methane-producing bioreactor in Wageningen University, Netherlands - Granular Sludge_31_08-R1 | ecosystem: Engineered > Bioreactor > Anaerobic > Unclassified... | reverse complement strand
CCATTCCTTTATTGCTTTTTCGCTGTTTCTTGTTTTTTTAGCGATCCTTGAAGGTATCAGGTTCTTATCCTCGCCGGGCCGCAAAATGATTTGATGTATCCTGTACATCTATACCATTGCCTTTCCGGCCTTTATTCCCGTTTTCCATGCATTATGAAGATTGTATCCTCCGCATGGCCCGTCATGATCCAGAATTTCTCCTGCAAAATAAAGACCTTTGATAATCTTGGATCCCATTGTATTATCGTCTATTTCCTCGATTTTTATGCCGCCGGCTGTACCCTGGGCGGATTTCCATCCCTTTTTCCCTTTTATCCGGAAACATAAAGCTTTCATTGATGCGGCCACCTCTTTTATTTCTTTTTCTGTTAGCTTTGAAGCCGGTTTTGTCATGACAGTTCCGGCCTTTTTGAGTATTTCAGCTGCAAGAGACCTGTTCAAATAGGAAATCAAAAGATCTTCTGTTTTAAATCCTTTTATTTCTTTTCGTTTTAAAAGTTCGTTTATCAGTTCTTCTTCTCTTTTTTCAGGAAAAAAATCAAGTAATACAGAATATTCGGCCATGATTTTTTTCCATGGAGCATTTTCTTCAATTCTTATATGTCTGCTCAGATCAAAAATGCAAATACCTGATATCCCGTCATCGGTGAATTGGATCCTGCCCGTTTCCTTCGCTACTTCTTTGTTTTTTCTCATCAAAGTGGCCTTTGCGGGTGTGCGTACGCCCGCAAGAAGAGTGAAATCCCCTTCACATTCCAGGGGCGTCAGTATGGGAAAAGCGGCAGAAAGGGTATGTCCCATTTTTTTTGCCATTATGTAACCGTCCCCGGAGGTGCCGTACTGGGGGCCGGCTTTGCCTCCGCAGGCAATGAGAAGCTTTTTGCTGATCAGAATATTTTCTTTTTTTGTTTCTTTATCTTTATATGTAATTATAAAATGATCATTTTCTTTTTTTGCATCTGTGACTGTGCTATTTACAATAATATTTATATTGTTAACTTTCATAGCCTTTTCTAATGCAAGGACCACATCAGCCGCCTGGCCGGATAAAGGATATATCCGCCCTTCTTCTTCCTCTTTGAGGGATATTCCAACAGATCCGAAAAAAGACATCACATCATCAGAGTCCATGGAGTCCATGCATTCTCTGTTTGAAATGTTGCATCTCCCGTTGCCTGTAGCATACAGTTTTTTGCCCGGGATCTCTTTTTTTTCTATAATGCATATATCTTTTGACGGCGATTTTTGTGCGGCAGAAATCGCTGCAGCCATGCCTGAGGCACCACCTCCGATTATGCAGATGTCAGTACTGTTCTTTTTCATAATATATCGATTGTATCACAATTTTTTTCCAATCTCTACAAACTCGTAAAACTCATTATATCATCATTGATTTGCTAAGGTTTCAATGTTATCATATTTCAGTCAGGAGGTTTACCGATTGAGATCAATAATGAAATTCTTTTTTGTTTTTATAATAATAGTTTTGATCGCTGCTCTTATGGGCGCCGGCATTCTGGCTTATTCTTTTTTTGTGGAACCGCAAAGACTCTCGGCAACGGAACTCAGAATGAACGATCCTAAAATAACCGAGTCTCTGTCCGTTGCGGTTTTTGCCGATACCCATTTCGGAAAGGATTATGATATATCCAACTTCAAAAAAGCCGCAGAAAAAATAGATGAAGCTTCTCCGGATCTCATCATTTTTTTGGGTGATCTTATTGACGATTACAGCAGTTATGACGGTGATATGGATCATATCATCTCAGTTCTTTCATCTCTTGATGCCCCCTATGGCAAGTATGCCATATTCGGCAATCATGATTACGGAGGAGGGGCAGAAAGGCTTTATGCGGGATGGATGGAGTCTGCAGGCTTTACAGTATTAAAAAACAGCACTGTAAGCCTAAAGGGCAATATTACCCTTACAGGAATAGATGACTGCCTCATAGGATACGGGGATCCTTCTGCGGCAAACGGTCTTTCATCGGATTCCTACAATATCGTTATCTGTCACGAGCCCGATGTTGCCGACAGTATATCCGGCACGAACACAGATCTGATGATAGCCGGCCATACCCACGGCGGCCAGGTCAATGTACCTTTTTACAAGGACCGTTATCTTCCTGACCTGGGCAAAAAATATATAAAAGGAAAATATGTTCTGGATAATAAAGAAAAAACCGTCGTATATGTTAACAACGGTCTGGGAACAACAAAAGTCGGTGCCAGATTTATGGCCGTGCCGGAGATAACCTATTTCTTCTTATGCGGCATATGAATGCCCAGCTCAAAGGTACTTATCCCCTGAAGAACAAATATTATTCCCAGCAGCATTACTGTGCTAAGGCCAAGGAGAAGATAGTCAACAAAAGCATAAACTCCTGCAATAACACATACAATTCCGGTACCCATTGCCCAGTAATGATTCTTTTTCTTTTCTTCTCTGTCTATATTGGTCGCCGTGACCACTCTCTGTACCCCTGAAGTAAGAGCCCACATGCCAAATACACCATTTACTGCTATTTCAGCCACCAGCTGGTTTGAAAGGACCAGTATGCCAAGAATAAATGTAATGGCCGCATCGACCATTATCCATCCGTTATTATCCTGCTTGCTGCCGCTTCTTCCGTAAAGGTATCCGGATGTCTGTATCACCCCGTCAAGTATCATAACTATGCCCAGAACGAAGGCCACCGCCAGAAAAGATGCTCCGGGATTTGCGAAACAAAAAACTCCGGTCAGCACCAGAATGCCTCCGCTGACTATAATAAGTACCCTCATGAATCGCCTCCTTCAGAAGGAACGACTGTAAGCCTGGCCTGTTTGTCTATTTTTTTGCCAAACATGGCTATAAGATTTTCTTCATTATTGACCTGCCCTGCTGCACCCATTACAACATGACATATTTTGTTCTTGTTTACCAGGTCCACCAAAGTGTCCATTATATTGTTGGATCTTACAACGGTAAGATTGGCTCCGTATTCCAGAGCTTTTTCGTAAAGATAGTCAAGGGCCTCTCCTTCCTGTGAATTGCCGAGAAATTTGAATGCCTTGGGGGCCACATGTATTATATATAATTCTCCTTTTTCTCCTGCCAAAAGCTCGTGTCCGTATTTGATAAGTCTATCACATGTTTTTTGCTGAGTCACACAAACCATAACGTTTTTCATAAATATATGCCTCCTTTGAATCAGGACTAATATTGATATTATACAACGAAACATTCTTTATTGCCACAAAAAAAGAGGTAAAGGATATTATCCCGCACCTCTTATTGGGTATTCAACTGTTATACGCAGTAAATTATTTCTGCTATGCCATTATAAACCCGAATATAAGGAACATTATTCCTGACAGAGCAGCGGCCAAAATACCAAAGGGCATTTGTGTGAACGCATGATCGAAATTGTTGCATCCTGTTGCCGCTGATGTAAGTACAGTAGCATCGGAGTAAAAGCATATATGACTTCCGAAAACTCCGGCGGACAGTACCGCTGATACGGCAAGAGGCATATATACACCCATTTCCATGCCAAGGGGTATTACTATGGGGAGTGCTATGACATACATCCCCCAGTTGGTGCCCGTTATGAATTCTGTAACTGCCAGCACGCAGAAAATTATGAAGGGCATCAGAGCAGGCGTCATTACAGCCGTAGCGGATTCTATACAGTATCTGGTGAACCCGATCTGGTCATTTACATCAGCAAATACGAATGCCAGCACCATGAGCATCAGAGGCAGTATCATATTTTGTATGCCCTTAATGGTGATATCGGCAAATTCCTGGGCCGACATCAGCTTCTGGGCCAGGTAAGTCACAAACATGAATACCATTGTGCAAAGAACGCCCATCTGCATATCCACATCAAAGAAGATGGTGGAAGCAACAAGAACTATTATGGGCAGGAAGAAATTGAGCATCTTAGGATTGTCCGGAAGTTCCATCTGGACTCCGCCGTGGATATCGATCTTGTCCGATCCCGGAGGCGCCAATATCCCAGTCTCTGCTACACGCTTCTCGGCCTTTTTCATGGGCCCGAATATGGGGATGATACCCAGTATTACCAGGGGTACTATCAGTGCCGCCAGCCATCCGTAAAAATTAAAGGGTATGGTTTTAATAAAATATAAAAGTCCGTCTCCTTCGGTGGCCCATCCGTTTTTCTCAAGAAGCCTTCCGCAGAACACCGCCCAGGTCGAAATTGGTATTATTACGCAAAGGGGTGCCGCGGTGGAATCCACCACATATGCCAGGAATTCTCTGGGTACTTTGTGTCTGTCTGTTAAGGGTGCCATGCAGGATCCCACAGTAAGGGAATTGAGATAATCGTCTATGAATATTATTATTCCCAGTACCCAGGACCACATCAGTGAAGATTTTCTGGTTTTCGCCTTAGTTGCCGCCCATTCGGCGAATGCGAAAGCGCCTCCGGCTCTTTCGATAAGTGTGATTATGCTTCCCATAAGTCCGCATACGATGATAAGCCATGCTATGTCCTCGCTCATCATTACTCCCAGAAGCGAATCACTGAACACCATAAGGATGTTTCCTGTGCTGCCTATCATAATGAATCCTATGACTGACGCCAGGACCAGGGACTCCAGGATCCTTTTCGTTATAAATATATAGATAATAAGGAATACGGCCGGTACCACGGCCCATGCTCCGAATTTTTCCGGATCGTTGGGCAGGATCAACGCCATAAGGTATGCAGCCCCGATCACTATCAGAACTGCAATCAAAGAACGTACCGGATTAAAACCGGCTACTTCTTTTTTTAATGCTTTGGTCATTTTTTCCTCCTTTCGTACTAAAAAAAATATCAGCGTATAACAATAAAGTTATTTTATAATCGGTTTTTACGGTTAGACAATGGTACAAAAGTACTAAACTTCAAAAAAACATTGGAACTTTTTTATTATGGCGTCCTGTTTTTAAGGCATGAAAGATATCAAAAAGCCGGACTACCAGTCCGGCTTTTCAGTACTTTCTGAAAAATCATAAATTCTTCAGGATGCATATTATTCATTACTTACCATGAGTTATGCCATTACAAATCCGAATATAAGGAACAGTATTGCTGACAGAGCAGCAGCCAGTATCCCAAATGGCGCCTGTGTGAATGCATGATCGAAGTTATTGCATCCGGTGGCTGCGGAAGTCAAGACCGTTGCATCGGAGTAAAAGCATATATGGCTTCCGAAAACTCCGGCGGACAGTACCGCTGCCACTGCCAGGGGCATGTCGACCCCCAGTTCCATGGCAAGGGGTATTACTATGGGAAGTGCGATTATATACATTCCCCAGTTTGTGCCCGTTATGAATTCTGTAACTGCCAGTACGCAGAAGATTATGAAGGGCATCAGCGCAGGCGTCATTACAGCCGTGGCGGATTCTATACAGTATCTGGTGAACCCGATCTGGTCATTTACATCAGCAAATACGAATGCCAGCACCATGAGCATCAGAGGCAGTATCATATTCTGTATGCCCTTAATGGTGATATCGGCAAATTCCTGGGCCGACATCAGCTTCTGGGCAAGATAGGTCACGAACATGAATACCATAGTGCAAAGAACGCCCATCTGCATATCCACATCAAAGAAGATGGTGGAAGCAACAAGAACTATTATGGGCAGGAAGAAATTGAGCATCTTAGGATTGTCCGGAAGTTCCATTTGGCCTCCGCCGTGGATATCGATCTTGTCCGATCCCGGAGGTGCCAATATCCCAGTCTCTGCTACACGCTTCTCGGCCTTTTTCATTGGACCGAATATGGGGATGATCCCCAGTATTACCAGTGGTACTACTATCGCAGCTATCCATCCGTAAAAATTAAAGGGTATGGTTTTAATAAAATATAAAAGTCCGTCTCCTTCGGTGGCCCATCCGTTTTTCTCAAGAAGCCTTCCGCAGAACACCGCCCAGGTCGAGATCGGGATCAATACGCAAAGGGGTGCCGCGGTGGAATCCACCACATATGCCAGGAATTCTCTGGGTACTTTGTGTCTGTCTGTTAAGGGTGCCATGCAGGATCCCACAGTAAGGGAATTGAGATAATCGTCTATGAATATTATTATTCCCAGTACCCAGGACCACATCAGTGAAGATTTTCTGGTTTTCGCCTTAGTTGCCGCCCATTCGGCGAATGCGAAAGCGCCTCCGGCTCTTTCGATAAGTGTGATTATGCTTCCCATAAGTCCGCATACGATGATAAGCCATGCTATGTCCTCGCTCATCATTACTCCCAGAAGCGAATCACTGAACACCATAAGGATGTTTCCTGTGCTGCCTATCATAATGAATCCTATGACTGACGCCAGGACCAGGGACTCCAGGATCCTTTTCGTTATAAATATATAGATAATAAGGAATACGGCCGGTACCACGGCCCATGCTCCGAATTTTTCCGGATCGTTGGGCAGGATCAACGCCATAAGGTATGCAGCCCCGATCACTATCAGAACTGCAATCAAAGAACGTACCGGATTAAAACCGGCTACTTCTTTTTTTAGTGCTTTGGTCATATGAGTTCTCCTTTCTTAAAATAATAATAAGTAGAATAATATGTTATTATTCTACTTATTATCATATATTCTTGCAAGTATAAATTTTTAAAATATTCGCATTATTTGTTGTGTTTTTTAATAAAACAATCCCGGATCAACAAATTTTCCTTTCAATATGACTTCAAAATGAAGATGGGGTGATCTGGCATCCCCGGATGATCCTATTTTTGCTATTTTCCGGCCTGCTTTCACCTTTTGTCCTACCCTGACCAGAAGTCTGCTGCAATGGGCATACCTTGTTTTTACTCCTTGCGAACTGGTTATTTCAATGCATTTGCCATAACCGCCCCAACTCTGTCTTGCCCTTGTGACCTTGCCGCTTTTTGCAGCATATATGGCGGCTCCATAGGGTCTTCCGAAGTCCATTCCCTTATGAAACCTTCCCCATCTGGGTCCGTATTTTGAAACGCATCTGACTTTTGACACGGGTTTTGAAAGAAATATCCCCTTGTAACTTTTTAGGGTCTTTGCCGATGCTTTTTCGGAAATACTGCTATAAAAGGTTTTATTTCCGGAGGATACATACGCCTTTATCCTGTATGTATATTTGGTTTTTCTGGAAAGCTTAGTGTTTGTATATGATGTCTTCTCCATGCCTTTTATATCAGCTGTTTTTATATATTTATTCTTTTTTTTGCTCCATCTGTAAACAATATATCCGTCTGCTCCTTCCTGCTTTTCCCATGTAAGCTTTATGCTCTGCCAGCTTTTTGCTTTTGTTTTTAAGCCATTGGGTTTCGAAAGTCCCAGAGGAGCCGAATAAAGTAACGGCGAAAACTTCTGGTTTTCAGGAGATATTTCTGTTCCTTCAAAGGAACATATCCTGAAAACATATCTTTTGCCCGGCTGTAGCCCTTCTGCTTTGTATGACAGATAATCCGCAGGAAAGGCTGTAAGTTTCGAAACCGGTTCCCCCACCGTATTACAATTATAAATAATATAACCCGATGCTCCCGGCACCTGTTCCCATGAAAACGTTATGCTGTAATTTCCGGCCACCGGATCTTTGCATATAAGCTGTGGCTCTGTACCCGCAAATACCGGATAAGGCAAAGAAAAAACTGACAATGCAATCATGCCTGCCAGAAATAAACACAAAAATTTTCTTCTCATCACATTTGACCTCCAAAATAATACCCGTTTATTATATAATACATTTATGGACAGAACAATACTGCATTGCGACATGAACGGTTTTTTTGCCTCCGTCGAGTTGCTGAGTCATCCTGAATTAAGAAAAAAGCCCATGGCGGTTTGCGGAAATCCCCATAACCGTCACGGTATTATACTGGCAAAAAACGAAATAGCAAAAAAATACGGGATAATCACCGCTGAGACCCTGTGGCAGGCCAAAAAAAAATGCCCCGAACTCTTATGCGTAAGGCCGCATATGGGGAAATACAAAAAATACAGCCGCACCATAAACAGCATATATGAGCGTTTCACAGATATGGTGGAGCCCTTCAGTATAGATGAATCCTGGCTTGATGTCTCAGCCAGCATGAAACTTTTCGGTTCAGGCAGAGAAATAGCTGATGATATAAGAAAAACGATAAAAAATGAACTCGGACTCACCCTTTCTGTCGGTGTCTCTTTCAACAAGATATTTGCAAAAATGGGCAGCGAATACAAAAAGCCGGATGCGACAACGGTGATCTCACGGGAAAACTACAGAAATATCCTTTGGCCACTGCCTATAGAAAAAATGTTTTTTGTAGGCAGTTCATCTGCCGAAAAACTAAGAAAAACCGGCATACTTACCATAGGCGATCTTGCCCTGGCCGAAAAAAAGCATATTATCTCCCTTTTGGGCAAACACGGAGATATGATACATGATCATGCCAACGGTCTTGATCAAAGCCCTGTATCTCTTTCATGGGAAAGAGATAAAATCAAGTCCGTTGGAAACGGCGTTACATTCAAACGTGATCTTTTGGGAGAAGAGGACATAAAAACAGCTTTGACCGGACTTTCAGACAAAGTTGCCAGCAGATTGAGAAAATACGAAATGAAGGCGGGAGGAATAAAGCTGGATATAAAAGATCCGGGATTCAATGTTATATCACGCCAAAAACAGCTGGGCATCCCCACAAATATTTCCGAAGAGATATCAAACGCTGCTTTTAAAATGTTTCTTGATTCCTGGGACATAAAAAAGGCTGTAAGACTTCTTACTCTTACAGGAATATCCCTTTGCAGCGAAAATGAAAACGAACAGCTTTCTCTTTTTGTCGAAGACAACGAAGTGAGAAACAAAAAAGAAAAAATCGAACGCACTCTGGATGATATAAGACATAGATACGGAGACTCATCCATAAGTTTCGGCCGTGTTATCGATAACGACATAGGCATCAGTCTGGACCTTCACACAGAAGAGGACTCAGAATAATCAAATACCTCCGTAATTATTCAACATGACAGTATTTCTATCAGTCTGAGAAGCTCAAGGTCAGCTTCTTTTTTTATTTTTATTGCTTCTGCCATATCCATTTCTATTATTTTAGCTCCATGTATTCCTATGGCTCTACTCCCCGAATCATCTCTTATGAGATCAACTGCCCGTTTGCCCGTCAGTGTGGCCAGCATCCTGTCCCTGGCGGAAGGCGACCCTCCCCTCTGAAGATAGGCCAGTATAACGGTCCTTACCTCCATTCCGGTACTCCTTGCCAGCATGTCTGCCAGTTCCATGGTGGGGATATCTACACCTTCGGCTTTTATTATTATACTATGGCTCTTTTTCTTGATCATCGCCTCCGAGATCTTGGTGCAAATGGCCATAACATCCACCGGGAGTTCCGGTATCAGAATATATTCCGCTCCGCCCGTGACTCCTGAAGTCAATGCTATATCTCCGCAGTTTCTTCCCATCACTTCAACTATGGTGGTCCTGTCATGGGCAGATGCAGTGTCTCTTATATTGCTGATGGCGGACAGAACTGTGTTTACAGCAGTATCGAATCCTATGGTATAATCTGTATATCCCATATCATTATCTATTGTGCCCGGTATACCCATTACCACGATACCCTTTTTTGTAAGATCCAAAGCTCCCCGGAAAGTGCCGTCTCCCCCCACGGCTACCAGTGCATCTATTTCATTTTTATTTATGGTCTCTATTGCCCGTTTCTGTCCTTCTTCTGTCATGAATTCTTCGCTTCTGGCGGTCTTTAGTATGGTACCGCCTCTTTGTATGATATCTCCCACTGAGCGTATATCAAGGAAAACATGCTCGTCATTTATCAGTCCGTCATATCCTCTTTCAAAACCTATTACTTCGATCCCCTCGCCAAAGGCCGCTCTTACTACTGCCCTTATTGCAGCATTCATTCCGGGAGCATCTCCTCCGCTGGTCAAAATACCTATTCTCTTATTCATTTTTTTGTTCCTTTTCATTTTGGAATATTTTTTTCTCATCACTTTTGGATATTTGCATTTTTACGTTTTTTTCTCCCAGAAGATCTTCAAGCTTTATTTTAAGCTCTTCATGGGGAGTCACCCACAGATCTCCTTCCGTCTTTAGAACGCCCCTTCCCGTGAATATTATAACAGGGACATCCCCTTTATGTTCTGCAAGTATATGTTTTATTTTTTCAAGCTTTTTTCTTTCTTCAGTTTCATCTGTTTCAGCTGTTATCCTGAGCTTGATGGTTTTCCCCTCTGTAAAAGGTTCTTTGCTTTTTATTTCCCATATGCGGTCAGCCAGTATCTTGGGGACTTCTTCTTCTTTGAAGTTCACGCTGCCCGATACTGCTATAACTGCATCTTCCCTGATGAAAGAAGCCGATCTATAATAGACATTGGGGAACACGATTATCTCAACTGTTCCCACAAGATCCTCCAGTTGTACGAAAGCCATCATTTTGCTGTTTTTTGTTATCAGCGTTCTTTTTCCGGAAATTATTCCGGCAATGGTGACTTTGTCGCCGTCTTTTATATCTCCTTCCATCATTTCGTGAGCCTGATCATTTATATGCATCAGGATCTCTGATGTGACTGTGGAGATCTCTTTTATGGTTTCCGCATACTCTTTTAAAGGATGATCCGTTATATAAACACCCAGCATTTCCTTTTCCATGGCACTTAGGATCTCTTTAGAAAACGGTGCGATATCGGGGAAATTCTTCTCTCTGCTTAGGGTCTGCATTTCATCGGCATTCATCTGGAACATGGACACCTGACCTTTTATGTTTTTTCTGGAAGAACTTTGTGCGGATTCTATAAGTCCTTCATATGCAGCCATAAGTGCTGCACGATTTTCAGAAAGAGTATCCATGGCTCCGGCTTTTATGAGACTTTCAATGGCTTTCTTGTTTATCTGGTGCACGTCCAGGTTTTCTATAAACTCATTAATGTCTTTGGGTGCCCC
>Ga0334890_1005335_pt1 | contig 10951 bp, 10 predicted proteins | sample GraSluR1_MG_3_FD_207220 | JGI IMG/M metagenome (GOLD analysis project Ga0334890, IMG submission 207220) | Sludge microbial communities from methane-producing bioreactor in Wageningen University, Netherlands - Granular Sludge_31_08-R1 | ecosystem: Engineered > Bioreactor > Anaerobic >... | reverse complement strand
ATATGCCGGGGCAATGGTCATCAGCCGCGGGATAATGCCGTGATAGGAACTGATCATTTCCTTGCGTTTATCAGGGATGAGATCTGCCCTGACAAACGGTCCCAGGCCCATAATCTTCGGATCGTGCGCATTACAGTTACCGCCGGGAATCTCGAGGTTTCCGCAGATCGCCATGAGACAGACAAGCGACCGGGTCGCATCAAAGGTATTGATGTCATGCTCAATGGGATTCCCCCACTGAAGGGCCGCCGGTTTTGCCTGCGCGTACATCCGTGCCGCCTTGCGGATCAGATCGGCGGGAACCCAGGTGATGTCGGCAACCTTTTCGGGGGCATATGATTTCACATGCTCGGCAAGGTCCTCGAATCCGTAAGTATATTTTTCGACAAAATCCTTGTCGTACAGTGATTCTTCAATGATGACGTTAATGAATCCCAGCGCGAGGGCCTGCGCCGTTCCCGGACGAAGTTGCAGCCAGCAATCCGCCCGGTCGACAAGATCAATCTTCCGGGGATCGACGACGATCAGCTTTGCTCCCTTTTTAAGCTGCTCGTAAAAGAGACTGGCGATCTGCCCTTCTTCATTTGTGGACGTGGGATTGCTTGCCCAGAGCAGGATCAGTTCGGTCGGGTTGTGAAGCTCGGCAACGGGATAAAACCCGCACGTATGAATTCCCGTCACCTCCCGCGGGGCATGACATACATCCTGAGACGCAATGACATTGGGAGAACCGAAAATATTGGCGAGACGGATCTGAACAAAATGTTCCAGGCCTTTCGGCATGCCCACGCCGAAACCGACCGCCCGTGCCCCATATGTGTCTTTTATTTTGTTAAGATTTTCCGCCGTTTCGTCAAGCGCTTCGTCCCAGGGAATCCGCTGCCATTTCCCCTCACCCCGGTCTCCCACGCGCTTCAAGGGATGTTTGAGTCGATCAGGATGAGTAAGTCGATCCGCCGATACCCGTCCCTTGAAACAGGTATATCCCTTGTTCAAATATCCTTCAGGATCTCCCTTTATCTGAACTATTTTATTGTCCTTGACACCGACCAGCAAGGCACAGCCCCCCTGGTCCATACGGGCACAGTGCGTTTTTTTCCATTGAATATCTTCTGCCATAAAATCTCCTCCCTCTTTTTCGAACACAACCGGCTAACCGCTCAATAACGGACCAATCGGTGTGTCAATAGTGGCATAACACATGAAAACGTCGAACACCACTTTTTTAAATCGGAGCAATGCAGAAATCATTACCATCAGTGCCTTTCGAAGCGAGACGGATGCGATTACAACAGTGCCCCTGCCGGATGTCATGCAGTCAGTCCATGTCAGGCAGTTACGCGGAGACACCTCATTTAAGAAGAAACGGTTGCATCTCGCCGGACAAATGCATACCCTGAACCACGGAACCGTTTGAAATCTTACTTTAATCAAGGAGTTTCCCATGGCATGGCTGACCGATTTGCAGGCAGGGATTGCCCTGGCAGCATTGGCAGTTCTCGAAATTTCGTTGGGGATAGTGCACTTCAGATGGGAAGAAAAACGATTCCTCATCTGAGGAAAAGATTCGAAATGCGGCTGAAAGTCAACAGAATTATCAGTGGCATTAACAAAGACATGCCGGCAAGGATCAGCGTATTTCCTTCCCTGCCGGCACGTCTCCCCACCCTCTGTTGAGAAGACATATGTATATGTCCTGTTTTATAATTGATGCGTCGTATATGGTGTGAATGATTCCGCATACCAAAGCGCCGATTAACTGTCACAGCATACAGACATCACCTGCACACATACCATTTGCCAGCAGTTCTCTCGTGGGTCTATGTTTTCTTGTCTTTTTTTCACCGGTCACATCAACGATTGCCGCCCGTTTCTCTATTTTTCTTTCCATTGTCCTTGCCTCCATTCTTGTTATTTAAAATTTAAATGTTAAGCTTATCACCCTGGATTCTGCAACGCACCACACCGAACAAAAGTTCTGAAATCATGTTTCAAAAGAAAGGATAGTTGCTGGGATCACACCAGAACGCATCGTCTTTCTCCCTTTGCTTACGCTTCACTTCTTTTTCTTTTTCCCGGGCTTCCTTATCGTTCCCTTTTTTCATCGGCATTTGATGTCTCCTCTTCGCAATCACCGCGCCATTATGGAACAGAAGACCGACGTCAAACCGTTCATCAATCAGTGGAACTGGACAATCTTCTTGGAATAATAAGGAGTGCTTACCAGTCCACTCCACAACAGGCCTGTGGTTTCATATCCGGGATCAAAGATGGTGGGCATGATTCTTTTGATTCGTCTTCTTTGTTCTCTCATCATGGTTCCATACCTCCTTTGCTTTCACCATTTTTATCGTCAAGTGCACTGTATATGAGTCCCCCTGCCGGGACAATCGGCGGGTGGCTGAATTTATATTCAGATGTAAGACGTTTAATCCGTAAGATTGAGGAACGATTTGTCTGAGATAAGAATCTGTTTGTTTGCGGGATTTCAGCTCTTCTCCCCATCGGTTTTTGTCCGATGGTAACAGCAACGACGGCAGGATGGGGCGGGGTCGTTCTGTTCTGTGAATCTCAAGCCTGAAACATGAAACGCGAAACCTGATATTTGTGGTTATGCCTTGCCGTATTTGGATGATACTTCTTCATCCGACGAGCTTATGCTGAACGGCATAGAGAGTGACTTCAGCCGTGTTTTTTACCTTCATTTTCTGAAATATGTGGGTCCGGTACGTACTTATTGTCTTGACGCTCAGACACAGGTCGTCGGCAATCTCTTTCACCGTTTTCCCCGATGCCATCATGACCATGACCTGGTACTCCCGATCGGAAAGCAATTCATGGGGGTCTTTTTGTGCTTCGGTATCGAGATAATAGGTCAGGCGCTCGGCCAGTGACGAACTGATATATCTCCCGCCACTGGATACTTTTCGTATGGCAGCAATCAATTCGGTAGGAGCACTCGCCTTCGTCAAATATCCCGATGCACCTGCTCTGAAAGCTCTCACGGCGTATTGTTCTTCCGGGTAAATGCTGACGATCAGTACGGGAAGACCCGGATAGTCCGTTTTTACCTCCTTTAATATTTCCAGGCCGCTTCTTCCGGGCATGGAAATATCAAGGAGAACAACATCATAATTTTTCTTCTTAACAAGCCCAAGCACTTCCTGGCCGTTGCTCGCTTCATCGGCAACGATCATATCCGCCGTTTCCGAAAGTACCTGTTTAAACCCCTCCCGTACGATAGGATGATCATCCGCAATGAGCAATCTCGTCTTCATCACTGCTATTCTCCTTTTTCCCGGATAGGTATATTAACTTTGACGGTTGTGCCGATACCTTTTCCCCCGCTGATTTTCACCTTTCCGCCCCAATGGAACGCCCGCTCACTGATACCCATCAATCCGAACGAGTTTGGTTTTGACAGTTGTTCCTCCGTTATCCCCTTACCATTATCCTTAACGATCAACTCAACCTTGCCGTTTTTTATTTTCAGACCGATGGTCGCTTTCGTCGCTTCGGAGTGACGGGAGATATTCGTGAGTGTTTCCTGAAAAATTCTAAAAATTGCCGTCGACAGATCCTGATCAATCTCAAAATCTTCGGGATCGACGGTTACCTTGCATTTGATGGCAGTCCGCTTTTCAAATTCACCGGCCTGCCATCCGATTGCCGTCGCCAGTCCGAGATGATCGAGCATGCCCGGTCTGAGATCCATATAAATCCGCTTCAGCGTTTTCATCGTCATATCGACAAGCTCACCCATGGCATCGGTTTTCTCCAGAAGATGATGATGATCCGACGGTATCTTTTTATTCAAGAGAACGATCTCCATGTGCAGCGCCGTCAGGAGCTGTCCCAGTTCATCATGGAGTTCGCGGGCTATCCGAGTTCGTTCTTTTTCCCTGACGGATTCCAGGTGAACCGAAAGATTACGGAGCCGTTCCCGTGATTTCTCCAGTTCGTTTTTTGCCTGCTTGCTTTCGCTGATATCCTCGTACGTTATGACAATGTTTCGCTCCTTCAGGATTTCACCGATCCGCGATGCCTTGACCATACAGTCAATGTTATGTCCATCCTTTCGGCGACAGGGCACCTCCGTGCTGAAGGTCCGATGCCGCTTTAGTGCGGAATACAGCGATCTACCGATTTCTCTGGTGTCCTTTTCCGTCCGATACAGAACCCGGACGCTTTTGCCGATCAATTCCTCTGCCTTCCAGCCGAAGACCGATTCGATGCCGTCATTAGCAAAAATGATCCGTCGGTCTCTCAGACCGACCACGGCATGAGGGATTGCTTCCAGAAATGATGTCTCGAGGTCCTTCAGTTCGGCGATTTTGTCCCGTGTTTCCTTCAGTTCGGTGATATCCATGGAATTCCCTAGAATTGCCATTTCATTTCCGTAGGGTACCAACGTAACCGTTTCCATGATCCACCGAATTCTCCCGTTTTTGGTTACCACCCTGAATTCATAGGGGGTATGATTCTTTCCCTGCAGCATGTTCGTCGCATTCCTTTTTACCATCTCCCGATCATCAGGATGTACGACGCTGTAGGCATCTTTCTCCACGAGTTCTTCTTCCATATAGTCTGCATACATAGCTGCATGACTGTTGAGAAATACAAATTTGCCGTCTTTCACGATATACACACCCGCCACGGAACTCTTGGCCATTGTTTTATATGTGTCTTCCAGACGTTTGCGCTCCGTAATGTCTTCATAGGTGATAACGATGTTTCTTTCTTTGAGGCTGTCGCCGATTCGCGAAGCCTTTACCATGCAGACAATATTGCGGCCGTCTCTCCGCCGGCAGGAAAGTTCAGCATTGAATGTATTATTCTTCTCGAGTGTCGAATACAGACGCTGGGCAATTTTTTCACTTTCTTCCTGGGAACGATAGAACATGCTTGCCGTTTTGCCGATTAATTCGTCCGCCTTCCAGCCGAAAACCGATTCCACGCCCTCGTTGGCAAATATGATCCGTCGGTCTTTAAGGCCGACAACGGCGTGGGGAATCGCCTCCAATAACGAAGCCTCCAGGGCTTCCAGTTCGGCCAGCTTATTTCGCGCCGCCATCCGTTCCGTGATGTCCAGGGAAATTCCCAGTACGGCACGTTCACCCTTGTACTCAATGGGGGCAATCGTTTCCGTCATCCACCGGGGGGCGCCGTCCTTGTTCGTCGTTCTGAAATCATAGGATGACGACCGTTCGCCTTTTAACATCTTTATGGCATTCTCTCGAACCCATTCCCTGTCTTCCGGATAAACAAGATTCATTGAATTCATGCCCAGTAATTCAGCCTTCCGGTAACCCCAATAATGGGCCGCATGATCATTGACAAAAACGAACTTGCCATTCTGCACGACGTAGAATCCCGCTTTCAGTCCCCCTTCCAGGATTTTATAGAGTCGCTCCTGGAAGACCTCATCCATCTTTGTATGTTTTAATTTCAGCATTTGACGGCGAAGATCCACGATTTCTTCGAGGAGCTGCTCCCTGGTTTTCTCCTCATCTTTTAGTGAGAGCTTCGTTTTATTCCCCCCGCCGTCATTTCTTTTTCCGTACAATAACGTCCGACTGTTCATGTTCGCATTGATTTTCATCATTGTCCTTTTACCGTCAATCTTTCCACTTATCGGTGAATAAAAGGGGCATTGTCCGCCATATCGTCATTTCAGCGTCGCTCTGTCCTTTGAGCGGATTCGGGACATCCGAGCGTCCCGTGTGGGAGTCAACACATTCTACACCGAACGAATACGACACCTTGCCGATTGTGTTGTTAAAGTATCTTACTATCTTATACTATCGGGTAATGCCTGATATTAAGGGATGAAATACCTGAGCAGGTCATCAACCAAAGGAGCAGGGGTTCAACCGGTCATCAAAGAAGAAAGGGCGGGAAAATCAGGCTTGTCATAGCATCATCACTCTTTATTAGATCGAATACGAAAAAGAAAATGCGTCGGCAGACCACGATCCGATTCCTCGGATCTTGTGATCAACCTCCCTATCAGCCGGCGGTATTTTTCCGATTTTTCCGCCGGATATACAGCGTTTTTTTTGCCCGGGCCACTACGGTGCCCTGTTCATCGATAATGTCAATTTCGAATCGGGGCAGATATTTTTCTCCGGCGGCGGTATTTTTTTCTATGTCCTCCACGATGCGATCATTGATGACGAAATGGGCGCTCACCATGCCTCGTGCCGGGGATACGAATTCGATGGTAGCCGCCTGATCCCAGACCACATAATCGCGACCGAGGATATGCATCAGCATAAGCATGTAAAACGGATCGACCATGGCATAGAGACTGCCGCCGAAGTGGGTGTTGACGTAATTTCGATTATAGAATCGAAGTTTCATCGTTACCGTCGCTTCCCTGTAATCGTCGGCAATATGGCTCAGCCGAATTCCCGTTCCCCAGTAGGGTGGGTAGATATTGATCAGACTCTTCAATGTCTTGCTCTTCATCGCCCTTCCTTGCGGGGCATCATCATGAACGTTCATGCTCCCGATTCGACGTCCCCCTTCAGATCATGTATTAAAACACCGATTCGTCTATCTTTATACGGACATTATCCCTAAAAAACAACAATATGTTTATTTATAATGCAGGATTGTTTGCTGCCGGGATGTTTACGGGGATAAACGCCTTTCTGACTGTAATGAACCACATGGAATTCGGGATCGACAATGAAACGAATTGGATAAACGGTGTCCGCCCCTGCCGAGCCATCAGCGCGAAAAATAACTTTTTCTTGACTTTTTCTGCAATTGCCATGATATGGAGTAAAAAATCCATCGTATTGAACGTAACAATGATTCGGGAGATATCATATGAGGTCATTTGTCGTTTTTACAGCCACAGGGTCCGACCGTCCCGGTCTGGCGAATGAGTTTTTCGAATTCTTCACTGCCCGCGGCATGAATATTGAGCGGACTCGCGGGTGCGTCCTGGGAAACGAATTCGGCATGATCATCCTTACATCGGGCAAGACCGATGATGTGGAACGCCTGATCAACGACGTTGATGGCCTGCGGCAACGAACCGGTCTGGAAATCCACGTGAGGAAAACCAAGGCCCCCAGCCGCCGGGAGGTTCAGCCGTCGATCCCCTATAAGCTTATCGCCACATCCATCGACCACCCCGGGATCATTCATCAGATCAGCAAGGTCCTCTGCCGGAAAGGAATAAACATAGACGACATCTCAACCAACGTCGACTCCAACCCTGTAACCGGCACGAACGTGTTCAGCATGAGCTGCTATTTTTACCTTCCGCCGACCATTGGAATTTTTGAACTCAGGAAGGATCTCGACCACGTCAGCGACCAGTACAATCTAGACATCAGGTTTGATGCGGTGATCCACAGGCTGTAGGCGTATGGAGACATTGAAAACAAATCCTATCGCCCGGATCAAGCCGATTGTCGAGGTCGCGGAGTCCATCGGATTGAATGACGAAGATCTGGAACTTTACGGCCGCTTTAAAGCCAAGGTGCGCCTCGAGTCGATCAGGCGCCTCGATCGGAAGGCCGATTCACGCCTTATTCTCGTATCGGCGATGACTCCCACTCCGGCAGGTGAAGGGAAAACAACGGTCTCCATCGGACTTGCCCAGGCCCTCAATCGACTGGGAAAATCATCCATTTGCGCTCTGCGCGAGCCTTCCCTGGGCCCCGTCTTCGGCATCAAAGGAGGCGCCACCGGCGGCGGACGCTCCCAGGTCCTGCCACTGGAGGATATAAACCTTCACTTCACCAATGATTTTTCGGCCATTGAGAGCGCCCACAATCTTCTGGCGGCGATTGTCGACAACTCAATCTTCCACGGGAATCCCCTGAACATCGATTCCCGCAAAATTACCTGGCGCCGGGTTGTGGACATAAACGATCGCTATCTCCGTGATATTGTTATCGGCCTCGGCGGTTCCACCAACGGAGTTCCCCGTGAAACCGGATTCGACATCGTTCCTTCAAGTGAAATAATGGCAATCCTCTGTCTTTCCCGCTCATACCGGGAATTGAAAGACAAGATACGCAGGATCCTGGTGAGCTTCACCTATGACGACCTGCCGGTCATCGCCGGCGATATGAAAGTCGAGGGCGCGGTGACGGCGCTCTTGAAATATGCGCTTCTTCCCAATTTGGTCCAGACGACGGAAGGAGTGCCGGCGGTCATCCACGGCGGACCATTTGCCAACATCGCCCAGGGAACGAACAGTATTATCGGTACCGACCTTGCCCTCCGGCTGGCAGACTTTGTAGTTACCGAGGCAGGCTTCGGCTTCGACCTTGGGGCGGAAAAATATTTCGACATCGTGGCACGATATGGTGATCTGAGTCCCCGGGTGGTCGTTCTGGTTGCAACGGTTCGTGCTTTAAAATATCACGCCGGCATCGGACGTGATGAACTTGACGAACCCAACCCCCGTGCCGCCGTGATGGGCATCTCGAACTTAAGAAAACATTACGAAAATATAGGAAAGTTCAACCTCCCCTGCATCATCGCGTTGAACCGGTTTCCTCAGGACACGGATGAAGAAATCGCCGCCGTCATCGATGCTGCGGGGTATGACGGAATGAACATCGCAGCGGCCGATGTATATCGTCTGGGAGGCGAAGGAGGCCTGGAACTGGCGGAAAAACTCATAGAACTCACCAAGGACTCGTCCGGCACATTCCGGTCACTCTACGAATGGAATCAGCCGGTTGAGGACAAAATATTCAAGATTGCAAGCGAGATCTATGGCGCTATTTCAATCGACTACCAGCCGCGGGCACAGCGCAATCTCGATCTCATAAAGAAAATCGGCTATGACAAGCTGCCGATCTGTATCGCAAAAACACAGCAGTCCCTCTCGGATAACCCGAACCTCCTCGGGCGTCCCAAGGATTTCATCGTCACTGTCCGGGACATTAAGATCGCAGCCGGGGCCGGATTCCTCATACCGATCACCGGCGAGATACTCAGGATGCCCGGCCTGTCAAAAAAACCCGCCGCCTTCAGCATCGACATCGACGACAACGGGAACATTACCGGGATCACCTGATACTGAGCCAAAACCATTCCGACCTGATTCCAGGACCATTAATCGCCTGATCCGGGGGAGAATGATGCCCAGCCGACTGTGTCGATCGATGCCGTGCCACACATTACGAGTGCCGAGCCCCCTCGTATCGTACCTGTTTTTCACTTGACAATTACGTCCGAGAAGGTATTTTTAAATCAACTGAATCGCATGTAACCGAGTTTCGCAACTCTTTGATAAACATGACGTTCATCCCATCATGGTCAAATGGAGGGAGCCGTGGAGCGATCAAAGAGATACTGCCCCGTCATCCTTAACAGAGGGAACGGGGTTTTTTGTTTTGGACAGGGCAGTCTTCAACGCATAGCATGGTAAGACCAACCACGGATTGAGACCTGAAAAAGAAAGGGGGCCCCACAATGAAAAAACTCATTTTATTTTTTTTCATTTGCTTTGCACTGGTATTAAATACGAATACTTATGAAAGTAAAGCACAGCCGCAGTTCCCTCCGGGAAACGCCGGAGCGGAGGTGGCGGCATTCAACCCCACTCATAGAACGGAAGTTGATCTCTGGGTCAGAAACGATATCCCCCGGTATTCGTTCCGTACAGGCAAATGGGACTTGGGACAACAGATCGGAGTTCTTCCCCGTGGAACGCAAATTCAAGCCATCAGAGAAGAGATCGTGGGGTTCACCCAGTCATGGCTGGAAATTCATTACAAGTTGCCGGATGGACGTATGATGAATGTCCCCGGCCTTTGGATATGGGCCGGCAGTAAAGACGCTCGTGAGAATGTATCTCCTTTACAGCGACAAGGACAGCCACAGGGAAAGGATACGGATCGGTTCCTCTTTTCATTTGTGAATGCCGCGTGGGCACAAACCGACAGCATACCGGGGAATTATCAAGAGAAACCCGATGCCGTTTCGTATACGGACAAAAATTATCACATGTCCGAGTCGGCAATTATCCATGGACAATTGGACAATTGGAGGGTTTTATTTGTTTCGTATTTCGGCATTTACCTGTTTCTCTTTCTGGGAATGATAATTGGGCAGTCATGGGAATGGATTAATTTCAGACCGTCAAGCGAAAAATCAACAACAGGCGCATCCAAGACGAAAACGTACATTAAAATTCTGGTCGGCTCCCTCATTTCATTTTCTTTTTTTATAGGACCGATTATGGGGATCGGAAACATCGGACTCAGCATTTCGTCAGCTATCCTTGCATTTCATTTTGGATTAGTCCATTTCGATCCCAAAGACCTGGTTTTCAGTTTAAGAGAGAAATATGCTCAGTAATCGTTTCAGCATCATGGTGGAGAAATGCCGACAGTGGAACCGGATGGATATGCTGCATGCCCTGTTTACGTGACGCTCAACCGGTACGTATCGGATCACTCAGGATTTCAAGGCAGGAAATATGGCAATGTGTTGGGTGATAAACGCATCACAAGAAGCGAAATAAAAAGCCTGCTATCCGTTCAGTCTATGGAATTTCGACATTCGGCACCCCGTCAATACCCCGCGTTGTATGGAAGACTTGAAGCCGGTAAACACATATCATCAATCAGACGCCCCTTATCTTCAGCTAACCCAACTTTAACCCTATTTTCACAAAAAGCCAGTAATTTCCGGTTACGTTTTTGCATATGAACCGCAAGGACACCGTTCTTTGATACTCTGCACATTATCCGAAGCCGCTGTGCCCGTCATTCGCAGTTCATTTTGAATTTGAATGCGGAGCTGTCGGACTCGCTTGATCGAAACTTTTTCATTGTGCTGCTTATGGCAATAGATGGCAAGGAGCAGATACGTTATCAGTCCTGCAAGGATTTGGACCATCAGGCCATGTTCACTCCGGGCGATCAGGTGATACACTTTCAAATGTCGCTTCCACCAGGCGAAGAAGTTT
>Ga0334890_1005329_pt1 | contig 10979 bp, 7 predicted proteins | sample GraSluR1_MG_3_FD_207220 | JGI IMG/M metagenome (GOLD analysis project Ga0334890, IMG submission 207220) | Sludge microbial communities from methane-producing bioreactor in Wageningen University, Netherlands - Granular Sludge_31_08-R1 | ecosystem: Engineered > Bioreactor > Anaerobic > Unclassified... | reverse complement strand
CCTTTCGGCGCTGCTTTATCGCTGTTTTGCCAAGGTATACCTTTCGGCGCTGCTTATAGAAAAACTGCGCCCTTCGTCAGGCGCAGTTCTTTATTTCTTTTTTGAATCAGTTGGCGCGGTTTATTTTTCCGGATTTTATGCATTTGGTGCATACTTTTGCTTTTCTAACCTTGCCGTCTTCTTCGATTTTTACGGTCTGGATATTTGCATTCCACTTTCTTCTTGTGTGTCTGTTTGAGTGGGATACATTATTGCCGGAAACCTGTCCTTTGCCGCAAACCTCACATTTTCTTGACATTATGCCGCACCTCCTTTTTTTATAAGCTCATATCTGAAAGCTCTATGCTTATTTTGCCAGAACTTGTTTTGTCAGAACAAGTGGCATTATACCATGCGCGCATATTTTCCGTCAAGGACTATTTCTCAGTGCTTCCACGGCTCCTGACTTCTGCAGGTTGCAGGTTGCCTGCTGACTTTTCCGAAATTGCCGGGATATCTTCCGCCTGACAGAAAGAGTTCCCGGACTTCGGCAACTTACAGATCGCAAGACAGGAAATCATGCTTGGAAATCATTCGCTGTTGTTCACTGCTGTTCGCTGTTGTTCGCCGCTGTTCACTGCTGTTCACTGCTTTCGCTGTTGTTAGCTGTTGTTAGCTTTTACTCGCTATAATTCGCTTTTTTTAGGCAAAATACAATATGTTGTGTGTATTATGTCGCTTATAAATAAATTATACCCTTTGTAGTTGGGATGTCAATCAGGAAACAGAAAAAAAACAAAAAAGCCAATGATTTCATACGCTTTCGCCTTTCAAATCCTAATACAACACCTATGAAACCCTTATGAAACACCTATACAACCCTTCTGAAACCCTTATGAAACACCTATACAACCCTTCTGAAACAACTATGCAACCATATTCATTACAGTGACCCCTGAAAAAGACCATTTTCTTCAAGATCAAAAAATGTCCCGGTGTGGAAAATTTCATGAAATCTATACAAAATCTTTTTTGTATATGGTAATATTGTATGGTGCTTTGGAGGAATAATGCATGAGAAAAAGTCTTATTTTCATAATTGCTGTTGTTGTGACAGCTGCAACTTTATTTTTTACATTCAATTTTTCCGGCTGTACTGCTTCTCTTGATGAAGCGTCTGCAAGCCAGCTGAAAAATGATGTGTACGATATATATGAAGAATTAAAGCCTATATATCTTGATTCAAAAGATATATATGAAGTCCGTGATCATATGTACGAATGGGGGAAAGAGCATGGCTTTTCTGTATCCAAACTGGCAGGAGGCAATCTTGTCATAACCAAACACCCTTCCAGAAACAAAAAAGACTCTCCGGAAACTGTTTTTCAGTGCACAATGTCACAGGATAACTATAAAGAGCACTGTCAAACGGCAGCAATAGCTCTTGCTGCCATGAAAAATGCTTCTATTCACGGTCAAGTCTCACTTATCCTTACTGCTGATATAGAAGGAAAACATACCGGTGCCAAAATGCTTTCAAGAAGCTACCTTAACACCGATTATTTTATGAATCTTGAATACAGCCCCGAAACAGCCGTTTACACGGGAAGCGCAGCAACGGCAGAATACAGCATGTCCTGCCCCCTGACGAAATCAGAGACCGCTGCCGACAAAGCATATGAGATAACCATTACCGGGCTTTCATGTGTGGATTCTTCGGACTGCAGCAAGAAACATCCCAACCCCATAGTGACTATCGCCGATCTTCTAACCAACTGCAAATCCGGAGGACTTATAATAGAACTGGCCGAATTCAACGGGGGCACATCTGCTTGCAAATTCCCTTCCTCCGCCACTGCTGTCATTGTGGTAGATCAGAGCAGTGAAACGAAATTCCTAAAGAAACTTGAGAAATGTCAGGATGATTTCACCGATGATTATTATAACGACCAGCCCAATATGGACTTTGAGTTCAAAGAAGTACAGGTCCCTTCAAAGGTGATATCCGAAAAATACACTTCAAATATCCTTAGTCTTATGTATACCACAGTCAACGGTACATACAGCACCACTGAAGAAGACGGGGAAGGCGATCCTACTGCTCTTGCCAATAAGGGCAGTATCTCCACAAAGGAAGATTTCGAACTGTCTATGTGTGCGCGTGCCGCTGACAATGGACTTCTTGAAGAGATGGACGGATCCTACAGAAAGTCCGCAGAACTTTCCGATATGAAATTCACCATAAAAGACGAGACCCCGTGCTGGCCATTCAGCGACGGAGGTGATTTTTACAAGTTGCTGAGCTCCGCAGGATCTCAGGGAGGCCTTGATATGCCGGAGCCCTCATCAACTTTCAAAAAAAGCGAGTGTGCGGTTTTTTACAAAAAAACGAATGATATCAATATGATATCATTCGGTGTAAACAACGGCAGTTCATTCGAACAGTCAAAAACCCTGGTTTACTTTTTGTCTTTCGTCTGCCTTGAAAAATAAATGATCATTTATTTTCCGCTTTTTCGAGGGCATTTTCGAAGGCTTTCAGATGTGCTTTGCATGTTATCATCGCTCCGCTTATGACATCCATATCCGGCGTACCTGTCCGTTATCTTGACGGTGATTTCTGTATCCATGGCATATCCATGGTATTCATAAGGCTGGACCACTGACATTTATTCTCCTTTTTTTGTACTGCCCTTTTGCCCTTTTGTGTTTTTTCTGAGAAATCTCATTGCGTCTTCTTCATCCAGCGGTTTGCTTATAAGGAAACCCTGTATTCTGTCACAACCGCATCTTATCAGATTTTTTCTTTGCTTTTCGTGTTCTACCCCCTCAGCGACAGCCATATGATCAAATTTATGAGCCATTGAAATAATATCGCTTATTATATCTCTTTGTGGATCAAACACCATCAGATCATCAATGAAGAATTTGTCTATCTTCAGGCAGTTTATATTCAATTCTCTTTCTCTGGCCAGGGAAGAATATCCCGTTCCGAAATCATCGATATATATATGGATCCCCGCCTTCTTCATTTCTCCCAGTATATTGTTTATTTCCCTGTAGCTTGAAGAAAATACGGACTCTGTTATCTCTACGCCCACATTCTCGGGGCGGACTTTCATTTCTTCGATCAGCCGCAAGAAATCACTGCAAAAACCCTCCTTGAGAAGCTGTATGACGGAAATGTTAATAGAAATATTTATATCCGGGTATCCTTCGTCTTCTAATCTCTTAAGGAAACTGAGCGCCTGCTTTATTACAAGTTCTCCTATGGGTATTATAAGTTTCGTCTTTTCTGCTATAGGGATAAATTCCAGAGGCGGCACTTGCCCCAAGTTCTCATTTTTGAACCTGGCCAGAGCCTCAAATCCACAGACCGCTTTGGATTCGGCATCCACGACCGGCTGATACTGCAGATAGAAACTTCCTTTGTTCCCGAAGGAGGCCAGTCTGCTCAGCTCCCACTTTATCTCCTGTTCCCTTAGTATCTGTTTCTGCATTTTCGAATCATAAAAACATATCCCAAAATCTCTGTCATCTATTTCTGTTGCTTTTTCGGAGGCAAGAAGAAGGTTTTTCAAAAGAATATCCGCATCGCCTTCAAAATTTTTACTGATTTCCAGAACTCCTATACCACCTCCTGCCCTTTCTATGGACAGTATGGTATCCAACGTAAGGGCGATGTTTTCACAGAAAAGCTCCAGATCTTCTTTTTCCTTATAGTTTTTGATATAAAAAACGAAACGGTCCGCATATGTGTAAAAAAGAAGTCTATCGTTGTCACAATGGGTTTTCAGTGCTTTTGCTATTGCTTTTATCAGATCCTGGGTATAATGGAATCCGTATATTTTGGTCAGGGACTGAAGAGTAAAAAGATTGATGCTTATCAACGCCCTTTTGCCGGAGACGCCGTTCTTCGTATCCTCATCGATCATTTCTTCAAGATAATTCCGGTTGTGCAGGCCGGTCCAGAGATCGTGCTCGTTATTATATTTGAGTGTATTTTCCATTGTTTTACGATCTGTTATATCGATTATTATTCCTTCAAGGGCTTCCACATCTCCCTGCTCATCATAAACGCCCTGCCCCATTTCAAGGACCCATCTGCGCTCGCCCGAGGCTTTTACTATCTCATATTCATAACTGAAATTTTTCTTTTCAGATAGTGTTTTCTCCCACTGCTGCCAGAGCACCTCTCTGTATTCTGCGGCGATCAGGTCATAAAAGGAAAGATCCCTGTTGTCTATAAGGCTTTCTGCCCTGTAACCGGTAAGTTCATAACATCCTTCGGAAACAAACTTCATAGTCCACTTCCTGTCATTTTTACATCTGTAAGCCATCCCGGGCAGATGGGAAAGAAGGACGGATTTGCTTCTTTCGCTTTCTGTAAGGGCGTTTTCTATACCTTTTCTTTTTGTGATATCCTGTATGATAGCAATATGGTTATATCTATGATCATCGGATAAATAAAGGGGTGCCACGGTGACATTTACCCATACGGCGGAACCGTCAGGTCTGATATATCTTTTTTCCAATGAGTATCCGTCGATCTCTCCGGCCTCCAGTTTGCCGGCTTTTTCAATCTCCTTTTGAAGATCATCCGGATGTGTTATGCCTTTCCACCCTTTTTCTATAAGCTCTTCTTTTGTCCGGCCGGTAATTCTTTCAAATGCGGGATTTATGCTGAAGAATCTGTTGGTTTCAGGAAAAATCTTGTCATTGTTATGGGATATGGATATACCCACCGGCATTTTTTTAAAAATCGTATCAAAGGTGATCCCCTGTTCATGTAGTTTGTGTTCAAGGGCTTTTTGGGCACGTATAAGCTCGATATGTACCTCTATCCTTGCCTTTAGTGAATCCATCTGGATAGGTTTTCTGATGTAGTCCGCCGCACCCAGTTTGAGGCCTTTGATCTCGTTATCAAGTTCATCATAGTTTGTAAGAATTATGGTGCGGATCTTCTTCAGACGTTCATCTGCATTTAGTTTTTCCAGCACCTGAAATCCGTCCATTACCGGCATTTTGAGATCCAGTATGATAAGGCTGATATCATCGTTTTCCTCTATTATTTTCATGGCCTCCATGCCGTCGCAGGCCGTCAGTGTTTCGTACCGGTTGAGACGCTTTTGTATTATAAGGCGGTCTGATGAGGAATCCTCAACTATTAAAATCTTGATCTGCATCTTCTCCCCTCCTTTCCAAAACATACTACTTTATGTTTTTTTGATCCCTGATACTTCTTATTTCCCCCAGCAGTCTTATCAAAAGGCTGCAGAATTTTTCTTCAAGAGAAGGTATCTCTCTTTCGTTTTCTTCAGAAAGGGCCCTTTGCAGCGAAACTGCGGATTCATAAAGGTTATTTGCACCTATACTTCCTGAACTGCTTTTGATTTTATGGACCATTTTCGACGCATCTTCATATTTCTTTTGATATATGGCTTTTGAAAGTTCTTCATTCAAATCACTGTTTTCAGCCAGATATATATCAAGCACCTGTTCATAAAGTTCTTGGTCATTTCCCATATTCCTGAGTCCGAGATCAGTATCAAGCACAGATATCTCCCTTCCTTCCGATAATACATCTTTTATGGCCTGCATAAATTTTTCGGGTTCCAGGGGTTTACTGATATATTTATATATACCGTTTTTGCAGCATTTTTCTCTTACGCCTGATATCACATCGGCGCTGAGGGCCAATATGGGCACATCTGCTGATATCTTTCTTATATGCGCTGCCGCCTCATATCCGTTCATTACGGGCATATGCAGATCTATGAGTATCAGGTCTATCTCTTTTTTCCTTTCTTTGTATATTTCAATGGCTTCTTTTCCGTTGTTGGCAATGATAGCCTGGATGCCCATCTGTTCAAGAAGGGTTTTTGCGATGAGCTGATTTGTTTTATTGTCATCTGCAAGAATTGCATGATATTTTTCTTCTTTCGATGGCAAACATTTTTTTGTGCCGTTTGCTTTTTCGTTTTCCCTGTCCTTTTTTATTCCCAGAGCATCAGTGACCTCATTCAAAATATTATATGGAGTAACAGGCTGTGCGATCCCCCTTTCTATGCCGTTTTCATGAAGCTTGTCAAAAAGATCATATCTGTTCATGGGTATAAGCATTATTATAGGGGGAATTTCAATCATTTTTTTCTTGTTTCGAAGATTTTTTACAAACTCAAATCCGCTTCCGGAACTTTTGCCGCAGCTGGTAATCATAAGATCGAAAGGTTTATCTGAATTCTCTTCAGAAGATTCCAGCATCTGCATCGCTTCTTCTTCAGAATAAACCGTTTCACATGTCATGCCGAAATATGAAAGATACCGGCAGACCGGTTCCATATCGTGATCCTTTTTTTGAAGTGTGAGTATCTTGGCTTCCTTGAAGGCTCTCGTTGAAAGCATTTTTTCATACATCACTTCTTTTTGCTTGTCCGTATCCAAAGGAATTTCTATTATGAATTCCGTGCCTTCTCCCGGAACACTTGATATTCGTACTTCACCTTCCATCATTTCGACAAGATTTTTGACTATGGAAAGTCCCAGTCCCGATCCGCCAAAGCGTCTGTTTATGCTGCTGTCTGCCTGTATGAAAGGAGCGAAAAGCTTTTGCTTTTGTTCTTCTGTCATACCTATTCCCGTGTCCCTGACTGTGAATCTCAAAATATGATGATCTTCTTTTTTTGATACGAGGCTTACATCCAGCGATATTTCTCCTGCTTTTGTGAATTTTGATGCATTGCCCAGGACGTTCTGAAGTATCTGCTGTATCCTGTTTGGATCTCCTATGAACCAGTCGGGTATAGCCGGGTCTTTGAATACCCGGAATCTTATACCTTGTTCTTCGATCTTGTAAGAAACTATATTCACGACTTCCCTTATGGTGGTATCCATGCTGAAAGGCACTTTTTCGAGTTCTATTTTGCCTGCTTCGATTTTGGCGAAATCCAGTATATCATTTACTATTCCCAGCATATTATCAGCAGCTCTCATTATACGATCCACATACATGCTTTGAGTGAATGATATATCTGTTTTTTTGAGAAGATATGATATCCCTGTTATGGCATTCAGAGGCGTTCTTATTTCATGGGACATCCTGGCAAGAAAGTTTGATTTGAATTCATTGGCTTCATCGGCTTCCAGTTTTGCTTTTTCCAGGTCCTTCTGTATTTCTTTTCTCCTTCTGATCTCTTTTCGTAGTCTCACTATCCAGAAAAATGAAACAATAAATATCAGAACAATGATCGATCCCACTATGAGAAGTATCCTGATGATCGGTCCATAGTCGATATCCGTCTGCAGATCGATCCACTTATTGTTTATTGCGGTTTTTTGATTTTGGGTAATGGTATCCATGGCTTTGTCAAAAATACTTACAAGTTCAGGCCAGTCTTTGCGTACGGCAAAATGCAGGGCCTGCTCTTTTTCCGCTTCAAAGGCGATGTACCTGAGTCCTGTCAGTCCATGGGTCCTGATCATGTAATTAGTAGTGGCAAGATTGCCAAGGAAAGCTCTTTCTTTACCTGTAGCCACTGCCGTGAGGCCTGCTTCAACGGAATCATAAAGGCTTATGTTTATTTCCGGATGTTCAAGAAGATAACTGTGATGGGAGCTGTTTCTCTGGACAGCTATTATTCTTCCTTCCAGATCCTCTATATTTGATATGCCTTTTTCTGTTTCCCTTGTTACGATCACTCTTTTGAAATAATAATATGGCTCCGAAAAAACAAAATGCTCTTGCCGCTGCGGAGTTTTTCCGATGAGCGGCAAGGCATCGATTTCGCCATTAACGGCCATATCATATGCTTCGGGCCATGTTAGCCCTTTTTGTATTTCAAATTTCAGACCGGTTTTTTTGCTTATGATAGCAAGATAATCTGCAGCTATGCCCTTGTATTCACCGTCCTCATCGATGAACTCAAAGGGGACGAATTCCGGGTCAACACCCAGCTTTATGGCGGGATGTTCCTTCATAAACTGCAGTTCTTCCCGGGTCCAGTTTATTTCTTTCTCGGCAGCATAAGAAGGCAACGCCATTACCGAAGTAATTACCGAGGTCATGACAGAAACGGTTAGAATAAGGATAAGGATCTTTTTCATCGCTTCTCCCTTTTTATGCCGGTGTTTCAGCAAATTTCTTTCGGGTTTTCTGTCTTATATACACATTTCACTATTTGAACTCTTTCTTGTTTTGATTATATGCCTTTTTTGCATTAATATCCATAAAAATATTCACCGATAGTGTTTTTTTGGATTGGCCGGCGACCAGCCTTTTTTGACACGCTCTTCCTGCTCAATGATTTCTTTTATGCTCCAAAGAAAAGTGAAACCGGTTATTCCGGAAACGGCGGAAATTATAACATTGTTTACGAATAAAGAAAGTGCAATGAAAAAAATGCCCAGAACAAGAAAAGCCGGCCATATTTTTTTGCCTATATAATACTCGGACTTTATCACTATCGGATGAAAGACTCCAATTATGACAAAAGTTATGACTCCTATTATCAATCCCTGAAAATCCATTTTGCTCCCTTCCTGAAAACTGATCTCTCAGATCCCAATGCAGAAACTGATCTTTCAGATCCCAAGCCTGAAAACTGATGTATCATATCCTGCATCCGAAAACTGATATCCAATATCCATTATCCAAAAAACCGGTATTTTTCAAGAAATCCGGAGAACAGCAAAACTGTCCTCCGAATTTCTTATGTTTTAGTTTCTTATATTGGCAAATCAAAACGATCCGCATTCATGACTTTATTCCATGCGCATACGAAATCAGCGACAAATTTTTCTTTTGCGTCATCGGCCCCGTAGACTTCCGATATTGCTCTAAGCTCTGAGTTGGATCCGAATATGAGATCCACTCCGGTGGCGGTCCATTTCAGATCACCTGTTTTTCTGTCTCTTCCTTCAAACAGATCTCTGTCCTCGGAAACAGGTTTCCACTCTGTATCCATATCAAGAAGGTTAATAAAGAAGTCATTAGTGAGAACTCCTTTTTTATCTGTAAAAACCCCATGGGAAGACTGACCGTGATTTGTATCAAGCACACGCATACCGCCAAGCAGAACTGTCATCTCTGGTGCTGTAAGAGTAAGCAACTGGGCTTTATCCACAAGCAACTCTTCTGCAGGCACTGAGAATTTGCCCTTTGTGTAGTTCCTGAAACCGTCAGCTTTTGGTTCAAGGACAGAAAATGATACTGTGTCTGTGTGTTCCTCCGATGCATCTGTCCTGCCGGGATAGAATGGAACTTCTGTTTCTATACCCGCATTTGCCGCAGCGTGTTCGATGGCTGCACATCCTCCCAATACAATTATATCTGCCAAGGAAACTTTTTTGTTTTCCGTCTGAGCATTGTTGAAATCTGTTTTTATTTTTTCAAATGTTTTTAGTATAGTGTTCAGGATATCCGGCTGATTGACTTCCCAATCTTTTTGCGGAGCCAATCTTATACGCGCTCCGTTTGCCCCGCCGCGTTTGTCTGATCCGCGAAAAGTCGATGCCGAAGCCCATGCGGCAGTCACAAGTTGTGACACTGAAAGCCCTGAAGCCATGATGATTTTTTTAAGGTATATTATGTCCTGTTCATTTATCATCATATAATCTGCTTCAGGCACCGGATCCTGCCATATAAGATCTTCTTCAGGGACTTCAGGACCCAGATAACGGGATCTGGGGCCCATATCCCTATGGGTCAGTTTAAACCATGCCCGGCCAAAGGCATCCGCAAACTCTTCAGGATGATCCAGGTATCTTTTGGCTATGGGCCTGTATATGGGATCCATTTTAAGTGAAAGATCTGCCGTAGTCATCATGGGTGCATGGGTCTTCTTAGGATCATGAGCATCTTCTACTGTTTTTCCTGCTTCCGGATCTGCAGGTATCCATTGCCAGGCTCCCGCAGGGCTTTTCACCAGATCCCAGTCATATTTAAAAAGTGTTTCCAGGTATCCCATATCCCACTTGGTGGGTCTGGGTTTCCATGCCCCTTCTATACCGCTTCCTATGGTATCGGTTCCTTTTCCGCTTTTGTATGTGCTCTTCCATCCAAGGCCCATTTCTTCCATGGGCGCGGCCTCCGGTTCCCTTCCCACATGTGTTGCCGGTCCCGCGCCGTGGCATTTTCCGAAGGTGTGTCCTCCTGCGATCAGGGCAACTGTCTCTTCATCATTCATAGCCATTCTTGCAAAGGTCTCCCGTACATCCTTGCCCGATGCCAGAGCGCTGGGCTGACCGCCGGGTCCTTCAGGATTGACATATATAAGACCCATCTGTACTGCTGCCAGGGGATTTTCAAGGTCTCTTTCACCTGAATATCTTTTTTCTCCCAGCCATTCGCTTTCTGCGCCCCAGTATACATCTTCCTGCGGTTCCCATACATCTTCACGTCCGCCGGCGAACCCGAAAGTTTTGCATCCCATTGATTCAAGAGCACAGTTTCCTGCCAGGATCATAAGATCTGCCCATGATATTTTTTTGCCGTATTTCTTTTTTATTGGCCACAGCAAACGGCGGGCCTTATCCAGGTTCACATTGTCGGGCCAGCTGTTTAAGGGTGCAAATCGCTGAGTTCCGTCAGAGGCTCCTCCCCGTCCGTCTCCCATACGATAAGTTCCTGCGCTGTGCCATGCCATCCTGATAAAAAGCGGACCGTAATGGCCATAGTCGGCCGGCCACCAGTCCTTTGAATCTGTCATGAGATCATAAAGGTCATTCTTGACTTCCTTCAGGTCCAGTTTTTTGAATTCCTCGGAATATTTAAAATCAGGTCCCATGGGGTCACTCAAAGATGAGTTCTGGTGCAGCATCTTTAAGTTGAGTTTATCAGGCCACCAGTCTTTATTCGCTGTACCGCTGCCTGATACGGCTTTTGCCGTTTTCCCTGTTACGGGACATTTTCTCTCTTCCATAATGCAGTCCTCCTTTCAGAAAGTTGGCTTGTATATTTTAAATATAACACAGCACAGCAAAAAAGTGTAAAAAAAGAGGCA